>ERZ1026860.1254-NODE-1254-length-13354-cov-3.626889_pt1 | contig 13354 bp, 13 predicted proteins | sample MGYA00380160_ERZ1026860 | MGnify/ENA primary metagenome ERZ1026860 (study PRJEB33269, sample SAMEA4719796) | human gut metagenome | biome: human-associated habitat; feature: organic feature; material: feces | place: Cameroon | collected 2013-10 ... | reverse complement strand
GCGAAAGCGGTGACGGCGCGGTGGCGGCGGTGGGAGCAACCGGTTCGCTTATTCAGCTGATTATCAATTTATTCGTGGGGCTTTCCGTAGGCACGAACGTGCTTGTGGCGCGCTGCGTTGGCAGCGGCGAAACGGAAAAATCGCAGCGGATTGTGGGCTGTTCGGTGGTGGCTTCGCTGCTGTGCGGCGCGGTGCTTTTATTCGTGGGCTTTTTCGGCGCACGCACCTTTCTCGTGTGGATGAAGTGCGACGCGGCGGTGCTGGACATGGCGGTGAAGTATCTGAAAATTTACTTTCTCGGTATGCCGATTATCATGCTTTACAACTTTTCCACGGCGGTGCTGCGCGGTGTGGGCGATACTTTCCGCCCGCTCATCTACCTGATTATCGGAGGCGCGGTGAACGTGATTCTGAATATCGTGTTTGTACTGATATTCAAAAAAGACGTGGAAGGCGTGGCGATCGCCACGGTGGCATCGAACGGCGTTTCGGCTGTGTTTGCGATATATGCGCTTTTAAAAGAAAAAGGCGCGGCGCAGCTCAAAAAAGAACATCTCAGAATTTATAAAAAAGAGCTTGGCGAAATGGCGAAAATCGGGCTGCCTTCGGGGATACAGGGAAGCTTGTTTTCGATTTCGAACGTGCTTGTGCAATCGGCAATCAACGGATTCGGAAAATCTGTGATGGCGGCGAATACCATCGCTTCGCAGTACGATAATCTCACCTATCAGGCAATGTATGGCGTGAGCCTTTCTTCTACGGTGTTTGTCAGTCAGAATTACGGCGCGAGAAAATTCGATCGCGTGAAGAAATCGGTGTACACCGCGCTGGGGTTAACTACGGCGATCGGTATTGCGCTCGGCGGGTTGCTTGCGCTTCTCGCGCGCCCGCTTTGCTCGTTTATGACGGACAGCGAAGAGGTGATCGGCTACGCGCATACGCGAATGCTGATTATCGCTATTCCGTATTTCCTCTGCGGGTTGCAGGAAGTTTTCGCGTATTCGCTGCGCGGTTTCGGGAAATCGATGACTTCGATGTTTGTGGTGCTGGGCGGTACGTGCATATTCCGCATTATCTGGCTGAACACGGTGATGAGAAAGTGGAATACGTTGATTGCGCTGTATCTTTTGTACCCCGCAAGCTGGCTTTTGACTACGCTGATTTTCGTGCCGATTTACTTTATCTGCCAGAAAAAGGCGGGCGAAGCCCTTGAAAACGGGAAAATATTTTAAAGTAAAATGTTTTAAATAATCGCGATAATAAAAGCCGATCCGCGCGCGCAGGCACGAGTCGGCTGATATTTTGCGGCAAGGATTTTATTCGTTTTTCGAAGCGAAGAGATAGGGCAAATCTTCAAGATACGGGCGCATTTTTTCCGCGGTATCGAAAACGCGCACCGAACAACGGAATTTTTCGCTGTCGTCTTTGGAAAGCGCGGCGATTTCGCCGTCCAGACAGAAGCCTTTGCCGAAAATTTTCAAAAGATCCTGCGTGAGCTGTCTGCCGATTTCGCCGAGCAGACGATTCAGGCGAATGCTGTAAACGAATGCGGCGAAGCGATCGGGGGATAGCCGCACGTGTACGATCTGTAATTCGTCTTTTTCAAGGCTTTGCGCAAGCGCACCCTGAAAGTCGGAGGTAAAACAGCGGAATAAATCGTCCTCTACGGGAAAAGAAAGTCCCGCAAGGCGGCAACGGATATGCATATACAGTTTTGAAAGAAAACCGCGCTTCATCGATAGAATTATAGCACGAAAAGCGAAAAAAGTAAACTTTTTTTCGTGAGATATTTACAAAAAAACGAACGTAACGGCGAAAAATCTTCGATTTGCCGCTTGGGGAAAAAAAGCTTGATTTTTTCGGCGTACTCTGCTACAATAAAAAAGTTGTATGAATAGATACGGAGGAAAAAATGACAGTCGAACAAGCAAAAAAATTATTGAGCGAAAACGGTCAGGAGCAGCTGCTTGCTTATTGGAACGATCTGGACGAAGCGGGCAGAGCGCGGCTGCTTTGCAATATTGAAAAGCTTGATTTTTCCGTGCTTGAAAATTTAAAACATCCGCAGAATTTATCGGGAAAAGGCTCGCGCCTTGCGCCGGTGAAAGGGCTTACCTCCGCCGAAATCGAAGCGCGCAAAAGCGAGTATCGAAAAATCGGCGACGAAGCTTTGAAAAACGGCGAAATCGCGGGGTTGCTTCTGGCGGGCGGACAGGGGACGAGGCTTGGCGCGGACGGGCCGAAAGGCGCGTATAATATGGGCGTTACGAGGTTTATTCCGATTTTTGCGTGTCAGATGCGGAATATTTTAAGCGATTTGCGTTCGAGCGGCGCGCGCCCGCTGCTGTTTGTGATGACGAGCGAGAAAAACGACGGCGAAACACGAGCGTTCTGGGAGAAAAACAATTATTTCGGCTATCCCGAAAAACGGGTGAAGTTTTTTGTGCAAAGCGCAGCGCCGTGCGTGGACGAAAACGGGAAAATTCTGCTTGAAGAAAAGGATACGCCCGCCACTTCCCCGAACGGCAACGGCGGATGGTTCGCTTCTTTGAAAAAGTCCGGCTTGTACGACGATATGAAAGCCGAAAATGTGAAATGGCTGAACGTGTACGCGGTGGACAACGTGCTGCAACGCCCGTTCGATCCCGTGTTTATCGGCGCGACGATCGCAAGCAAGAAAGCATGCGGCGCGAAGTGCGTGAGAAAATGTGATCCGCACGAGAAGGTGGGCGTGCTGTGCGAGAAGGACGGAAAAGCGGCTGTAATCGAGTACTACGAGCTGACGGAAGAGACGGCAAGCGCGCGGGCGGAGGACGGCACGCTTGCATATTCGTACGGCGTGATTTTAAATTATCTTTTCTCGGTGCAACGGCTGGAAGAGACGGAAAAAGAAAAAATTCCCGTGCATATCGTGAAGAAGAAGATCCCGTACATAAGCGGCGCGGGCGAGAAATGCGAGCCGGAACAGGAAAACGGGTATAAATTCGAAACGCTGGCGGTGGATCTGATTTCGTTTATGGGCAGCGTGTTGCCGTATGAAGTGCGGCGAGAAAAGGAATTTGCGCCCGTGAAGAACGCGACGGGGGCGGACAGCGTGGAAACGGCGCGCGCGTTGCTTGAAAAAAACGGCGTAAAACTTTGAAGGCCGGTAGAAAAATAGAAAAAAGGCGGAAACAAAAACATGGCAACCGATCTGGCAGGCAACGAAAAATTGCAGAGATTCATCGCTTTATTATCCGATTTAAATCATGAATGCGCGGAAGTTTTCGCTTCGGGCAAGATTGAAATTCTGCATAAAATGAACGGCACGATCCGCGATATGTACGAAATTCAGCACGGCGGCGAAGAAGAGGCGTATACGGCGATCGAAGAGGACGCGCAGGCGATTTACAAAAATTTCAACGCAATTGTGGCGATGCTCAAAAGTAATGAAAACGGCACGTTCGATAAAGCTACGAACAATGCCGTTAAAACGTTTTTGCATAATATTTTCGACGCGAATTTGCGTATTCTCACCGCGTACGGGTTGGTGTAAGCACGTCGGCCGAGAGGTTCGGCTGAATAGGGCGCGGATTAAAACACGTTTTCGAAGCGGAAAGAGTACGTGGCGGGGATTTTTTTCGTCATTTCGATCAGCACTTCGATTTTGGGAAGCGCGTCTTCGTATTTTTCTTCGAAGAGATAGCCGATCGCTTCGTTCAGCTGATAATCTACGTTTTCGATAGAGGTGTGCGTAACCCATACGTGCAGCTCTTTTCTTTTTTCCGTCCAGAACGTGCGCACGCTTTCGCCGTCGCAGAAGGTAGCTTCGTTTTCTTCGGTTTTTTCGTACAACGCCACGAGCCGCTCGCGGAAATCTTGAAAAACCTCGTTTACGCGAAACCGCTCGAATACCGAGATAAAGATTAAAAGCGCCGCCGAAATTACGATGCTTACGATCGTTTTTACCATAATCTTGCGCCTCCCGTGTCCGTTTGCAGAATTTTGAATTTTTCGCCTTTTTGCTGAAAGTACATTTTTCCGTTGCCGTCGAGCGTTAATATCAGCGCATTTTTATAGTTGTCGCACCCGTTTTCGCGTAAAATTTTGCAAAAATCGCCGCGCGTTTTGCCGCTTAAAAGCACGTTTTTATCTTCGAATTTGCCTTCGTCGATGATGATTACGGGCAGCGAATTCTGCTTTTCTTCGTAATTTGCTTTGGGAAGCGCGGAAAACGTGCCGTTTGCTTCGTACAGCGCGTAATCTACGGCGTCGAGCGAGAAATATCCCGCCCCGCGCAGGCTTTCGATGAGATCGGAAACGTCGAGATTGTTTTTTTTGAGCTGCGTTATATCGATGCCGTTTTTATTGAGGACGATGCTCGGCGAGCCGCTTAAAATGCGTTTCATCGTTTTGGATTTCAGATCGAAAAGGCATACGATCTGATGCATCAGATAAATCGCGAGAATGGCGACCAACCCGTATAAGAGCGGCACGGAAGGATCTGCCATGGGGATACACGCGAGATCGGCGATAATCAGCGTGATCACAAGCTCGTACGGCTGCATTTCGCCGATTTGCCGCTTGCCCATCAGCCGCATGATGAAAAGCAACGTGATAAATATGAAAATCGTGCGCACGAAAATCAGACTCATACGAACAGTATCTTTAAAACGATTTATTTTTATGTGAGCGCGCCGCCGAAAAAATTTTTTTGTTTTTTTCGCCGGGGCGCGCGTTTTTGTTGATTTTTTTTTGCCCTTTTGGTATACTATACTTAACCGGCGGACGAAAGAACGGCTCGCGAATTTTTGCGGGCGCGGTTCTGCGGCGACCACGGCGCGTCCGCTTTCGCTTTGTTTTTGCCCGCGGGGCTGTATACAAAACGGCGGACCTCTCGTTTTTCAACGAGGAGGTTTTTTATTATGGAAAAATTATCGGAAAGGCAGCCTTTGCCGTGCGCGGGAGAGGAAAGCGCGCGCTTAAAACCGGCGCGTTCTAAAACGTTTTCGCGAGCGTATTTCAAAGAAGCCGCCGCGCTAATAAAAAACGTAAAAATTCTTGCGTTTGCGGCGGTGATCTGCGCGCTCAGGATCGCCGTAAAATCTTTGAGCGTGCCGATCGCGCCGGGCGTGTATCTCTCGTTCGATTGCTATGTAAACGCCGTGGGAGCGATGGTATACGGGCCGATTTTCGCCTTGCTTGTGGGTGCGGTGAGCGATACGCTGGGCGCTGTGCTTTTCCCCAAAGGCGCGTATTTCTTTCCGTTTATCGCGGTGGAAATGCTCAGCGGATTTATTTTCGCGCTTTTTCTGTGGCGGAAAAAACTTACCGCGCCGCGGCTTTTGCTTGCAAAATTCACAGTGAATTTTCTTTGCAATATCGTACTCAATTCGGCGATACAAAAGTGGTATTATGCGCTTTTTGTCACGGACAAGGTGTATTATATGATAAACGGCGTGCGGATCGTAAAAAATCTTGCGATATTCCCTTTGGAAGCGGTGCTTATCTGCGTGCTTTTAAACGCTTTGCTGCCGGGCTTGAAATCGCTCGGCTACGCCGATAAATCGCAGGAGGGGATCGCGCTCGAAAAAAAAGAATTGCTGCTTTGCGGCGCGTTTGCGGTGCTTTCGGTGGCAATAGTGCTGTTTTACGTGTTCTTTTTAAGGGACTTCGTGGCGGCGCACAACATAAAATTATTTTAAAATTGCGATATTTCGGCGAAAATTCGCTAAGCGTGCGGCTGCATGCTTGACGAAATTCTTTTCTTGTGCTATACTTATCGGGTAGTCCTTTGAAAGGAGAAAGCAAAAATGATTGCTTCGCTTTTAAGCGATAACCCCGGAATTACGATTTTCGGGTTTAAAATTTACGCTTACGCGCTGTGTATCGTAAGCGGTATGATTGCGGCGTTTTTCCTGATCTCGCTCTTATTCCGGCGCAGAAATATGTCGCCCGATCTGTTTATGACGTATTTTTGCGTTACGCTGCCCATCGCCATTTTCACAACGCGGCTTTTCTATTGCATTACCGACGGTATGCCGCTTTCCGAGTGGTTTTCGATCAAATCGATCCGCGAAGGCGGACTTTCGATTATCGGCGGCATTTTAGGCGGCGTTTTCGGCGTTGCGCTGGTGAGCTATATCAAAAAAGTCAATTTCTTCCGCGCGGGCGATTGCATCGTGGTGGGCTTGCTTCTTGCTCAGGCGATGGGGCGTTGGGGAAATTTCGCTAATCAGGAAGTGTACGGGGCGGAAGTGACGAACCCCGCGCTGCAATGGTTTCCGTTTGCCGTGCATATCGATAAAGACGGCTTGTGGCACTACGCGTTTTTCTTTTACGAAAGCTTTGCGAATTTCATCGGCGCGGCGCTCATTTTCCTGTTTGTGTGGAAGAACCCGAAAAAGCCGAACGGCGTGGCTACGGCGTGGTATTTTATGCATTACGGCGCGGTGCGTTCGATTATGGAGCCGTTGCGCGATCCCGAATACATTTTAAGCGGCGGCGGCGTGCCGTGGTCGCTTGTGTTTTCTCTTCTTCTGTTCGTGTTCGGCGCGGCGATGATGGCGTTTGTGCTGCTTCGGAATCGAAAAAAAGAGGGCGTTTTGTTCGGTTCGCTCAAAGGCGATCCGTATGCGATCACCGAGTATAAGGGCGATACGAAGGGCGAAATCCCCGTGAAAGATAAAATCAATCTGATGTGTGCGATTTACCCCGAAAATTATGCCGATCCCGCCCCGAAAGACGAGAAAAAGAAAGCGCAGAAAGCGCAGGATAAGCAGGAGCAAGCGCAGGATACAAGGGAAAATGGCGAAGATCGAGAGAGAAAGGATTAAACGATGCGAAACCTTACTTTATTGACGGATTTTTATGAAATCACCATGGGATACGGCTTTTTCAAGCAGAAAAAGCACGAAGAAGAAGTGGTGTTCGATATTTTCTTCCGGCAAAACAAAATGATTACGTATTCGCTGTTCGCGGGACTCGAACAGGCGATGAATTATCTTTTAAACTGGCATTTTTCTACGGATGATATTGCCTATCTTCGCTCGCTGAACACGTTCGACGAAGAATTTCTCGAATACCTGAAAAACATGCGGTTTACGGGCGACGTGTACGCGGTGAAAGAAGGTGAACCGGTGTTTCCGGGCGAGCCGATTCTCACGATTAAAGCGCCGCTGATTCAGGCGCAATTCGCCGAAACCGCGCTCCTTAATATCATCAATCATCAGACGCTGATTGCCACGAAAGCGGCGAAAATCTGCCGCGCGGCGCAGGGCGGCGTGGTGATGGAATTCGGACTTCGGCGCGCGCAAGGACCGGACGCGGGCATTTACGGCGCGCGCGCCGCGATTATCGGCGGCTGCCGATCTACTTCCAACGTGATCACGGGGCAGATGTTCGACGTACCCGTGGCGGGAACGATGGCGCACAGCTGGGTGATGGACTACGCAAGCGAATACGAGGCGTTTAAAGCGTATGCGAAAGTGTACCCCGATAACTGCTTGCTGCTTGTGGATACCTATGATACGGTGCATAGCGGCATTCCCAACGCGATCCGCGTTTTCAAGGAGTTGCGTGCGGAAGGACACGAGCCTGTGGGCATCCGCCTCGACAGCGGCGATTTTGCCTACCTTTCGAAAAAGGCGCGTAAAATGCTGGACGAAGCGGGGTTTGAAAAGGCGATCGTGTGCGCTTCGGGCGATCTGGACGAACACTCGATTTCGTCGCTTTTAAACCAAGGCGCGAAAATTAACAGTTGGGGCGTAGGCACGAAGCTGATTACTTCGGAAGAGATGCCCGCGCTCGGCGGCGTTTATAAGCTTGCCGCCGTGGTGGAAAACGGCGAAATGATTCCGAAAATCAAGCTTTCGGATAACGCGGAAAAGATTACGAACCCGTCGTTTAAAAATCTGTTCCGCTTATACGATAAAAAAACGGGCAAGGCGGTGGCGGATCTTATTACGCTGCGCGAAGAAACGGTGGACGAGAGCAAACCGCTCACCATTTTCCACCCGCTCGAAACATGGAAACGCACTACGGTGACGGACTTCCGCGCGGAAGAGCTTTTGCATAAGATTGTGGAAAACGGAAAACTCGTGTATGAATTTCCGAAACTTACCGAGCTTAGAGATTACGCGCAGAAAGAGCTTTCAACGTTTTGGGAAGAGTATCTGCGTATCGATATGCCCGCGCTTTACAAGGTGGATTTATCGGAAAAACTGCACAAGCTGAAAACGGATATGATTTCGGAAATCCGCGAGAAAAACGCTGCGAAATAAAGCGGCGCTGCCGGTTTGGCGGCAGCTGTCACCTTGAATTGCGGACCGAAACGAGGAAAAAACGATGCAAAAAGGCGAATTTACGGCAAAACTGAAAAAGAAGTTTTCGCTCGGCGGAGTTACGCTGTGGGGCGCGGTGCTTTTTGTCTTTCTGATTGTTTTCGATCTTGCCACCAAGGCTTTGGCGGAAAAGTATCTGTCGGGCGGAAAAGCGGTGCGGCTCGCAGGCGATTTCGTGGTGCTTCGGCTCGTGTACAATCGCGGCATTTCGTTCGGCATGTTTTCGGACGGCTCGGTGGGCGCGAAGGTGGCGATTATCGTTATTACGGCGATCATGATGCTTGCCCTTACCGCGCTGTATCTGCTGCTCGATAAGCGCAGAAAAACGTTGCGCATTTCGCTTGTGTTCGTAGTGGCGGGCGGCATCGGCAATCTGATCGATCGCATCGCGTTTAAAATGTGGCTGCCGGACGGCGCGAAAGGCGTACGGGATATGGTGGACGTATCGGGCATTAAATTCGGCTCGTTTAATTTCGGCATTTGCAATTTCGCCGATTTCTTCATCACGGCGGGCGCGATTCTGCTTATTTTATCGTTTCTGTTTTTCGATAGCGAAGCGTTGTTTCCTACGAAAAAGAGTAAAGCTCTGGCGGAAACTCTCTTGCTGCGGAAACGGTTGCTACGGAAACGGTTGCTGCGGAAACTCTCGCTGAGCAACGCGGCGAAAAAGGCAACGCGGGCGGCGGGGACGGTGAAAGCAAAAATGCGGGCGGCGAAACGCCCGGCGGCGAAAAAACTCCCGAAGAGAGCGGCGAAAAATGAGCGTTTTCGAGTTTACCGCCGAAACCGATTGCAAGCGCGCGGACGTGTTTTTAAGCGAAAAGACGGGTGAAACGCGTTCGCGGATCAAGAAACTTGCGGACGAAAACGCGGTGACGGTGGGCGGCGAGCCGATTAAGGCTTCGCGCGAGATCAAAGCGGGAGAAACGGTGAAGATCGAAATTCCCGATGCCGTGCCGTGCGCGGCGCGCCCCGAAAATATTCCGATCGATATTGTGTATCAGGACAGCGATCTTGCCGTGATCAATAAGCCGCAGGGCATGACGGTGCATGCGGGCGCGGGGCAGAGCGACGGCACGCTTGTGAACGCGCTTCTCGCTTCGCTCGATCATTTGAGCGGCGTGGGCGGCGTTTTGCGCCCCGGTATCGTACATAGAATCGATAAAGATACTTCCGGGCTGCTTGTGGTGGCGAAAAACGATAAAGCGCACGTTTCGCTTTCCGCGCAGATCGCGGAAAAAACCTGCCGCAGAAAGTATTACGCGCTTCTGGAAGGGTGCGTGAAGGCGGAAAAAGGGCGGATTGCCACGGACATCGGCAGAAGTCCCGCCGACCGCGTAAAAATGGCGGTGCTGCCTGCGGGGCGCGGCAAAAACGCGATCACCGATTACGAGGTAGCGGCGCGCTACGGAGGCGATTATACGCTCTGCCGCTTCATTTTGCAAACGGGGCGCACGCATCAGATCCGCGTGCATGCGAAGTATATGGGGCATCCCGTGGTGGGTGATCCCGTGTATGGCTACAAAAAGCAGAAATTCTCTTTGAACGGGCAGCTTTTGCATGCGTATTCTTTAAGCTTTAAACACCCGACGACGGGCGAAAAAATGTCGTTCGCCGCACCCATACCCCCCTACTTTGCGGAACTTTTAGAAAAACTTAACAAAATTTACGGTGTAAATCTCGATATTTCCGCGCTGACGAAAATCGAGGCGCGCGAAGATATAAAAACGGACAAAATTTAAATCTTTGGAGGATTTTATTATGGCAACCAAAAAGACAACCACCACAACAACCACCACCCACAGAAGATCTTCGGGCAGCGTTACGAAATACGGCATTTTAAAGGGATGCAGCTATTTCGCGCTTGTGATCGCCGCCGCGATGTTTTTAATCGGCGGTATTTTTACCGGCTCTGTAGCGGGCGTGATCAATCTTATCGCGAAGCTTTTCGTGCTGATCGGTATCGGTATTCCCGCTTACGATTATACGCGCGGTAAAAAAACGGCGTGGCGCGTGATTTATTGGATCGCCCTTATCGTATACGTGCTTGGCTGCGTGTTCGGCGTGATGGGCGGCTTGATTAAGTAAATTTTAACGAAAAATTTCAGGGAAAAGGCGGCAATCTTTCGGAATGTCCGCCTTTTTTCTTTACAAAATACGAAAAACAAGGTATAATAAACGGGTACTATATCTGAAAACAACGGAGCAAAGAATTATGGCAAATCCGCTGATCGCCCTTGTGGGGCGACCCAACGTGGGGAAAAGCACGTTTTTCAATAAAGTGGCGGGCAGAAAAATCGCCATCACCGAAAACCGACCGGGCGTTACGCGCGATCGGTTGTATGCCGACGCGGAATGGCGCGGCAGAAAATTCACCATGGTGGATACGGGCGGCATCGAGTTGAAGTCGGAAGATAGCATGTGGCGCGAAATTTTCAAGCAGGCAGACGTGGCGATCGACACCGCCGACGTGATTTTGTTTTTTACCGACGGAAGAGAAGGCCTTTCCGCTTCCGACTACGACGTGGCGGACGTGCTTCGCCGCAGTAAAAAGCCCGTGATTTTGGTGGTGAATAAAATCGACGAATATTCGCCCGATAAGGTGTTTGAATTTTATGCGCTGGGCCTCGGCGAGCCGTACGCCGTTTCTGCGGAACATTCTTCGGGAATCGGCGACCTTCTCGATAAGGCGATCGAATATTTCCCCGAGGGGGAGACAGAAGAAGAGCCGTCTTTGAAAATCGCTATCGTGGGCAAGCCGAACGCGGGCAAAAGCAGTCTTGTCAACCGGCTTTTGGGGCAGGAAAGAAGCATTGTAACGCCGATGGCCGGCACGACGCGCGACGCGATCGATACGCTTTTCGAACGGAACGGAAAAAAGTACACGATTATCGATACGGCGGGCATCAGAAAGAAACGCAGCGTTGATGACGACGTGGAATATTACAGCAATATGCGCGCGTTCGACGCGGTGCGCCGAAGCGACGTATGCGCTTTGGTGGTGGACGCAAACGAGGGACTCACCGAACAGGACGTGAAAATTATCGGCTACGTACATGAACAGGGAAAGCCTTCTGTGATCGTGATGAATAAGTGGGATCTCGTGGAAAAAGATACTCACACGGTGAATAAGTTCGAAGAGAAGCTGCAAAACGATCTGAAATTTATGTCCTATTATAAATCTCTGTACATTTCGGCAAAGACGGGACAGCGCGCGGAAAAACTGCTTGCGCTTTGCGATGAGGTGTACGCGCACGCCACGTTCCGCGTACCTACGGGCGCGCTCAACGATCTGATCGGCGACGCGGTGCGTATTTCCGAGCCGCCTTCGTACCTTGGCAGAAGAATGAAAATTTACTATTCTTCGCAGGTGGGGGTGTGTCCGCCTACGTTCGCGCTGTTCGTAAACGACGAAGGACTGATGCATTTTTCTTATGAGAGGTATCTCGAAAACGTGATCCGCGGTGCGTATGATTTTTCCGGTACGCCGATTAAAATCGTTGTGCGGGAACGAAAAGACGGAGAATGACAGTAAACGGTAAACGAAACGCAATCGGTAAAACGAAAAGCGAAGGAGCGCGGGTGACTGAAGATGCAGGCTTGGGATTTTAAAGAAAATTGGTGGCAGTTTTTCATTCTTGCGGCGGCGTGCTATCTCGTCGGGTGCTTTAATTTTGCGCGATTTATTTCGCGAAAGAAGCATAAAGATATTACGAAAATCGGCAGCGGAAATCCGGGTACGATGAATATGAGCCGCGAATTCGGCTGGAAAATCGGCGTGATCACGTTTTTCTGCGACGCGTTCAAGGGGGGAATTCCTACGCTGATCGCGCACCTGATTTTTAAAAAATATGCGTTTACGGGTACTGTTGTACGCGTGAGCGATGTGGCGCGGTATCTCGCCGCGTTGTTTGTGATTATCGGGCATATTTTCCCCGCGACGAATCGCTTTAAAGGAGGAAAGGGCATTGCTTCCACGTTTGGCGGATTCTGGTTTGGTCTTGCTTGCGAAAACCCGTGGTTTCTGCTGCTCGGATTTTTGTTTTTTGTGGCGGTGGCGCTGTATATTTTCGCCACGGAATGGGGATCGATGGGGTCGCTGATCGGCACTTCGGGATTTGCGATCTGGCAGGGCGTGATTTATTTTTTGCGGTACGGCGGCGAAAAAAACGAGTATTTTGCCGCGGCGATGGGGCTATTATTATTGCTTAACTTATTTACATGGGGCGCGCATCGTAAAAACGTATGGCGGCTTTTAAGCGGTACGGAACATAGAACGTCGGTGAAAAAAATCGCAAAAAAGGGCTGAAAAGCGTTTACTTTTTGTAATTTTGTGTGTATAATATAGTATAATCGTGCGTGGTTGTAATAATAAAGCAATAAAAAAGCAATAAAAATAACGCGCGAAATATAAAAAACGGGGGTGTAAAGGTTTCGATTGCCGGTGAGCGGAAAGATAAGCATACCGCAGACGGAGTGACTGCGTTAAAAACATTCCGAAAAATTTAAATGCAGATAACAATGCAGAATACGCCTTAGCGGCGTAACTTTGTTTTAAACAAAGCGTCGGCTTTCATTTTTTCGTCGGTGAAAGACGCGGCGTAAATTAAGACGAAAAAATCTTTTTGTTCCGTCGGGAGGGGGTGAAGAGATTAAAATATCCCGTGCGAAAGCGGCAGCGCGTCTGTTCGCAACCGTTTTTTAAGTTTATAGGCAGACTAAGTATGTAGAAAGTTTTTTGGCAGCCGAGTAAGACGTGGGTTCGATTCCCACCATCTCCACCATCTTTGTAGTACGAAAAGGCTACAATTTAGAAAAAGCACAAGATTTAGTGGATTTTGTGCTTTTTTCATACTATATTTTGTGTTTTGTTGCCTTTGCAAAATCTTTGTATTTGACGACTGCATTTTGTCTCTTTTTTCGAAAAAGGGGGTTTGAACCCTTGTGTTTTGAAAATGTTTCAGTTTTTTAGTAGTTTTTGTAATCGTTATTTGATTGTTTTTTAAGGCACAATTAAAAGTTATTCATTGTTT
>ERZ1026860.1252-NODE-1252-length-13369-cov-4.655701_pt1 | contig 13369 bp, 8 predicted proteins | sample MGYA00380160_ERZ1026860 | MGnify/ENA primary metagenome ERZ1026860 (study PRJEB33269, sample SAMEA4719796) | human gut metagenome | biome: human-associated habitat; feature: organic feature; material: feces | place: Cameroon | collected 2013-10 ... | reverse complement strand
GGCGGGGTTGGCGGACGTGCTGAAAAACATTTTGCCGCATGTCGCCTTTTACTGTCCGAACGCGCCCGAAGCTTTGCCGTTCGGCGGGTTCGAGTGGTTTGCTTTCGACGATTACGACCAAAGCAGGATTTTCGACGAACAATGGGGGCTGGCTTTTTTGAACAAGCTGACGCCCCGCATCGAAAAAATCATGCCCGTCATGCACGCTTATCTGACGGCGGTGATGAAGCATGCGGGCGTTTCGGCGGACAAAACGGCGCTGACGGGCTTTTCGCAAGGCGGCGGAACAGCGCTGATGACGGCGCTGACGTATCCCGAACAAACCGCGTGCGCCGTCGGCATGTCGGCTGTGCCGCTGATGACGCAGGGCGGCTTTGCTTCCGACAAAATCAAATCCAAACCGCCTGTAACGTTGGTTCACGGCGATGCGGACAACGTTTTGCCTTTGCGCGCTTTTGAAATCGGAAAGGCGAATTTGCAAGCCGCGGGCGTCGCGGTTGACGGCTTTGTCGTTCCCGATTTGATGCACGGCATTGACCAAACCGCTTTGTCGATTATGGCGAACGCGCTGTTCAAAGCATTGAAATAATCAAAAAAAAGAGCGCCGAGACACGCTCTTTTTTATTTTTGTAAGGTATTTTTAACGAAATAAGGGCAATACTTGAAGAATGGAAAAAAGTATGCCTACAGCGAACGAACGCGCAAGAAAAACAGCTTCAAGCGCCGCAAAACAAGCGGCGGAGGGCGGCTTTAACCGTTGGCTGTCGCGTATTTTTGCGCTGATTTGCTTTTGTTTGACGGCGACGGCAACCGTGTTCGCGCTGTCTTTGCTGCATTTGACGGGGGAAACCGAAGTCGACGCCGTGCTGACGACGTCGCCGACGTATTCCGAAAATCTGGCGTATTTCGAACCTTTGCATCCCGATATGCCGGCGATGGACATTCTGTCGGAAATGTTCGTGCGCCAGTTTATTACGGTTGCCAACACGGTTTACAAAGAACCGCACGAAATGTTGCGCATGTGGGGGGGAAGCGGGCTTATCCGCTATATGTCTTCGCCCAAAATTTACGGCGAATTTTGGGACAGGGTCAGCAAAACATACTTTGACGGCGAAAATCCGCCAAAAATCACGATGGAGCCGCATATCCGCCGCATTTTGAAAGAAGGCTGGAACAGCTGGCAAATCTTTTTTGAAACGCGTACACTGCGGTCGAACATAGAAACGCCGAAAATCGATTACTGGATTGCAACGATTCAATTCCGGTATTATTCTTATAACGCCGTGATGTTCAGACGACTGCGCAATCCGATGGGATTTACGGTGACTCAGTACCATTTGGCGCGTCAAAAGAAGTAAAGGAAGAGGGCTATGACAAAAAATTCGATAAAAAAAGCGTTGCTGATTTCCGCGCTGACGATGACGCTGGGCGCTTGCGGATCTATTTACGAAAAAGAACCCGTCGGCGTGGGCAAGGATATTTCCGAACTCAAACGGTCGCCTTGCGCCTGTATGATGCTGAAGCTGCCCGCGGGACTGCCCGACTGGATGTTGAGCGCGCAAGGATAAAACGCCATGGCAAGACCGATTAAACGACAGCCTGTTGCTTTGAAAAAGGAAGCGGCGCCCGCCCCCGAAAAAGACGGTGCGGAAGAACCCGCTCCCGTCAAAGTGCGCAAAAAAACGCCGGCAATGCCGTCGGACGACGAATTGTCCGTCGATTTGCTGCGCGAACGCCGCTATCTGTGGACGGCGCGTGCGTTCGCCATTGTGTCGGCGGTGGCTTTGTGCGTTAATCTGGTTTTGATGATTGCGATGTTCAACCTGATGCCGTTAAAGCGGGTTGAACCGTTTTTGCTGACGTTCCAAAGCAAAGAGGATCAAGTCGTCCGCATTCGTCCGCTGTCCCGCGATTTGGGCGCCGAGGATATTTTGACCGAAGCGATGATTCGGCAATATGTTTTGTTGCGCAACACGATGATTTCCGATGTCGATGAAATGGCGTTCCGCTGGGGCAACGACGGACCTTTGCGCTGGATGTCGTCGCCCAATGTTTACAAACAATTCGCAAAAACGGTCAAAGATTGGCTGGCGCGCATCAAACTGGAAGGTTTGACCCGCGAAGTACGCATTGAATCCGTTGTCCGCCAGCAGGATATTTGGATTGTTTATATTTTAACGCGCGATATGCTGCCCGAAGCGGATCAGCCCGTGACTCAGCGTTGGCGCGTCAAACTGAAAGTCCGCTACTTTGCGATGCCGTCCAAAAACGAAGTCAAGTATGTCGATCGGTTGAAAAATCCGCTGGGATTTGTCGTTTTGGCTTACGCAATCGAAAGTGCTAATGATTAAAGAGGGTGTGTCGTGCAGAATAACAAAACAATTATCCTGTTTGCTTTGGTTTTGACGATGACGGTTTCCGTTTCGGGCGCCGTGCGGGCTCAGCAGTCCGCCGCGCGCGAATCCATGGATGCCGCAATCGAACAATCCAACGGCGATTATTCCGAAATCGACATGCCTTACCTGTGGTCGCTGGGCATGCAGCAAAAAGCGTGGAACAAACCGCTGGAACATTTGGGCGAAGGACAGTCCAAACCGGGGTATTCCCGCTATTTCTGGTCGCCCGATTTGGTTCTGCCTTTGCGTATCCGCGAAGGAATGCACACGTTGATTAACTTTCCGTCGTGGGAATACATCGACAATGTTTTCTTGGGCAACGAAAGTGCTTTCGGTGCGCAGAAAGTCGCGCCGAACGCGTTGATGGTGTTCGCGAACAATCCCGAACTGGTCGGTATGGACACGAATATGATTGTGTTCGGACGGTCGGGAAACCGCTATGTGTTTTATTTGCGCAGTGAAACGTTCAACGCGGACAGAATCACCAACGCGGTTGTCGATATTATTGTCAACGACGACAAATATGTGCCCGACGATTCGGGCAAAACGCCTTTTGCGTCGGGAACCGCCGGCGGCGGACTTTCGGTTGCGGGCGGTGCCGCGGCGGGCGGAGCGGCTGCCAAAAAAGGGAAAAAATTGAAATTTTTCGACCCGACCAACGATTGGCTGGAAGATTTGGACGTCGATCCCGAAAAACTGAAGTTCGACATCGATGTTTTCATTCCCAATCCGGAAGATATGGAAATTGCCCCCGAACGCGTGTGGCGCGACGAGATTTTCACCTATATCGATTTGGGTCCCAAAGCGTTGACGATGCTGCAGCGTCCGATTGTCAATCTGCTGGTGCAGGGCAACGAAGTGCCGGTCGGATTCAGAACCCGCGGACCGAACGGACGTCTGATTGTCGTCGAGGGCATCGGCGATTTGGTCTTGCGCAACGGAAAGCGCTTGTTGTGCCTGAAAATCCGCAAAGATCCGAGCTTTGGAACAGAGTGGGTCGAATATGAAAAATCCGTTCAGCCCGCGTACACGCCTGCGCCGATGCGCACGCCCGGCGTTGCGCCGGTAGGGGCGAACGCGATTGCGAACGAACAAGCGGCTCAACAAATGGCTCAGCAGTCTTTGCAAAATCGGATGATGCGGCTGCAAATGGCGGACAATATGTCTTTGACGGGCAGAAACGCGCAGATGTCTGCGTCGTTCGCCAACCGCTACCGTCGCGCCGCGGCGGAATCGATTGCCATCGAGCTGGGCGCGGATGCCGAAATTTCGGCTTTGGAAAAGAAATGGGATAACATTTACCGCAAAAACAAAGATTTGTTGGCGAACTTCGAGCCGTATTATTCGGTCGACGCCGTAGCCGAAGGCGAAACGAACGATTTGTTCCGTTTGCGCATCGGTCCCGTCGGATCGATTAAAGAGGGCGACAAGCTTTGCGGACAGCTGGGTCGGCGCGGTGTCACCTGTATTGTGGTGCGGACGCAATGAACGAAGATTTACTCAGCTCATCGGACAAATACTTAAAGAAATCCAACCGGACGCTGCTTCTGGTTGGAATCTTTGCGTTTCTTGCTTTCTTTGTCGGCTTGATTATTTTATTGAGCGGCGGGGAACAGCAAAAAGAAGACGCAAAAGTAACCGTCGACGGGGCGAGTGACGCTTTTACCGACATTTCCGGCGGCGGGGCGGACAATTTTGCTGCGTTCGATGAGCCGAGCAGCAGTATCAAACTGAATATTACTCCCGAAGTCCTGCGGTTCGATCAGGTCGTCTTAGGGACTTCCGCCGAAGGGGCGATTACCATTACGCCGTCTTCCGGACGCGTCAGCATTATGGAAATCGCGTTTGAAAACAATCCGGACGACGGCTTTAAACTGGAAAGCAAGTGCAAGCCGAACGATATTCTGACGGCGGATTTATCCTGCACCGTCGTTGTCAAATGGGAACCGAAAACCGCGCGGACGATTCAGTCCAATCTGGCGATTAAATGGCGCGACGAAACGGTGGGCGCCATCGGAAAAACGGTTATGGTTTCCGTGTCCGCCATGGCGATTGACACCAGTCTTTGCGGCGTGTGCGACGAAGCTCCGGGCGGCGGAACGACCGCCGATCAACTGCGTCAGAAAGGACGCTTGATTCTGGGACCCGACGGCAAGCCTATCGGCTATGCGGATGAAAACGGCGTCGTGTACGGGCTGGACGGCAAACGTATCGGAACTTTGCGCCCCGACGGGACGGTCGTTGACGATCAGGGCTATATCATCGGCGTTGCGGAAGGCGTGCGCGTCGCTTTGGGTCCCGACGGCAGTATTATCGGCACGATTTTGCCCGACGGACGCGTAATTGACAAAGACGGCAACCTTATCGGCTATGCTTTGCCCGACGGCACAATCGTCGATTTGAACGGCAATGTCATCGGCATGGCGATTCGGACGGGAACGGCGGTCGATAAGGACGGCAACGTCATCGGACGCGTGATGCCCGACGGACGGGTGCTGGATGAAAACGGAAATCTTATCGGTTATCTGAACCCCGACGGCACAATCGTCGATTTGAACGGAAACATCATCGGTTCGGTGATGCCTTCGGGAACGGTCGTCGATTATTTGGGTCGTGTGCTGGGGATTGTTCTGCCCGACGGGTCTGTCGTCGATGTGGACGGCAATATCGTCGGCCGCGTTCTGCCCAACGGCATCGTGCTGGACAAGGACGCCGTGCCAATCGGCCGCGTGATTCAGGAAGGCTTGGCAATGGGTCCGGGCTGCAAACCTTTGGGACGCGTTGCGACGGACGGTTCGGTGATGTCCGCCAACAGACAAATCGGCAGACTGACCGCTTCGCGTCTGGTGCTGGATATGAGCAACAATCCCATCGGCAGCTATGTTTTGGAAGGGGCTTTGCTGGATTGGGACGGTAAAATCATCGGTAAAGTCAATGCCGACGGTCAACCCGTTTCGTTCAAAGACGAACCGTTGGGATGTCTGTTGCCCAATACGTTTGTGGTCAACGATGACGAAGAAATGATTGCCGCGACGCGTCCGTTCGGAACGGTCGTGGGGACTTCCTGCGGATTTGAAGGGCGCGTGATGCCTGACGGATCGGTTGTTCAAAACGGTGAAATGAAAGGGCGCATTCTGCCCGACAAAACGTTTTTGAGAACGGACGGCACCATCGGCGGCGCGATTGCGCGCGCGGATATCGGGTTGGCTTCCGGCTGTTCGACTTTGGGATTTGCCGATATCGAAGGGCAGATGAAAACCACCAAAGGCGAATATGTCGGCTGTTTGGCGGCGAACGGAAATGTTTTGGATGACAAATATGTCGTTTTGGGTCGTGTAACGGAAGCGCGCACTTCTTTGGGCATTGACGGGCGCGTAACGGGACTGCTTGACGGCGCTGGCCGAGTGATTGACAAAAACGGTAAAGTTTTTGCCTGCATGGATGCCGAATATGTCGCGATTTCCGCGGATAAAGGCGAGCCTATGGGTGTTTCCGCGCCCGACGGCGGTGTGTTGGATCGCGACGGGCGGACAATCGGTTGGGTGATGCCCGACGCTTCGGTTAAGAACACGCAGGGCGGCTCTGTCGGCAAAACGCTGGGCGATTCTTCCGTTGTCGATATGAGCGGACAAAAGATTGCGCGCGTCGCGCCGTACCAAGGGCTGCCTTTAAAAACCGCGTGCGAACCGATAGGACGGATTTTAAAAGACGGACGTGTCGTTGACAAAGATTTCAAACGCGTCGCTTATCTGCATCTGGACGATTCGCTGACCGACGGAAAAGACAACTTTATGGGACGTTTGGCGACGGCTTGGCACGGTATTGATGCCAAAAGCAATTACGTCGGTTCGGTGGACGACACAGGGGCTTTAATCAATCAGGCGGGTGAAAAAGTCGGCTGTTTGCGCCCCGACAACGTGTTTGTCGATTCGGACAATAAATTCAAAGCGGCGCAGATGCTGACGGGGCTTGCCGTCGATGCCAAGACGGATTTGTACGCCCGCGGCGATTCAATCGGCAAAGCCTTGAATCTGAAAGGGACGGAGTTCGTCGGTAAAACGCTGGTCAGCACGTATATTCGAAACGATAAGAAAATCGTCACGGGCGGTATTATTCCCGGCGGCGCAACGGTTTTGGACATCAAAACCAGCAAACCCGTCGGACGTTTGCTGCCCGACGGCACGGCGGTCAATCTGCAAAGCCGTTTCTTGGGACGGCTGAAAATGCCGGGCGGCGAAGTTCTGGACCGCGCGGGAACGGTCGTCGGTAAAATTTTCGTCGGGTTGCAGCAGGTTATCGGACCGAACGGCGAAATTTTGGGCGTTGTTTTGTCCGACGGAACGGTGATTGACGAATTCGGACGCGTTATCGGGCATGCGGACTTGAACGGCAAAGTCGTTGACAAAGACGGCAAAGTCATTGGCGAAGTGTTGCCTGTCGGCATGCCCGTTTTGGGCCCCGACGGAAAAATTCTGGGGTATGTCGGATTGAACGGCATTATCGTTGATGAAGACGGTAATCCTGTTTTGGGGGCTGACGGAAAGCCTTTGCGTTATCGCGCGGGCGGCATGGTTGTCAGCGCGGACGGCAAAGTCGTCGGCTATATCTTGCGCGACGGGCTGGCGATAGACTTTAACAACAAAGTGCTGGGCGCGATTAACGCGTCGGGCGTCGTCAAAGGCAAAGGCGGCGAAGACAAAGGGACAATGCAGGTTGACGGCACCGTTTTCGACAAGCTGGCAAAGCCGATCGGGCGCGGGCTGGTCAATGCCGTTCCCGTCGCCAGACAATGCAGATCTTTGGGAACGCTGAACGCGGACGGCAAAGTTGTTTCTTCCGCGGGAGAAGAACTGGGCTTTGTTACTTACGACCGCGCCGTGCTGGATAAAGAAAATAAGCAAATCGGCATTGCGCTCAGTCCCGATTCCGTGATTGACAGACCTTGCAATATCATCGGAGAAATCGGACGCGACGGCAAAGTACGCGATAAAAACGGCAAAGAAATCGGTTGCGCGGACTATGACGGAGCGATTGCGGACAAAAATACGAAACGAATCGGAACGGTCATTCAAAAAGGCGCGGTCATCGGCTTTGACGGAAAAGTGTTCGGCAAAGTCGTTCCCAGCGGCGAAGTGTTGAACGATGACGGCAAACCTTTGGGGTGTTTTGCTCCGGACGGCGCGATTTTCGATAAAAGCAACAAACTGACGGGTGTTTCGGACGTGATGAAATACGCCGTGAACGCCAAAGGTGAAATTGTCGCACGCATTGTCGGCGGAAAATACGGCATTTCATTGGAAAACGATTTGTCCGTCGGCAGTATGAAAAAAGACAAACTGCAAGACGCCAAAGGGAAAGATATCGGTATTGCCGTTCCCGCTGGTCGCCGCGTCATCGGGCGCGACGGGCGCATTGTCGGTACGGTTTTGCCCAAAGGCGGCGTTGTTGACGATGACGGCAAGGAAAAAGGGCTTGTCACCGCCAAAATGAAGGCGATTACGTCGGACAGAAAGTTCTTGGGGCGGGTTGTTCCCATTGACGAAGAATGTAAAGATAAAGACGGAAAAATCGTCGGTAAAGTTCACTTTGACGGAACAATCGTCGATGAAAATACCGAAGTTTTGGGTCGTTTGATGGCGGACGGCACGGCTTTGAGCAACGCGGGAACGTATTTGTGTTCGATTTCCCCGATGAACATCATTGACGATGCGTGGATAGGAAAAGCGGTTTATGACGCAAACGGCAACCTTATCGGCTATGTAGATGAAGACGGTTTCGTGCGCGACGCGAACGGCAACATTATCGGACGTGTGCTGCCCGACGGAACGGTTGTCGATTTGGACGGCAACACAATCGGCTATGTGGCTTTGGGGGAACCCGTGTTTGACGAAAACGGCAAGCTTATCGGCTTTGTCGGTGCGGACGGGCTGGTTCGCGATGCGCAGGGCAACGTTATCGGAAAACTGATGCCCGACGGATCCGTTGTCGACGAAAACGGCAACGTTATCGGACATACGCGGGGAACGCCTTTGTATGACGAAGACGGCAATCTGATCGGCTTTGTGGGAAAAGACGGCATTGCGCGCGATTTGAACGGCAATATCTTGGGCAAACCCGTTTACGACGCAAACGGAAAACTTATCGGTTTTGCGGGGGCTGACGGATTGGTGCGTGACTTGAAAGGCAACATTATCGGAAAAGTTTTGCCCGACGGAACGGTTGTCGATTTGAACGGAAACGTTATCGGAAAAGTCAAAACCGATGCCGCGCAGAAAAAAGGAAACGTGCGAATCGCCGTCGGGCGTGACGGCAAGTTCCTGGGCTATGTCGGCGAAGACGGCTTTGTGCGCGACGCGAACGGCAATATTATCGGACGCGTTTTGCCCGACGGAACGGTTGTCGATTTGAACGGAAACGTTATCGGTTCGGTTTTGGAAGGTGAGCCGATTTACGATGAAAACGGCAATCTGATCGGGATTATTCTGCCCGACGGGCGCGTTGTCGATTTGAACGGAAATCTGTTGGGTCGGATTAACGCGAACGGTGAAATCATTGATGAAAACGGCAACGTCATCGGAACTTGGATAGGCGGCAAGCTGACGACAAACAGCGACAAGCTCAAACCGCGTTTCGCTTTCGGCAAAGACGGCAAGCGAATCGGTATGATTTTGGCTGACGGAACGGTCGTCGACAGCGACGGAAAAGTCATCGGACGCATAGACGAAGACGGCAATATTCTGGATTTGGACGGCAATGTTATCGGCGGTTCGTCCGAAGACAAAGGAAAAGTATCCGTATTCGGAAAATTCGATCCCGATTCTTATCGTTATCGCGGCAAAAATCTGGGAGCGGGCGGCGGAACGGGAAAAGGCGAACGTTACGATCCCGCCCGAATCAAAGAACTGCGCGCCAAACAAATGGCTTACCGCAGAATGATACGTCCCGGACTGGGCGCCTCGTCCGCCGAGGATTCCGAAACGGCGCTGCTCAACAAACAGCACAGAGCCAAAAACTGGAACGGCATCGGTCAAAGAAAGAACGTTTCGTCTTACCGTGTGAACATGGACAATATGATTCTGGCGGACAAGGCTATTCCCGCCGTTTTGACGCGCTCCATCGATTCACTGTATTCGGAAGCACCCGTGTCCGCGGTTGTCGAACGCAACATTTATTCGGAAAACGGTCGCAAGGTCATCATTCCCGCAGGCAGTCGTCTAATCGGTGAACTGTCAGGCAACGCAGGCGGCGGCGATACTCAGCAGATTACCGTCAAAATGCAGGTTAAATGGACGCGATTGGTGCGTCCGGACGGCGCGGCGTTCACATTCGAAGGCGGTGCGTCGGGCGACGCGCAGGGACGTGAAGGCATTTCGTCTTATGTTGATTTGCAGCTGCTTAAGAAATTCGGCACGCCTTTGATGCAAAGTACGATTTCTTCGGCGATTTTGTGGGCGATGTCTTCCAACGCCAAACCGCAGGTCGGCAGCGACGGCGAAATCGCTTTGAGCGACCGCCAGCAGGCGGCGCAGGATGCGCGTTCGCAATTTTCGGAAGATATGCGGACAATGTTTGATGATATTTTCAAAATGACATCGAAAATTCCCGTCCGTTCTTATGTCCCGTCGGGTACGCGCATTACCGTTTTCGCCAAAGAAGACTTGTGGCTGCGTTCCGAAGTCGAAGACGGCGAAGGCGACTTGACGAAACCAGAGGGGTTGGTTAACGAAGATTTGGGTACCGATAAGGACGATTTGGAAAAACGTGAAAACAATCAAGGTGCTCAAACTACGGGGCAAGCCGCTCCCGGACAGCCGCAAGGCGGAAATCCGAACAATCCGCAAATGCAGCAGCAGATTTACTACAACAGCTACGGACAGCCGCAGGTGCCGCAGCAGGGCGGGTTGATTTCTCAAACGCCGCCGCAACAGGGATATTATGCGCCGCCGCCGGGATATTACGGCTATGCGCAGCAGCCTGTTCAGCCGCAAAGCCAATTGCTGACACCGGCACAGCCGTCCCAGCAAAGACGATCGGTTCAGTCCGTCAAAGAGGAAACAAAGGACGAAGATCCAGCTCCGGAGTTGTTTTAAGGAAAAGGAAGAAAAATATGTCAACAGACGCTTTTCAGGTGTTGAAATCGGTTTTGCGCTATTTGTCCTATTGGTATGAACAAGACAATGTGGAAGAAGTCGCCATCAACCGTCCCGATGAAATCTGGCTGCGTTTGCGTGGGCGCCGCGCTCATCCGTGGGCGTGCCAGCAGGATAAAAACCTGTCCAGAACGTATTTGATGGATTTGATGCACATTATCGCCAACACGTTTGAATTGCCGTTTGATCCCGAAACGGGATCTCCTGCCGTGTACGCGACTTTGCCGGGCGATCACCGTTTTACGGGAATCGCGGGTAAAAACGTGATGTATGACAACGAAGATTTGACGGGCGGTATCGCGATGTGCGTCCGCGTTCATTCCGACGACGTGAAATTCGGGCTGGGCGATTACGGATTGAAATCGGGGGAGCGTCTGCAAAAGCTGAACAAACTGAAAGAAGTCGAAAACCCCGAAGACCCGTACGAACGTTTAATTCTGTCCATCAAGCGCGGCGACCACATTTTGGTTTCCGGTGCGACGGCAACAGGTAAAACAACTTTTTTGAACAACCTCTTAACGATTCTGGATTCTCATAAGCGCGTGATTACGATTGAAGATACGCGCGAATTGATTGTTCCGCATCCGAATCACGTTCATTTGGTTTTGTCGCGTACCGAACAAACGAATACGATGACGTATCCGAAGCTGATTGACTTGGTCGTGCGTTTTACGCCCGACGCGATTATCGGCGGTGAAATTTCCACGGCAAACGCGGGGGCTTTGTGGGAACTGATGGGTTCGGGGCATGACAACTGCTTTGCGACCATCCATGCGGAAAGCTCGGAAGCCGCCTACAAAGCGTTTACCGACCGTATTCTGCACTGTTATCCGACCATCGACCGCGAAAAAACGATTGCCGAAATGCACGACAAGTTGCGTGTCGTGCAAATCAACCGTCAGGGCAACATCCGCGCGGTTACCGAAGTTACTTAACCGTTGTTTTCGGGGGCGGCGGGCTGTTGTTCCGCCGCTTGCGCCCGATGTGCGCTTTGTTCGTTCAATCCGCGCGCAATGTTCATATTGATGTTAATCAGGATATCCAGCGATTTGGCTTCGGGATTGGCCATGACGGCAAAGGTGTGCTTGAAAATAAAGTGCGCCAGATTGAATACGTTTTGTTTGATTTCAAAGGGCAGGGGGTTGGATTCTTCGGTCGCGTCGCTGACCAGAATCGTCCAAAGCTTGCGGTTCAAATCCAACGCTTCCTGCAGCTGTTCTTTGGGGACGGGCCAGTTTTCCTTGCACGCGTTCAGACGCGACGCGGTGCGAACCAAAGCGCGGGCTTCCAGTTCGTTTTGGGGAAGAGCCGAAGATTCCGCCGCAGCGTAAGGATTCATATTCATTTTTGAAAGCTCCTGTTTGAAAAGAAACTGAATTATGCTAACCTAAACAGGTTAAAAAATCAAAAAAGAAAAGTTTTTGATGATAAGGATTCTAAAAAAATGAAAAAACTGTTGCTTTTCGGACTGATGGCGGTTTTTGCGTCGGCGCAGGCGGATGCCGCTCCCGTCAGACGCGATCCCGAAGAATTTCCCAACCATTTCTGCGGCGGACAAAACGCGCGCGATCCCTTTAAAATCGCGGGGTTTGCCCATTATCCGCCTTTTTCGTGGAAAGCCGCCGACTTGGATCGGTTTAAGGAAACCCGCCATCATATTTACACTTACGACGGCTTTGTCGCCGAATATGTCAAAGAAGCGCTGAAAAAGATTAAAGTCAAAGATATCGAAAGCTTGTTCTTTGATTCCGAAGAAGAAATGCGCCGCGCGGTTTTGGAAGGAAAAGTCGATTTGGTCTTTACGACTTTTTATCGAGGCGGCGACAGAACGGGGCTGGATTATATCTATCCCGCGTATTTCGGCAATCCGCTGGCGGTGATTTCGCGCGCCGATAAAAAAGTCGAAAAATCCGAAATATCCGATTTGAAAGGGATGATAGGCGTTATTCGCCGCGAAGAAGGCATGTTGCCGCTGATTCAAGGACAGTTGCCGACGGATACCAAAATTATCGAAGTGGACGGTGTGGAAGAGGCGTTTAAAAAGCTGACGGACGGGGAAGCCGATTTTATGATTTCCAGCCCGTACGCCGTTATGGCGGAAGCCAAGCGTTTGAATATGAAAGACAAAATTTACATTCATCCGAAAGCGTTGCGTCCCGTAAAGTTTTTTGCGGCGTTTTCAAAAATGTCCAGATGCATGCGCTATAAAAAACTGCTGGAACCCGAACTTCAAAAGTTGTTTGAAGACAAATCGTCAGCGGAAAAAAAGATGAAAGAGTACATTGACAAATGGGCGAAAAACGGCGACACCGCTCTGGATTTTCCGGAATACTCGTATTAAAGAAAAAGCCCTCGTGAAAACGAGGGCTTTTTAATTTCCGCGCGTTTTATTCCGCGCCGAATTTTTCTTCCGCCATTTTTTGCGCGGACACATAGTCGAATTTACCTGTTCCCAAAATGGGCGGTTCTTTGACAATGATGATTTTCGACGGCGTGCCGAGATCGTTCAGCCCCGCTTGCTTGATATACGCGCGGATTTGCGCCGCATCGGCGTTTTCCGCAGTGGTAATCAGTACCAGCTGTTCGCCTTTTTTCACGTCGGCAATGGCGACGATGCCCTGAACCGCGCCTTCGTACAATTTTGCCAGTTCTTGCTCGATTGCCGTCAGCGAAATCATTTCGCCGCCAATTTTCGCAAAGCGTTTGGCGCGCCCTTTAATCGCGACAAAGCCGTCTTTGTCAACCGCGACAATGTCGCCCGTGTCATGCCAGCCGTCGGCGGGCGGCTGCAAAACGCAGGGTTTGTCCGCTTTCATATAGCCT
>ERZ1026860.1250-NODE-1250-length-13374-cov-36.865756_pt1 | contig 13374 bp, 15 predicted proteins | sample MGYA00380160_ERZ1026860 | MGnify/ENA primary metagenome ERZ1026860 (study PRJEB33269, sample SAMEA4719796) | human gut metagenome | biome: human-associated habitat; feature: organic feature; material: feces | place: Cameroon | collected 2013-10 ... | reverse complement strand
CTTGTCGGAGGCGGAGACCGCTTCCACAAGGCGTTCCGGCTCCTTGCCGTAGTCGATGATCTGACGGCCGATGTAGGCATCAATGTTCTCTGGTCTGTGCAGGAAGACCGTGGCGACATCGGTGCCTTCGGGAACCTTCGAGCAGATGGAGCCGTAGCCGATGTAAGGATTGATGTCCTTGACGACCACCGAGGCGGAGAACACCGCGAGGAAAAGACCCGCTCCCAAAAGGAGTGCGGGAATATTCCAGACTTTCCGTTTGAGCAGGAACCATATTTCCAGAATATTCGCCAAAGTCAGAAGAATTATGCCGTTGATTATCGGGGCTTCGAGGGCGAAAGGATATTCAGTCAAAAGGTCATCCACTGCCGGAATGTGTGTTGCACCGAAGAGAATGAGTGCCGCGGCAAACCCGATGACTGTGAATATGATAGAGAATAAACCTACAGACCATCGCATCCATCCTCTCTCCCCGATGCGGTCAAGCACGATAGGAAACAGATAGACGCAGAACGGGAAGACCGGCACGAGGTAGATCGGCAGCTTGGAACTGAAGGAGGACAGCATCGCGACTGTGGAGATGGTTGTGCAGAGGAACAGAATCTCAAGATCGGAGACCTTTTCAGCACCGGCCTTCCTGACCGGAAGCAGCGAGGCCATGAATGAGCCGATTAGCAGCAGGGTGTAGGGAGCCAGGCACCATAGGATAGTCACCAGATAGAACCAGAAGGGTCTCGCATGGGTGAAGGCGTTGACGGCGCGGCCTACTGTCTGCTTGAAAAGGAGGTTGTTGATGTACTCCAGGCCGCCTTCCAGCCAGACACAGGTGAGCCAGACGGCGGAGAGGGCAGCCGTGGTCTACTCCCTCCTTGCCACCTGCAAGGCACACGGCGTTAATGAACGGGCGTGGCTTGAGGATGTCCTGCGCCGGATCCCGGAATACGAACAGGCAGGGAAAGACTACGCAGACCTTCTTCCCGCAAACTGGCGCGCCTTGTCCGCAAAGTAACTCGAACCAATATCACACTCCCATAAAAAGACTGCAACCGGCATCACACTGATGCAAGTTGCAGTCAAACTTTATCGACGCACGTACTTCCTCGAATGCTTACTCTTGTCAATCTCGTATTTAAGTTTCTTCTCCTTGTCGAACGCCGCCACCTCGCACGCCTCGGCGAGCCGTCTTGAGATCCCGCCGGCCTCCTCGATCCATTCGGGGATCCTTTGGAAGCCTTCACTGTTCCTGAATATGTAGAACAGCCTGTCGAACTCCGTCACGCACTCCTCCAGCGTCTTGGTGAACAGCTTCTTAATGTGTCAAAACTTGAGCTGCAATAATATGCGCAGTAAACGTAAAAAACGAAAAGAAACATATACGGATTATAAGAAACAGAAATATATTTTCTTATACATCTGTCGCTGATATACTCAACTATCCTGCCGTGTCATCACTGAGGATGCTCAGTTGGGTGAAACCGTTTGCAGAGGCCTATAACGCTGCCGTGGCGGAGGACAAGAAGGTTGGCGACGCGGTTGATAATTTTGACAAGGGAGCCGAGGCTCCGAATGTCTATGATGGCGTCGATTGGCAGAAGTCTTTCTCACTATCTTTAGTAATCATTAAAAAAAGTTCATCAGGACAGGAATATCAGGAAGCGTTGATCTTGATGTGGCTTTTGATTGGGCAGCAAATCAGCAAACCCGCGAAGCACGAGCACGGGAAGGTGGCTTGTAGAGGGATGAGAGGCGGATTGGTGTGTCTGACCCTGTCCCCGAAAGATGGGGTCAGGCACAGCGAAATGCCATTGGGCGCTGTCAGTGGCACATCAACGTGCTTGAGGTTTTACTCTTTAAGAAGAAGCGACCGAAATCGCAAAAAAAACACTCTTCCCAACGACTTTGGGTTTATTGTGTCCACTTGAAAAAGTCTTTTTTTGAAAAAATATGTGCCACACGGGTACTTCCAACGGGGGAGACTGTCTGAAAAGTAAAAGTGCCCCCAGTGAGGATTGAGAATTCGTTGTGCCCCTGTATAGGAGTACAGACTTTTCAACTCTCGCCGGGACTTTTCATACAGTCTGTGGGGGAGACTGTCTGAAAAGTAAAAGTACCCCCTGTGAGGATTGAGAATTCGTTGTACCCCTGTATAGGAGTACAGACTTTTCAACTCTCGCCGGGACTTTTAAGACAGTCTGGGGAAGACTGTCTTAAAAGTAAAAGTACCCCCCTGCGAGGATTGAGAATTCGTTGTCGCCCCTGTAGTGGGGTACATACTTTTCAACTCTCGCCGAGACTTTTCAGACAGTTTGGGGGGGCAAAAAGTGGCGAATGGTACTTTTTCAAGTGGAATCTTTATTGCAGTGTTGTAAGGCAGTATGGACCGGCGTATAGCACGGCTCCGCGGCTGAAGAGCCGATGAAGCTCCGGAGTCTCCTTAAGCCTTGATGTGCGGGTGATTATGGTGAGCGGCTTTCCGGAACCAAAGGCATCCTTGACAAGGCGCTCCGGCTCCTTGCCGTAGTCGGTGATCTGACGGCCGATGTAGGCATCAATGTTCTCTGGCCTGTGGAGGAACACTGTCGCCACATCGGTGCCATCCGGAACCTTGGCGCAGATCGCTCCGTAGCCGATGTACGGATTGATGTCCTTGACGACCGCCGAAGCGGAGAACACCGCGAGGAAAAGACCTGCACCCAAAAGGAGTGCGGGAATATTCCAGACTTTCCGTTTGAGCAGGAACCATATTCCCAGAATATTCGCCAAAGTCAGAAGAATTATGCCGTTGATTATCGGGGCTTCGAGGGCGAAAGGATATTCAGTCAAAAGGTCATCCACTGCCGGAATGTGTGTTGCACCGAAGAGAATGAGTGCCGCGGCAAACCCGATGACTGTGAATATGATAGAGAATAAACCTACAGACCATCGCATCCATCCTCTCTCCCCGATGCGGTCAAGCACGATAGGAAACAGATAGACGCAGAACGGGAAGACCGGCACGAGGTAGATCGGCAGCTTGGAACTGAAGGAGGACAGCATCGCGACTGTGGAGATGATCGTGCAGAGGAAAAGAATCTCTAAGTCGGAACGGCCCTGTTTTGGGCAATTCGACGCATCTGATGTGTCAGAAATACCGACTTTTGACTGTGCTTGGCCGGAAGTCTCTTCAACACATGTATTCCGAACCGGCAGCAGCGAGGCGACAAACGTCCCGACCAACAGCAGGCTGTACGGTGCCAGACACCAGATAATAGCCACGAGATAGAACCAGAACGGCTTTGCGTGAGTGAAAGCGTTGACGGCCCGACCGATGGTCTGTTTTACCAAAAGGTTGTTGATGTACTCCGATCCGCCCTCGATCCAGACACAGCCGATCCAAAGGGCCGCAAGCCCGGCGATGATGCCCCAAGTCTTGAGACCCAAGTACTTGCCGAACCTTTTCCAGTCACGCTTCACGATGAGGAACACGGCGATGGACAGCGGCGGCATCAGAAGTCCCACCGGCCCCTTGGTGAAAAGGGCGAGGAATATCCACACCGGAAGCATCACGGAATCCGATTTCCGCACGACTTCTCCGGTATACATCCTGTAGAACGTCCAGAGAGCCAGCACGATGAACATACACATCAGCATATCCATCCTAAGCACGATCATTGTTCCGAGGAACATAACGCAGGTCAGCGTCATTCCGGCCAGAGCCATCCTGTCCATCGCTGACTTGCCTTTCATCACCCACTTGTCCATTATCCCAGTGATGACGAACGCCGGGATCAACGAGAACATCGAAAGAGCGAGGCAACTGTGATGCCCGAACAGCAGCCTGCACAGCATCACGATCCAGAAATAGAGCGGCGGTTTGTCGGCATACGCCAGCCCGTGGTTGTAGAATGCGAATATATGCCCGTCCGCAAGAGCCTCGTCAGCGATGCTTAGGTACCTCAGCTCATTTGAGGGCGTGAAATCCCTTGTCAGCATCACCGGGAAAAGGCAGACGAAGGTGAAGGCGAAGACCGTCATCATAGGATGGCGGGTGAATATGTTACCCTTCCCGGTCTGTGGAGTGTTGTTTCTCATCTGAATAGTCTTTTTTGCCTGATCCAAGGATCAGATTCCTTATGTAAACCACAAACCCGAACATCTGGCCGAGGATCAGTACCGGGTCAAGCCGGATGATGCCGTAGATGATGATCATCCCGGAACCTACGATGCTGATGATCCAGAATCCCCTCGGAAGCACGGATGTATGCCAGTGGTGTGAGAAGGCAAACTGATAGACGAACCGCAGCGTGAACATCAATTGACCGGTTGAGCCGAACACCACGAGCCACACCGGAATGTCGCTGTTGCGGAAGAAGTTCTGTGAATATCCCCGGGCGTCCTTGAACAGAAGCATGGCGGCTACAAACGGAAGAGCTGCCAGCAGAACTCTTGTGAGGATCTTCATACGGTCCCATATCCCGTTGGCATTCAGGTTCCAAAGATAGATGAAGTAGGCGATGAACTGTCCGAGGATGATGGAGAAATCATTCCTCAAGACTCCGTAGATGAACATCAGGCACGCTCCGATCACGCTGAAGATCCAGTAGGACACCGGGGAGACCGATTCATGTGCCATCTCGGATTTCAGCCATTGGAGCGCTGTCCTCAATCCGAAGAATGTCTGGGCGGAGAAACCCAGGGCGAAGGTAAGCCAGACGGGGATGTTGTCAAACATATTCCAGAAGATTAGTTCCGCTCGTCATTGACATTGCCCTTGCCCACGGAGTAGTTGATGTACCGTGGCTTCATCCATCGGTAGGCGAAGCAGTCCGCGAACGGCCCCCAGAGTCTGTTCCAAAGATGGAACTTGGATGTGCCGGCCGTGCGTGGGAAGTGCCTTACCGGAACCTGACCGAAACTGCCACCATCCTGGAGCAGGATCAGAGCCGGCAGGAACCGGTGCATTCCCTTGAACATCGGAATCCTCTTAGCCGCATCCGTGCGGATGATCTTGAGGGGACATCCGGTGTCCTTTGCTCCGTCGTGAGTCATCATATTCCTGAATCCGTTGGCGATTTTGGATTGGATCCGCTTGAAGGCGGTGTCCTTGCGGTTCGCCCTGTAGCCTGTCATCAAGGTGTGATCCTTCATTCCGTCCAGCAGCAGGTTGAAGTCTTCCGGAGTGGTCTGGAGATCAGCGTCCATGTAGCCGACATATTCAGAGAAAGCATGGTCGAATCCGGCCTTGATCGCCGCGCTGAGTCCGGCGTTCTTTGAAAAACTGATGTAGAAGATGTCCTTGTTACGGGCGCAGACCTCCTGGATCAGTTTGAGGCTGCCGTCCTTCGAACCATCGTCCACGAACAGCGCGCAAGTCTTGACCTTGCTTGTCGGAATGAACTCAGACAGAGCCTTTTCCAGATTGTGGATGTTGTCCTCCTCGTTGAAGACAGGCACCACAATGGTTAGAGCATATTCAGATGTTCTGTTCATATTTGAATATTAATTTGATTTCTTGTAACTGATGATCGCCCAGCTTCCGAACGCGGCCGCGAAGCCGCACAACGCCAGGAACTGAGGAATCATATCCATAAATTTACTACCTTTCAGGTAGACAAGCCGCATCACCTCTATGAAATATTTAAGAGGATTGAAGATTGTTATTGCCTGCGCCCAGTCCGGCATACTGCTGACCGGGGTGAACATCCCTCCCATCAGGAAGAATATCATAATGAAGAAGAATCCCACGAACATCGCCTGCTGGATCGTTGAGGCGTAGTTCGAGATCACGAGTCCCAATCCGGACACCACGAGAATATAGACTCCGGTGAAAAGCATAAGTGTCCAGATGCTGCCGGCCGGGGCTATTCCATAGATGATTTTGGCGAGCAGCAGGCTCAGACCCATTATCACGATTCCGATGATCCAGAGCGGAATCAGCTTTGCCAGAATGAATTGGAACTTTCCTACCGGCGTGACGTTGATCTGCTCGATGGTGCCGCTTTCCTTCTCGCCCACGATGTTGAGGGCCGGGAAGAAGCCGCAGATGATGGTCAGAAGCATCACCATCAGCGCCGGCACCATAAACACCTTGTAGTCAAGCGACGGGTTGAACTTGTAGAGCGGGCTGACCGAGAATGAAGGAATATCCTTCCCCGCGGAAGTGACTTTCACCTTCTCTGAATATTCCCGCAGAGCCGTTGATCCTGAGATCATTGACACCATATAGGACGATCCGAGGGTGCCTTTCGTACCGTTCACGGAATTCGCTGCGATCTGGATCTGAGCGCCTTGACCGTCCACAAGATCCTTCTCGAAATTCTGCGGAATCACGAATATCATATCCGCCTCGTCGGAATCGACCTTGTGTAAAGCGTCCGGGTAGGAGTCCGAGGTGCCGGAGATGTTGAAATAGGCCGATCCTCCGATCTCTGCCACAAGCCTTTGCGACAGCGGACTATGGTCGTTGTCAACCACATCCACACGGATGTTCTTGATCTCCTGGTTCGCCGCCCAAGGGAAGACCAGCATAGCCATCAGTGGCAGCGCCACCAGCATCCTCGGGATTATCTTGTTCCGGGACAGCTGCTTGAACTCTTTTTCTATGAGGAAAGATAACATATTCAATGAAGGTTTAGGCGAGTCTTGTCTTGAAATTCTTGACACTCAATGCGATGAGAATTACTGTAATAAGGGACAGCACCCCGATTTCCGGCAGCGTGTAGCTAAGCGGCGTGCCTTGGATCATTATCATCTTGATCGACTGGATGTACCATCGCGCCGGGACGATGGTCGAGATCCATTGCAGGATGCGCGGCATACTCTCGATCGGGAATATCAGTCCGGACAGCAGCATCGTAGGCATCATCAGTCCCATTCCGGAGGCTATCATCGCCGCCATCTGCGTCTCTACCAATGTGGAGATGAGAAGTCCCAGACACAGGGTGCAGATCAGGAACAGGATTGAGACCAGAGCCAGCGAGAACAGGCTTCCGGCGATCGGGACTCCCATCACGAACACGGCACATAGGATGATCAGCACCAGGTCGAAGATGGACAGGACCAGATAAGGAATCGCCTTGGCGATGATGATCATCATCGGGCTGATCGGAGAGGTGAGCAGCACTTCCATCGAGCCGGTTTCCTTCTCCCTGACGATCGCCACGGCCGTCATCATCGCGCAGATCAGCATAAGAATCAAGCCCATAACTCCAGGCACGAAATTGTAGGCGCTCTTGCCCTGCGGGTTGTAGAGCATTCTGATGACCGGTGTGATCGACGCTCCCGCCATTCCGTTTTTCTCGGCGATTTCCTGCTGGCAGGTGGCCAGAATGTTGCCGGCGTAGGCGGTGATCATCGAGGCCTGGTTCGGGTCGGTGCCGTCGGCGATCAGCTGCACGGACGCTCCTCCGTTAAGTATGTCGTTCGAGAAATTGTCGCTGAAGACCATCACGAGGCTGACCTTTCCTTCCCTGAATATGTCGTTGATTCGGTCGATGTCTGTGATCCTTTCGGTGACGTTGAAATATTCACTGGCATCCATCCGTTCGATGATTCGTGTCGTGAGCTCATCGTTGACCGGATCGAAGACCGCCACGGAGGCGTTGCGCACCTCGGTGGTGATGGCGAATCCGAACAGCAGAAGCTGCGCGATCGGCATTCCGACTATGATGAGCAGAGTCCACTTGTCCCTCAAGATGTGACGGAACTCTTTCTGTATGAACGCTATTAATGACTTCATCTGCTGTTACTCTCCATTTCTTTTTGCATCTCTGGCAAGGCGACGGAACACCTCGTCCATACTCTCCGCTCCGAAACTCCGCTTCAACGCGGCAGGGGAGTCCAAAGCCTTGATCTGGCCGTCCACCATAATCGAGACGCGGTCGCAATATTCAGCCTCATCCATATAATGAGTGGTCACGAATATGGTGATTCCGTCATCGGCCGCCTTGTAGATGAGTTCCCAGAACTGCCTTCTGGCCACCGGATCGACTCCTCCCGTCGGTTCGTCCAGAAAGACGATTCCGGGCCGGTGGAATATCGAGACCGAGAACGACAGTTTCTGTTTCCAACCAAGTGGAAGTTCCTTGACCATCGTGTTCTTCTCGGAACTGAAATTCAGTTCGTTAAGGAGTACATCAGTCTTGGTGGCGATCTCTTTCCGCCTCATTCCGTAGATTCCGCCGAACAGGACCAGATTCTCTTTCACAGTCAGATCCTCGTAGAGTGAGAACTTCTGGCTCATGTAGCCGATGTGTTTCTTGACCATCTCCTGCTGCCGGGCGATGTCGAAGCCAGCCACCGTGCCGGTGCCGGAAGTCGGCTTGCTCAGTCCGCACAACATCCTCATCGCCGTTGTCTTTCCGGCTCCGTTGGCTCCCAGGAATCCGAACACCTCGCCTTTATGCACATCGAACGAGATGTGGTCCACGGCCGTGAACGTCCCGAAACGCTTAGTCAGGTTATCAGTATGAATTACTTCCGCCATCATATTCTCATGAAGCAATCCTCCCCGGACGGTTGGATCGCGTTGATTGTGATATCGTTGTGCTTCCTGCCCTGAAGGAACTTCCTGAGTTCTTCCACGTCGGCTTCCTCACTGGTGGAAAGGTTCACAGAATCTCCGAACGAGAACGTCTGGTCTGTCAATGAACCTTTCATCATCAGAATTTGATTTCTCCGTACATTCCAAGTTTAATCAGACCGTCATTTTTCACGGCGATCTTCACGGCATAGACAAGGTTTGCTCTTTCGTCACGTGTCTGGATGGTCTTCGGGGTGAATTCTGCCTTGTCTGAAATCCAGACTAGCGTGCCGGCATATTCCTTCCTGCCGGATGTGCCTTGGTCGGCGAAGACCTTTACTGACTGACCGAGTTTGAGTCCGGTCAACTGGTCGGCGGTGATGTAGGCGCGGAGTCTGATGTTGTCCAGATCAGCAACCTTGAACAGTGCCCGTCCCTGCACGGCGAGTTCCCCTGCTTCTGAATATTTTGCCAGGATGGTTCCGCTTACCGGACTGGTTATGACGCATTTGCGTATTTTGTCCTCAAGCTGCATAACTTGCGCCTCAAGGGCGGCAGATTGGCCGGAAACCCCGCTGTTGGCGTTCTGGAGGCTTTCTTTCCGCGCGGCGAGCTGCCTTTCAAGAACCTCAAGTTGTGCCTGAATATCCTCGACCTGTTTTCGGTTGGCTGCTCCGGCCTTCTCCAGTTTCGTGAAACGGGCAAGTTCCTGCTTCTGCTTGGCTATCTGGCTTTCAAGTGAGGCTATCTGTCTGGAAATGTTAAGCCTGCCGCTTCCGACAGCCTTCATCGTGGCCTCCAGCTGCACTTTGCTGAGGTAAAGCTGAACAGTGTCGATGCAGCCCACGACCGCTCCGGCCTCCAGCTGGTCGCCTTCCTGTATGTTGAGGTTCATAATCCTACCGTTACCCTCGGCGGAGACTGTAACCTCCGTTGACTCAAAAACTCCCGAGGCATCGTAAGCCTTGTTCCCTTTCCCGCAGGAAGTAATCGCCAGCGCAAGGACCAGCAATGATGAATATGTAAGTGTCTTTTTCATTTATCTATCTGTTTTGTTTTCAGCTGCTGGATCCTGATAGCGTCCGGATCGGCCTGCCCGGCCACCCCGTTCTCGATGTAGGACTCGACCTTTTTATAATTGATCTCCAGATTCGAGAGCGTCAGTTCGTACTGCCGTACCGGCGGGTAGTACTTTTCCGCCGCACCATGGCATTCCTCGATGGTGACTGCCATGCCGCCGGGCTTGCCGTTTTCGATGCCGCCAGCCATGCTGCCGGCCGGATCGGTTGCCCTGCCGCTCATCTGGCCGCTCACCGGCAGGGCGAGGCAGATGAGCGTGGCCGCTGTAATCAGGATTTTGTTCATTATCATTTTATCATTATCGAATCAAGGATGAACCCCACATTGCTCCGCCTGCGTTCGTCAAGGTATCGGTTGATGTCAGCCTCCGGCATGATCTGACCGAGGACCGGAAGGAAGAGAAACGAGGCGACGTTGATGGAGACGATGTTCACAATCAGATCCATAAGCTTGATTTCCCTGACATTACCTGCCTTCACCTCCTTCTCCAGCATGTCATTGACGCATTGGATGTAGCCCGTGACCTTCGGAAGCACAATCTCCATGATCTTGGTCAGGTTCTCCTTGTTGTGGATCAGCTCGTCGATCATGAACCAGACAAACCTGTCGTTCTTACGCATCAGGTCGAACTGGTTCATTACAAAATGACTTATGACTTCCTTGAAACTGATCTCTTTGTCATGCACTCCCTCGAGAATGCTGACGATCAGTTTTGCCTTCTCGTCGAAGATCATCTGGAAGAGTTTCCCCTTGGATCGGTAGTAGTAGTGCAGCATGGAATGGCTTACTCCGGCCCTTGCCGCGATGGACATCATCTTGGCGTTGCCGTAGCCCTTCTCCATAAACTCCTCTTCCGCCGCCTTGAGGATTTTCGCGGCCGTGTCTAAAGTCTCCTCTGCCATATTCGTTGTTCCATTATATTCATTTCACCGTTTGACTTGAATCGCTCCCGGAACTTCGCCAACCGCATTTCCACTATTTGTCATCATTTTCAGGAATATATTCCTCCGTGAGCAGTATCTTCACCGCCCCGATGACCACAAACGCTGTTATTGCAAATCTCATAATTCTTTGATGATTAGTATGTTTTATGCCTTATGTTTGTGTCCACTTGAAAAAGTACCATTCGCCACTTTTTACCCCCGTTGGAAGTACCTGTGTGGCACATATTTTTTCAAAAAAAGACTTTTTCAAGTGGACTCATGTTTTATGCCTTATGTTTTATGTTTTATGACTATCAGTGATGCGCTAACTTTCGCATCTATGTTCGTAACTTATTAACATTGCAAAGTTTAACAATATTCTACTATAACCTCGATTTGAAATTAGTTTGTACTGAAGGTTTATGACAGCCCCTCAACTGCTCATTTGAAATAAGGATTTTTCAGAACTTACTTTAGTAACCTTCAAAAAATAACCTGCATCATCTTAAGGAATCTTTTCGGTCTCTTTTCTCATCAGTCATGTGCCACCGGCACACTCCTTCTTCAAAAAAAGATCTATCCTCGAAAATATTCTCTTAATCTGAGGCAACTTATTTTTTTCATGTTACTTAATGTTGGACAAAGGTGTCCGACAAATTTGTTCGACAAAATTGTCTGACACAAAGATATCGATAAAATCATAATCCGCAAAAATTTATTGGCAATGTCTCCCAAAGTGGTTAACTTTATTTTGAATTTAACAAATAACTTTAAGTGTTATGCAACTTATCAAAACTGTTTCGTGCCTGCTTGCAGGCGCGCTCGCAATGACTTTTGTGTCATGCGAAAAGGAAGACAAGACGATTTCGGTCGAGAAGATTGCCTTCAATGAAACTTCTTTGACACTTTCTGTGGGGCAGACTCTCACGCCGGAGTTGACAATCACTCCGGATGATGCTACGGACAAGACTTACATCCTGGCTTCGAGCGATGAGGCTGTTGTGACTGTCTCCGGCTCGGAAATCAAGGCCGTGGCCGCAGGTGACGCAGTCATCACGGCGACCGTGCAGGGAGGAACACTGACATCGGAGTGCAGCGTGACCGTTGTGCCGGAAGGCTACCCTACAGAGTTCACAGCCTTCAACTCAGCCAAGGGCTTCTTCTACGGAGACTATTACATGGCCGGAACCGACAACTCCTGGACTTACTTCACCTCGGGCAGCGTTGTGTTTGCTGATGGTGCCTTCTCCGGCAAGGGAACGGCACTTTTCCTTGAATTGAACGCTCCCAAATCTGGAGACAAGTCCGTCACGGCCGGCTCGTATTCCGTTGATGAATCTGGAGAAATGCCTGAATATACTTTTGCCAAAGGAGAGGATTTCGGCACAGAAGGCCTTCAGGGGACATTTGTCTATGATAGCGAGGTTGAAGGAAACTATCTGGTTGTCAGCGAAGGAGCGGTTTCAGTCAAGACAGTAAACAGTGAATATGTTGTCTCCGCTTATGTCAAAGCCGGCGGCAAGGCATACTCTTTCACATATTCAGGCTCTGTCCCTGTCGAGGATTATTCCAAGGATTATGCAAACTATAAGGTTGTCGAGATGAAGAACCTTTCACACGGCACTCTTGACTACTACGGAACAAAGATCTACGGCAAGACCGACACAGACTATTCAGGTTGGACCATCTATCTGGGAGATAAGACCATGGACTTTGAGAACTATGATGGAACGGGTGAGATGCTGATGCTTGACCTCAACACGGCATCCAGCTACACCACGGCCATACCATCCGGTACCTACAAGGTGATGTATGCTGCTGACAACGCTCATTTCCAGCCGTTCACGGTGGTTCCTGGGTTCACCGAAGGCTCTGCTCCCTTGGGAACATGGTACGCACTTGACTGGGAGCCGGTCTATGCCGCCAATGTCGGTCTGGTGAGGATCACAAATGAGAATGACAAGATCTACACGATTGACTTCAAGTTTCGTGACGACAACAACGAGACTTTCTTCCAGGGTTCCTACAAAGGAGAACTTACCTACGGCGACTACAGCGAGTAGTAGCTTCGGAATGAATATAAAGGCCTGACAGCCATTAATGAACTGCCAGGCCTTGCGATCTCCATGCCATTGGTCCCGCTGCCGAGCCCGTCACCGACGGAGCCGGGGCGGAGTCCGACACGGACGCGAGCATGTTGCCGTCGTATGTCATTGACAGATTGTCCACGATACCCTTGCGCGAGGAGGTCATGTCGCCCTCGCGGGACAAAGATAATAAATTTCCCATATTGTACTGACTGTAAATTGCGCCGGAACATCTTCCACACTTGGAAAGCATTCTTGCTGACGGACAATGATTTGACGTTCCAGGTGTGAATGCTTTTGCACACTTAAGAGTCCGCAGCCCCATCGCAACTCGTCCTACTGGCATCACCCTGTCCCAGGTGTGATAAACTCTGCACACTTGGAAAACCATCTTGCTGACGGACAATGATTTGACGTTCTAGGTGTGAATGCTTTTGCACACTTAGGAGTCCGCGACCCCATCGCAACTCGTTCTACTGGCATCACCCTGTCCCAGGTGTGATAAACTCTGCACACTTAGAAAACCATCTTGCTGACGGACAATGATTTGACTCTCTAGGTGTGAATGTTTTTGCACACTTAAGAGTCCGCAACCCCATCGCAGCTCGTCCTGCTGGCATCACCCTGTCCCAGGTGTGATAAACTCTGCACACTTGGAAAGCCATCTTGTTGACGGACAATGATTTGACGTTCTAGGTGTGAATGTTTTCGCACACTTAGGAGTCCGCAACCCCATCGCAACTCGTTCTACTGGCATCACCCTGTCCCAGGTGTGATAAACTCT
>ERZ1026860.1248-NODE-1248-length-13395-cov-11.247376_pt1 | contig 13395 bp, 9 predicted proteins | sample MGYA00380160_ERZ1026860 | MGnify/ENA primary metagenome ERZ1026860 (study PRJEB33269, sample SAMEA4719796) | human gut metagenome | biome: human-associated habitat; feature: organic feature; material: feces | place: Cameroon | collected 2013-10 ... | reverse complement strand
TAACCACGGTCAATATAGGAGACAGTGTACAACGAATACCTGCAAACTTTGTCAGAGGTTGCAGCGGCTTGACTTCGATTACCATACCGACCGGCGTTACTTCCATCGGATGGAGTACGTTTAATGGTTGCAGCGGCTTGACTTCTGTTACTATTCCGAACAGCGTTACTTCCATAGGAGGTTATGCGTTTGGCGATTGTAGCGGTTTGACCTCGATAACCATTCCGACCGGCGTTACTTACATCGAATGGGGTGCGTTTAGCGGTTGTAGCGGTTTGACCTCGATAACCATTCCGAACAGCGTTACTTCCATAGGATATTGGGCGTTTTCCGATTGCAGCGGCTTGACTTCAATAACCATTCCGACCGGCGTTACTTACATCGAATGGGGTGCGTTTAGCGGTTGCAGCGGCTTGACTTCTGTTACTATTCCGAACAGCGTTACTTCTATCGGAGGTGCTGCGTTTAGCGGTTGTAGCGGTTTGACCTCGATAACCATTCCGAACAGCGTTACTTCCATAGGAGATTGGGCGTTTTCCGATTGCAGCGGCTTGACTTCGGTTACCATTCCGAACAGCGTTACTTCCATCGGAGACAGTGCGTTTTACTATTGCAGCGGCTTGACTTCGATCAAATGTTTGGCAAGTATTCCGCCTTCGATTGGGAATAATTCATTTCAAAACATTTCTTATACTTGTCTTTTGACCGTTCCTTGCAGCAGTTTGGAGGCTTATACGGCAAGTGATTGGAATACATACTTTGCAGCTCGCATTTCGGAAGATTTGTCCTTTGAGTTGTCTGTATCTGCAAACGATGAGGCTTACGGCAGAGTTGAAGTGGAAACGCAATCTTGCGAAGTGGCAATAATTACTGCAATGCCAAATGAAGGCTACGAGTTCACCGCTTGGAGCGATGGCAATACGGAGAACCCGAGAACGGTAACCGTTACAAGCGACACCGCTTTCATGGCGATATTCGCGGAGGCAGTAAGTACGCCGACAATCACTGTAACGGTGAACGATGCGACGATGGGCAGTGCAACATACACCTTGGACGGCAACACCGCAGTACTGACGGCGACACCGAACGAGGGTTACGAGTTCACCGGTTGGAATGACGGCAATACGGAGAATCCGAGAATGGTAACCGTTACGAGCGATACTGCATTCGTGGCAATATTCACGGAAACGGAAACCGCACCGACAATCACCGTAACGGTGAACGACGCGACGATGGGTAGTGCAACCTACACCATGGACGGCAATACCGCAGTATTGACGGCAACAGCAAATGAGGGATACAGATTCCTGACATGGAACGATGGCAATACGGAGAACCCAAGAACGGTAACCGTTACGAGCGACACCGCTTTCATGGCGATATTCGCGGAGGCAGTAAGCACGCCGACAATCACTGTAACGGTGAACGACGCGACGATGGGCAGTGCCTCATATACCTTGGACGGCAATACCGCAATATTGACGGCAACAGCAAACGAGGGTTACGAGTTCACCGCTTGGAATGACGGCAATACGGAGAACCCGAGAACGGTTACAGTTACGAGTGATACCGTCTTTACGGCTATATTCACCGCAAGCGGTTCGTCATCTTTGCAAGAGGTGAACGCAAGAGAGTTTGCATTGTATCCCAACCCTGCGAAGAGCTTCGTAACATTGGAGTTCGAGACATTGCAGGAGAATACCTTGCTTCAAATCCTCGACATCAACGGCAGGAGAGTAAGAACACTTGAACTCAAAGCCGGCGTTGAGACTTTGCGAATAGACCTCGGCGATTTGCCAAAAGGTGTTTATACCGTCATGCTCGGCAACACGACGAAGAAGTTGATAGTGGAGTAAGCAGTAAGCAAGAATACTGCAAACGCAGCGAAGCCGCAAGCATATTGCCTGCGGCTTCATTGTTTTGTCGAGAATACGTTGCTAATTCAAAAGTTTACTATTGTTCTCGGGCGGATAGTCCGTGTTGTAATGCAATCCCACGCTTTCTTTACGTTCGCTTGCCATTTTGATGATAAGGTAGCTGTTGGCGATAAGATTTCTGAGTTCGCATAATTTCGGTGTGAGAACGCTTCGTTGATACAGTTCTTCCGTTTCTTTGTATATAAGTCCCATTCTGACGAAGGCTTTGTGCAGTCTGAGGTTACTACGAACTATTCCTACGTAGTTGGTCATTATCTGCTGTACTTCTTTCACGGATTGTGTTATGAGGCTTATTTCTTCGTTCAAGACCATACCTTCTGCATTCCAATCGGGTATTGCATCGCAGAAATCCGTGGTGGCTATCTTGTTCACCGAGTCAAGGTATGCTCTATGCGAATAGACAAGGCTTTCCAAGAGTGAGTTCGAGGCTAATCGATTCGCTCCATGCAAGCCGGTGCAGGCACATTCTCCGGAAGCATACAGACCGTGTATGCTTGTTCTTGCATAATTGTCCACTTCAATACCTCCACAACCATAATGGGCAGCAGGAACTATCGGAATCATTTCCCTTGTTATGTTTATGCCTATTTCCAAACACTTGGCGTATATATTGGGAAAATGTCGCATGATTTCTTCCTTGCTTACGCCCCTGCAATCAAGATATTCATGGTCATCGCCTCGTCTCGTCATCTCATTATTGACGGCACGGGCTACGATGTCTCGCGGAGCCAAAGAGCCTCGCTTGTCGTATTTTTCCATGAAACTTTCCCCGTCAAGGGTTTTGAGTATTCCTCCGGCTCCTCTCATTGCTTCCGTGATAAGGAAAGACGGTTTTTCTCGCGGATTATATAATGAAGTCGGGTGAAATTGGACGAACTCCATGTGCTTCAACCTGCCCTTTGCTCTATGTACCATTGCTTGCCCGTCTCCGGTGGCAATGATGGGACTTGTAGTGGTTGAATAAACATTACCGTTACTTCCTGTGCAAAGCATTGTTACTTTCGCAAGATAGGTATCTATGCTTCCGGTATCTTTATTGAGAACGTATGCTCCGAAACATCTTATATCTTGTCGTCTGCGATTTACTTCTTCTCCCAAATGATGTTGAGTTATCAAATCAACGGTATATTGATTTTCTTTCAACTCTATATTCGGATGTTGTCTTGCTTTTTCAAGCAAGGCTCTTTCTATCTCGAATCCTGTATTATCTTGGTGATGAAGTATTCTGAACTCGGAATGTCCGCCCTCTTTGGCAAGGTCATATACTCCTGTCTGTTTCTTGTCGAAGTGGGTTCCCCATTCTATCAATTCTTTTATTCTGTCGGTGGATTCGGTGATAGTCAGCCGTACGCTTTCTTCATCGCAAAGTCCTGCTCCCGCTATCAAGGTATCTTTGATGTGTTTTTCGTATGAATCGGGTCCGTACATGACGGCAGCTATACCGCCTTGGGCATATTTGGTCGAACTTTCGGACGCATCGGCTTTTGTCAAAATGCAAACTTTACCGTAGTCCGCCACTTTCAAGGCGTAACTTAATCCTGCTATGCCGGAGCCTATTACAAGGAAGTCTATTTTGTAACGCATTGTTTTATCCGTTTAAGGCTTCCGCACCGCTACATATTTCGATAATTTCGTTAGTGATGGCAGCCTGTCTTGCTTTATTGTATGTCAGTTTCAATTCTTTCAACAGATTACCGGCATTGTCCGTTGCTTTGTGCATTGAAGTCATTCTGGCTCCGTGTTCGGAAGCGAAAGAATCCAAAAAGCATTTGAACAACTGCATTTTCAGCGATTGCGGTATAACGTTGGAAATTATTTCTTCTTTGGAGGGTTCGAATATGTAGTCGCTTTTTACCTCGCTACCTGTCTTTGCAGATACTGCACTCAATTCTATGGGAAGGAAAGTTTCGCATTGAAGAATTTGCGTGCTTGCATTCTTAAATTGATTGTAAATTATCTCGACCCTGTCGTACTTCTTGTCGATGAAAGATTGCATAAGAAAGTCGGCGACGAGGCTTACCCTGTCAAAAGTAAGCCCGTCCCATATATCGTCCTCCTCTCCTATGTAATTGAAATCGGTTTGTTTTTTCAGAAAATCAGAACCTCTTTTGCCAAAACTCTTGACATCTACTTTTATGTACCTGTCGAGGTTGCGATAATAAGAGACCCTCTGCATGGCTGCTTTTATGATGTTGGCATTGAAACTCGAACACAATCCCTTGTTTGATGTAAGAACAAGCAAAAGAACACTTTCTGTTTTGTCTTTTCTTGCAAGCGGCATGTCTTCTATTTCGCTGTCGCAAAGATTCTGCATTATTTCCGTCATTTTTGCAGAGTAAGGACGCAACTTCATGATGGCATTTTGAGATTTTCTCAACTTCGATGCCGAAACCATCTTCATGGCACTCGTTATCTGCTGAGTGGAACCGACGGAAGCAATCCTTGTTCTGATTTCTTTTAGGTTTGCCATGGTTTATGCCTTATATTTTCTGCTTATATCCTTAGCCACGTTCTCCAACTTGGAAAGAATTTCGTCATCCATTTTGCCTGCTTTCAAATCATTCAACAAGGCTTTCTCCCTATTCTCCAAATGGAAAATGTATTCGTCTTCAAAATTTCTGACTTTATCCACAGGTATATCTTGCAACCAACCTTTCGTTCCGCATGCGATGATTGCAACCTGATGCTCTACTTTCATCGGGGTGTATTGCGGTTGCTTCAAAATTTCGACATTCCTTTTTCCTTTTTCCAATACGAACTTGGTTGCAGAGTCCAAATCGGAACCGAATTTGGAAAATGCTTCCAATTCTCTGTACTGAGCTTGGTCGAGTTTCAATGTTCCGGAGACTTTCTTCATGGATTTGATTTGTGCCTTTCCTCCTACACGCGAAACTGAAATACCTACATTTATCGCAGGTCTTATACCGGCATTGAACAAATTCGTCTCCAAGAAAATTTGTCCGTCGGTAATGGAAATAACGTTTGTAGGAATGTATGCAGAAACGTCTCCTGCCTGTGTTTCTATTATAGGTAATGCCGTGAGGGAACCGCCTCCTTTGACAATAGGCTTCAAACACTCGGGCAAGTCGTTCATGTTCTTTGCCACGCTGTCTTCGCCGATTATCTTTCCTGCTCTCTCCAAAAGTCTTGAATGCAAATAGAAGACATCTCCCGGATAAGCCTCACGTCCCGGTGGACGACGAAGCAATAGGGACACCTCACGATAAGCGACAGCCTGCTTGCTCAAATCGTCATATACGACCAAGGCTGCACGTCCCGTGTCTCTGAAATACTCCCCTATTGCAGCTCCTGCAAAAGGTGCATAAAACTGCATGGCTGCCGAATCGGATGCTGTTGCGGCTAGGACGACTGTATAATTCATCGCTCCTTTTTCTTCCAATGTTCTGACGATATTTGCCACTGTCGAACCTTTCTGTCCGCATGCAACATATATGCAATATACAGGGTTACCGTTGTCGTAGAACTCTTTTTGGTTCAAAATCGTATCGATGGCGATTGCCGTCTTTCCTGTTTGTCTGTCTCCGATTATCAACTCTCTTTGACCTCTTCCTATCGGAATCATGGAGTCCACTGCTTTCAACCCTGTTTGCAGAGGTTCTTCAACAGGTTGACGGTAAATAACTCCCGGTGCTTTTCTTTCGAGAGGCATCTCGTACAACTGTCCTTCTATCCTACCTTTGCCGTCTATCGGTTCTCCAATGGTATTTATCACTCTGCCCAACAATCCTTCTCCCACTTTTATCGAAGCTATACGTTTGGTTCTCTTGACAACATCGCCCTCGCTTATCGAATCCGCATTTCCCAAAATCACAACTCCGACATTATCCTCTTCAAGGTTCTGCACTATCGCTTGAACTCCGTTATCGAACTCCACCAACTCTCCTGCCTGCACATTATTCAGCCCGTAAATTCTCGCAATGCCGTCTCCTGCCGTGAGAACCGTTCCAACCTCCTCCAAACCTATTTCAAGGTCTGCATTGGAAAGTTGCTTCCGTAATATTGCCGTTACCTCCGATGGTTTAATTTCTGCCATATTACAAATATCTATTTAGTCATTACTATTCTTGTTCACTCCTTTCGGACGCAACAACGCCCTAAAAGGTTTTCTCATATACATTCTTGGTGAAGTCCTTTTTCAACTTCGTGAATTGATTCATGAAACTTGCGTCATACTGCATTCCGTCAACGAACAAACAAAAGCCGCCTATAAGTTTCGGATTTACCTTGGTTTGCAAATCCACCTTTGCCGACAACTCTTCCTCGATTTTCCGTACAATCATATCCGCAATTCCTTTATCCAACTCATCTGCCGTCGTAAGAACTGCCGTCTTTATGTTGTTCTGCTCTTTATATATTTCGGTATATCTTTCCGCAATCTCATAGAGCAAGACATCTCTCCGCTTCTTTATCAACAAATCCATGAACGCCAAAGACAAGCCTTCGACCTTGCCGTTGAATATCTCTTTTACGATATTTCTTTTGTCAGACGGTTTTATCACAGGATTTTTCAATATCACCCTAAACTCACGATTTTGCATGCAAACTTGCATAACGCACTGCATATCCTTATATACGATATCGGATATACCTTGTTCCAAAGCAAGATCGAACAATGACTGAGCATAACGGGTTTGTAGCTTATAGCTGTTCATGACCTTACAGTTTTATTTCCGAAATTCTCTTTTCTATGATTTCGTTGCTCTTTTTCTTATCCGAAAGTTCATGCATCAACAAATCCTCTGCTATCTCTATCGAAAGGTTTGCTATCTGATTCTTCAATTCTGTCATTGCATGCAACTTCTCATAGTTTATCGCCTCTCTTGCATCAAGGATTATCCTTTGAGCTTCCTGTTGAGCACTCTGCTTGGCTTCTTCTATTATTTTTTCTTTCAACAACTTTGTCTGCTTCAACATTTCATCTCTTTCTTCCTGAGCCTGCTTCAAAAGCAACTCGTTGTTGCACTGCAACTGCTGCATTTCTTCCTTTGCCCTATCGGCTGCTTCCAAGGATTGCTTTATGTTTTCCTCTCTGTCTCTCATCATCTTCAAGACAACCGGCCAACCGAATTTGCCCAATACGAACAAAAGGACGGCAAAAACCAAAAACATCCAAAAGAACAAGCCTAATCCCGGCGTAAGTAATCCCATATCTCCGACAATTTAATGTTCAACACAAACATGGCAACCCAATCAATCATCAAGCTGCCATGTTAATCCGAATGTTTGTTACTTCATCAAAATGACCAACAAACAAACCACATTGGCAAACAAAGCAACCGCCTCGACCAATGCGGCAGCGATAATCATATTGGAACGAATATCGCCCGTAGCTTCCGGTTGTCTTGCAATAGCCTCCATACCGCTTTTACCGATATTTCCGATACCCAATCCTGCGCCAATCGCAGCAAGACCTGCACCTATTCCGGCCAAACCATAGCCGAACGGAGCCAAATTGCTAACAACTTCCAACAATACTGATAAAGATGTCATAACTGCTATTATTTAGTACTTTAACCATTAAACCCCTACCTGAAACCCTTCAAATAGGAACTCCAAAGGTATGTATTTTTTCTCTATACGCACTCGAACGATGTGCAAAAAAAAGCAAACCGAATTTCAAGCACCTAACAAACAATCACTTGCAAAGTAAACGCAAAAGTTTTTCCGAAAAAACTTTGTCGGACTTGAACAAATGCCTACCTTTGCAGACGCAAAAGTAAGTCAAAACAGACGCTTTTCAAAAGTCTTCGTAGCTCAGTTGGTAGAGCAATTGACTCTTAATCAATGGGTCCAGGGTTCGAGTCCCTGCGAGGACACTCTTACAACCTCAGATTAGCTGAGCATGCCACTTTAGCTCAGTTGGTAGAGCGCCGCATTCGTAATGCGTAGGTCTGCGGTTCGAGTCCGCAATGTGGCTCAATGAAAATCCAAGAACAAATTAAGGAGTTGGCAAAACATCACTTCGGTGATGTTATTGCTTTACGCAGACACCTGCACCAATATCCCGAATTATCCAAACAGGAAAAAGAAACAGCGAACTTCATCTGCAATTACCTCGGCAAATTGCAAGGCGTATCATTCCGAAGAGACATAGCCGGACACGGCATTTGCGGATTTGTCGAGGGCAAACCCGCAAACAAATGTGTGGCATTGAGAGCCGATATGGACGCTCTGCCGATTTGCGAAAACACAAACCTCGACTTCAAATCGAAAAACGAAGGAGTGATGCATGCCTGCGGACACGACGTACACATGTCCGTACTGCTTGGAGCGATAACGATACTATCCGAACTCAGAGAACAATTCTCCGGCAAAGTAATGTTCATCTTCCAACCCTCCGAGGAACATTACCCGGGCGGAGCGATAACAATGATCAATGCAGGAATATTCGACAATATAACTCCATCGAAGATATTCGCCCTCCATACAACCCCTGAAATGGACACGGGGAAGATAGGCATAAAAGAAGGCAAATACATGGCATCCACCGATGAGATATATATAGAGGTAAGAGGCAAAGGAGGCCACGGAGCCACACCCGAACTCGACATAGACCCCATCGTGGCAGCCTCGCACGTCGTCATCGCACTCCAAACCCTCGTCAGCCGCAATGCCAATCCCACAATGCCGACAACTTTCTCAGTCGGCAGATTCATAGCCGAAGGAAGAACCAATATCATACCCTCGAAAGTCGATTTGGAATGCATAATCCGCACCTTCGACGAGGACTGGCGTAAACAAGCACACAAACTCATACATCGCATAGCCGAAAATACGGCAAAAGCATACGGAGCAACAGCCGATGTCTTCATCGACCACGGTTACCCCTACGTATATAACAATCCCGAACTCGTCAAAGAAGCACGAACCATCGCAAAGGAATACCTCGGAGAAGAAAACGTCTTGGACATCAACATGCGGATGACAGCCGAAGACTTCTCGTACTTTGCCCAAAAAGTACCTGCATGCTACTTCCGTTTGGGAACAAGAACAGCAGGCAAGCCCATAACCAACCTTCACACCGCAAACTTCGATGTAGATGAACGATGCCTCGAATACGGCATGGGCATATCGGCTCTTTTCGCTATAAAAGGTTTAGAAACCATCGAGTAAGGCAATCCGTTTGCACCGCAACCTGTTTCAACAACCATAATTCACCGCTCAACACCCAAGCCGTGAATTCTCCGAGAACAGGCACGGAAGCGAAAACCAGCAAACATATAATCGAAAACAAAACCACTCCCACAAAAGGAACCACCAGCACATTCGCAAACAAAAAGAACAACGGAACATTGTGGAAACGCCAAACGACCATCGGCAACACAAACAACTGAGCCGACAATGTAACCGCAGCCGTTCCGCAAACTCCACGCAAAGGAGACGACACTTTCTCCCGAATGATGCAACCGAGCCTCGGCATGCAAATCATTATTCCCGCAACGGCAAGAAACGACATCTGGAAACCCACATCGAAAAGCATCAGAGGATCGAACAGCAACATAACGAAACAAGCAACCGCCAACACATTCAAACCATCGGAAGCATAAGCCGTCGTTCCCGTAGTCAAAGCAATCGTCAACATAAGAGCCACCCTTAAAGCCGACGGCGTACACCCCACGAGAAACGCCATGGCCCACGCAATCGCAATCAACAAAAACCGCCTCAAATAAAATCCACCCCTCCCTGTCCGATGCAAAAATCGCAACACAACATTGAATATTCCTATCAATACACCTATATGTAAACCGGAGACACAAAGAATATGCGACAAACCCGCAACAGAGAAGCTCAACCTCAAATCATCACCCAACTCCCTCTTATCCCCCAAAAGCACAGATGCCGACAAAGCCGCATTCTCCCTGCTCAAAGCCGAAGCATATAACCGCCTTTTCAGGAACTCGTTACAATCACTCGCCACAGACCTCACACCGACCCTCCGACCTTCCGACACCTTATATTTCCAAGCATACACAACATTATACAACCGCTTATGCCGCATATACCTCTCGTAATCGAAAGACGAATTTGCGAAATTCCTTATCCTGTACATCTTCGCACCCGTCTCCACATAAGACCCGTACACCAGATTCAACGAATCCTTTCTCGGAAAACAAAGCAGAACATCTCCACCGGTCTTATGCCATGAACAACCATCATAATACTCCGCAACCCCTGCCCTGTAAACATCATAATTCTTCCTGTCCCTATACCTTTCCTTAATGACATATCGAAAACTCTCCGCCACATCGAGATGACGTGAATAATGCTCCCTGACGATAAACACCGGCACCGAAGCATCTACAATGATAATGCCCAGAATTAACAAAACCAAAGGCACCATCACAGGGCGGGAAATCATTCCGTCATGCCTCGTCAAACCATCTAAACGTTGTAGAAACCCCATACCGTTCTTACCACTTTCCAAACCGCAAAGATACACCATTCCCTCTCATATCAAATAAACCCATACGGAAAAGAATATCTTTTCGAGAAAAAGGTCAACAAAAAAAGGAAGCTGTGTCGCAACCTCGACACAGCTTCCTTTACTTTGAGACATCTCTTCTTACTCCACAATCAACTTCTTCGTTGTATTTCCGACCATTATGGTATAAACGCCCTTAGGCAAATCGCCGAGGTCTATTCGCAAAGTCTCCTGACCAATGTTCATGATATACTCTTTGAGTTTGCGTCCTTGAATATCGAACAAATACACAGTCGTTTGCTCTTTCAAGCCCTCGACTTTCAACATTGTATAAGCCCTCGCAGGGTTGGGATACAATCTTACTTCGACTGCGTTCGCAACGACATCGTTTAATGACGAGTTCACGGTCAGGTTAAGCGTTATCACGCTGTCGCAACCGAACTCGCTTTGAATAGTACGAACGTATGTTCCCGCTTCGCTTTCGCTGAAACCGTTCTCCGCATACGTCTCACCCTCGTTTATGCTTGCATCTATCGTAATATTGTACGTAGGGTTGACTGTCAAAGTCAAGGTTACGATACTGTCGCAACCATTGACCGTTTGCAAGTTCTGTGTATAAGTACCTGCCTCGCTGACGTTGAAACCGTTCTCCGTGTAACTCGTTCCCTCGCAAATCGCTGCCGACAAAGTCGTACTTTCCACAGGGTTGACTGTCAAAGTCAAGGTTACGATACTGTCGCAACCATTGACTGTTTGCAAGTTCTGTGTATAAGTACCTGCTTCGCTGACGTTGAAACCGTTCTCGGTATAAGTAGTTCCCTCGCAGATGGTCCGGCGTATCTCTTGAGTATAAACGGCTCTGTCGAAGTATGCAGTGAATGCTGTATCCTGCGTTAACGTGATGATACGAGGGTTACTCCTGTTACCGTCGCTCCACGCATTAAAACGATAACAAGATTCAGGAGTGGCAGTCAGAATCCTTTGATCGCATCTTTCCCCGATACTTATATCAACACTACCCGCTGTCAAATCGTTTGCCGAAGCAGTAAGTTCAAACGAAAATTCTTCCGTCGAATCTTCCAGAATGCGTCCTCCGAAATATGTATTCCAATCACTTCCGACATAAGCGTCAAAACTTACACATGATACTGTCAAAGTACAGGTCGAAGAGATACCTGAGAATGATGAAGAACCTATCGAAGGTGGAGCCGATGCCAAGCATCTAACAGAAGTCAAACCGCTGCAATCTCTGACAAAGTTTGCAGGTATGCGTTGTACACTGTCTCCGATATTGACCGTGGTTAGTGAAGTGCCACTAAAAGGGTAATTACCATTATTATAATAATACACCTCGAAATCCTGACAGTTGATGGCATTGAAGTTCAGTGTGGTCAAGCCGCTGCAACCGTAAAACGTACCCTCTCCGATGGAAGTAACGCCGGTCGGTATGGTTATCGATGTCAAACCGCTGCAAAGGGAAAACGCCCAACTTCCGATGGAAGTAACGCTGTTCGGTATGGTTACCGATGTCAAGCCGCTGCAATAGTAAAACGCACACCTTCCGATGGAAGTAACGCTGTTTCCAATGGTTACCGAGATCAAACCGCTGCAATCGTAAAACGCACTCTCTCCGATGGAAGTAACGCTGTTCGGAATAGTTACCGAAGTCAAACCGCTGCAACCGCTAAACGCCTCCTCTCCGATGGAAGTAAGGCTGTTCGGAATGCTTACCGAAGTCAAACCGCTGCAACCTTTAAACGCACTATTTCCTATGAAAGTAACGCTATTCGGAATGCTTACCGAGGTCAAGCCGCTGCAACCTTTAAACGCACCACCTCCTATGGAAGTAACGCCGGTCGGTATGGTTACCGATGTCAAACCGCTGCAATAGGCAAACGCACCACCTCCTATGGAAGTAACGCTGTCCGGTATGGTTACCGAGGTCAAGCTGCTGCAATAGTAAAACGCATGCTCGCCTATGGAAGTAACGCTGTTCGGTATGGTTATTGAAGTCAAACCGCTGCAACCGCTAAACGCCCAAGCTCCGATGGAAGTAACGCTGTTCCCAATGTTTACCGAAGACAAGCCGCTGCAACCGTAAAACGCCCAAGCTCCTATGGAAGTAACGCTGTTGCCAATGGTTACCGAAGTCAAGCCGCTGCAACCATTAAACGCATAATCTCCTATGGAAGTAACGCTGTTGCCAATGGTTACCGATGTCAAGCCGCTGCAACCATTAAACGCACTGTCTTCGATGGAAGTAACGCTGTTCCCAATGTTTACCGAAGTCAAGCCGCTGCAACCGGAAAACGCGCTCTCTCCGATGGAAGTAACGCCGTTCGGAATGATAATCGAGGTCAAACCGCTGCAACCTCTGACAAAGTTCGCAGGTATGCGTTGTACACTGTCCCCTATATTGACCGTGGTTAGTGAGGTGCCACTAAAAGAATATTGACAGTTTTTGGCATTGAAGTTCAGTGTTGTCAAACCGCTGCAACCGCGAAACGCACTACCGCCGATAGAAGTAACGCTGTTGGGAATGGTTAGCGAAGTCAAACCCCAGCAACCGCGAAACGCACTACTTCCGATGGAAGTAACGCCGGTCGGAATGGTTACCGAAGTCAAACCGCTGCAACCGTAAAACGCCAAATCTCCGATGGAAGTAACGCTATTCGGAATGGTTACCGAAGTCAAGCGGCTGCAATCATTAAATGCACCCATTTCGATGGAAGTAACGCTATTCGGAATGGTTACCGAAGTCAAGCCGCTGCAACCATTAAACGCTCTCTCTCCGATGGAAGTAACTCTATACGTCGTGCCGTTTCGAGTTACGGTTGAGGGTATGACAACATCGCCACTTACGTAATTGTTTCTACTGGAAATAGGCCAATGATACGTTACTTCAACCGTATAGCGGGAAGTTGTGTTGTAGTAGAGTGTTTTCCCTTGATAGATGTCGAAAAAGTCGTATGCCATCGCTTGAAGCGAAAGCATCATCATTGCCACTGCCATTAT
>ERZ1026860.1247-NODE-1247-length-13399-cov-5.968375_pt1 | contig 13399 bp, 23 predicted proteins | sample MGYA00380160_ERZ1026860 | MGnify/ENA primary metagenome ERZ1026860 (study PRJEB33269, sample SAMEA4719796) | human gut metagenome | biome: human-associated habitat; feature: organic feature; material: feces | place: Cameroon | collected 2013-10 ... | reverse complement strand
CCACCCACCCGTAAATCTTACTTAACAGCCGTATTCAAAACTATCAAGAACGGATTCAATATCGTATGACTCGCCTTCCGGTTCATGCCCGATTTCGTAAAATCCGTGGAAGTGTTTTGCATCTTCTTTAAATGAGGTAATATCTTCATCGTAGTGATGTAAAGCTCGTTTCCATGCGCGATAATTTTTATCAACTTCTGTAATCAAGAATCTATAATTCAGTTTCTCAATCCATTTGTTTTTGATTTCAAGAGACGGATAAATCGCAAAGATATCTTTATAGTCACTTTTTAAAAGCTGCTTACGAACTGCATCATGTGAAGATACAAACACATCATAACCATGCATTGATAAATCAATAGCTACATTGCAATATGACTCTACCCAGCTACCATCTTTTACAAAATTGCTACTTTCGAGGTCAATTGCTTTGAATCGATGACTAGCGGCGTATGTACTCTTTCCGATGCACGGATATCCAACAATAATCATATGACCCTCCCGTAATTCATTTTTTACTTAATACCGTACTTGACCTTAACCTTTTTCAAGGTCTCACTCTTATTATGATAATCATCGCGAGCTGCCTGATAAGCGGTCATCTTTTCAGCCAGAACACGCTTTGCCTCAGCCTCTGCAACGTCTGCGTCTGCCAGCTCCTTATTCAAAACAAAGCCGCTCGTCTTGATACCATCAATAAAACCATCCATGCGATCACTCTTGACGCTCTTCTCACCCATTGCGCCGGTATCAGTATTGAACATCTTCACAATGGAATCTTCGACACCAGCGATGTTATACACATAAAAATACTTAGCCATAATTTAGTCCTCCTCGACTTTTTCAAATTTAAAAATAGTGTTCTCGGTCTGAACAATAACGTTCTTCTTGTCGTCTGAGATGTAATAATCAGTTACATGAGACGTGTGCATTGCGCCGGGATAATCGTGACCTTCATTGTCTTTGATGTACCGGAAACCAGCAGACTCATCGACCTTCAAACGCACAATTTTCATGGTCATACCAATCCATGTAGGATACCAGCCATCGTTTCGAGTGCGTCCAGTCACCAGCGAGATTGCATTCACAAGCTTGTACTGGTTTTCCATAATCTCGTCATCAATTGGATTTTTGTGAGTCAATGCAGCATTCGGCATTTTCTCAATGGTACGAGTCAAGAGGTGCATGAAGTGCATAAACGAATCGTGCTTATCCTGCTCAACATCAATCTCAGCATATTTCCCCATCCGGTACAGAAGCTCGGACGTATCAATTGTCTTTCCCATATGTTACTCCTCCCAATCTGGCTTCCAAGGCCACCCATTACCAGTCGGTGTTGGCTCACATCCATAGATAACCCGAAGTCTATTATTAAATGTATCAACGCTCACTGCAGAACATTTTTTGTTTTTTACTGTAAAGCCATTAAAACTCATATATCCATCGTTTTTGTCGATGTTGTTTTTGATTAGATTTTCCGCATACATTTTTGTATCTTCAAAATCCTTATCAAGTTTTATTTTTGCTTCTTTGACAGTTTTGCAATTGATGTAATCAGAAAGATAGAATGTTTTGTCAACAGTATATTCTTGATCTTCTAATATAAACTTCATTCGAACTGTTCGTTCCGTGTATGTAAGACCAAGGTCTTTTGCGCGAACAAATTTAGGGGCAACCTCTTTTACTTTTTTAAAATTCCAGAACATAATCAGCGCGCTCCTGTACTTCCAAATCCGCCAGCACCACGTTCAGTCTCGCCCAGCTCATCGACCACATCAAATTGTGCCTGATAATATGGAACGAACATAAACTGAGCAATACGGTCGCCGTGAACAATCTCCTGCGGCATGTCAGAGTGATTATGAAGAGGAACCATAGCCTCCCCTCGGTAATCTTGATCAATAACGCCGACACAATTTGCCGGTGCCAGTCCCCTCTTTGTGGCTAAACCGCTGCGTGCATAGCCAAGAATCACCCAACCTTCAGTCGGAGCAAAACGCAGTCCAGTGCCAATCATACGAGTCTCGTGCGGACGCATATAGATGATAGGATTACCATGCTCGTCAAACAGGTCAGCCTGATTCGCCGGGATATAAGCATATACGTCAGCACACGCTGCCTTCTCAGAACCATATGTAGGGATGTGTGCGTCAGGATAAATCTTGTTTACTTTTACGATAGGATTCATATTATTTCTCCTTCTCTTCCAGTGCTTCAATTCGTTTTCTCAACTTTTCATTTATTCTTGATTGCAAAATACCGTTAATTGACAGCATTAAAACTGCAAACGCACAGAATAAATCTCCCCATTCATTTACTCCCATAACACCACTTCTCCTTTCTCAAGGCTCTTCTTTACATCAATCACGCGCTGATTCTTGCTACCAGCCCACGGCAATGAAATATCCCGCTCGGCCTCGACATATGGACCATCCACAAGCACATCTATATAATGCAAGTGATCCCAGTCTTTGATTTGATCCCACTCATAGCCAGTCCACATCCAGATATCCTTGGTATCACCAAATTCTTTGCGAACTCGCTCACAGATATAGCCGACAATGAGCCTGTTCTGAACAAATAAAGGGTCTCCTCCACTGAATGTCAGTCCACGAATATAACCATGTCGAAGCAGATCAAACAGTTCTTTCATTGTATCTTCAACAAACGGATTGCCGGCAGTTGCATCCCATGTAGTAGGATTCTGGCAACCGGGGCAGTGATGGTCACAACCCTGCACGAACAATGTGACACGCACCCCTTCGCCATTCGCTATGTCACAGGGAACGATTTTAGCGTAATTCATTTTAAATCAACCTCGTCCATAGACTCGCACATACGATGATAAAAATATTCAGCGCAATGCAACCATACATTCCATTCTTCTTATTACCTCGGAAAACATATGTAGAGGTATCATACAAGATCTGTTCCGAACGAATTACCGCTGCGGTAAAAATCAAAATAATATAAGCTTTAGTCATAAGCCAAACAACCTCAGTCAGCACTCATGTCACTCCCTTTCATCGTAATTCTCACTCCAATCTATCGCTTGCCCACATTGTCCGCAGAATGTATTTTCAACCCCATCTTCATTATATAAATATTCACCACTACCACAATTTGAGCAAGCCAGAATACTTTTATCTCCATCAGGATATGGATTTCGAGGAATTCTCAATCGTAATGCTTCCATCCCCATACGACAAGCTTCTTCAACTGGATCAATAGATTCGTAGTGTTCGCGATGTTTTGGATCTAATATTTCTATTGCACGCTCAATAGTCATTGTTTGCGCTCCTTTTACGCTACTTTTACTTCAACTGTGCAAATCGTATCGTTATGCCACCCACCATGCGGGACCAGAAGAATGCGAGTGATTTCAAATCCGTATTTGCGTCCAATGCCACCAGAGTTCCACCCGAATGTAATTACCTTGCCACCGAGTTTTACTATTCTGGAAATCTCCTTCTTTTGATTGCCCCAGAACGATGCGCGGGTTGTTTCGCTTGTTACATTCATTCCAACGCCTTGATAACACTCTGTCACCTGACGCGGAGAATACGGCGGATCGTATAACACACCATCGACCGATTCATTTTGAAATGTTTTCAAGAAGTCAAGCGCGTCCATGTGGTAATCAGTATCAAAAGCAGGATTCAAGTCATTTGTGATGGCTGCCAGCTTATTCTGATTTGCAAACGGGTCAATCCACGTCCCGTCGGTTAGTTCTGATTGAATCAACTCTTTGATGGGTTTTATATCGAATGTATTCTTGTTAGGCATTGCCCACTGTCTTTGAATGTCTATGTATATCACCGTCCCCGCTTCACAGAACCATGTATATAATGCCAACAATCACTGCCCATGCGATAGCTGTTGCAATTGTAATAGCCCAAAAGGATTGCTGTGGCGTTAGCTTTTCGTCTTTCATAGTTACTTTCCTTCAACTGTTCCTCTGATAACACTCTGAATAAGAACTGTTGCGAGCCAAATACCGGTTGCTACTTTAAGCGAGAACGGCTTACCAATCAGAGCGAAAATACACCACAGGATACCAGCGGTAAATGCCCAAGAGATGAAATATTGAATAATAAGGAATAACAGCACTCCTAGAAATTTTTGCCATGTTTTCATTTTGTGACCTCCTGACTATTTGGAATGTTGATTGGATTTCCCTGCCCACCGGTCGCATGTATTGGCTCTTGTGGCCAGTTTTCATACTTCAATGGTTTCACATCTACCCATGTTTCTCCACCATCAAGACTTATTCTGATGGCTTCAAATTTCACTTCTTCCATAATATAAATCCTACCCACCCACCCTTCGCTTTACGCGAACATTATTTAATTATCACTTAGATGAACAACTCGGTCTCTGATTTCTTGAGTACGGCCTTGGTTCCAAAATTGTGTTCCAATAAACCCGCAGGTGCGGCGGGCAACGTTCAGCTTGTTCTGGTCGCGGTTGCCACAGTTCGGGCACTCCCAAACAAGTTTGCCATTGTCTTCAACAATCTTAATTTCACCATCATAACCACAGCACTGGCAATAATCAGATTTGATGTTCAACTCGGCGTACATGATGTTATAGTAAATATACTGAATGACAGCAATCACAGCATCAATATTATGTGTCATATTTGGACACTCAATGTACGAGATCATTCCTCCCGGAGAGAGCTTCTGAAATTCACTTTCAAATTTCAGCTTGGTAAAGGCGTCAATATGCTCACGAACATTTACATGGTAAGAATTTGTGATATAGTCGTGGTCAGTTACGTCAGGAATAATGCCAAAGCGCTTCTGTAGGCACTTTGCAAACTTAAATGTTGTCGATTCTAACGGAGTCCCGTAAATTGAATACGAAATATTTTCTGCCGCTTTCCACTCATTACACTTGTCGTTCATGTGTTGCATGATTTCAAGAGCGAATGGTTTTGCTTCAGGATCTGTGTGGCTCTTGCCCGTCATATACTTCACGCACTCATACAGGCCAGCATAGCCAAGGCTGATGGTCGCATATCCATTAAACAACAGCTTGTCTATCTTCTCGCCCTTTTTCAGACGGGCAATCGCACCGTACTGAAAGTGAATTGGGCTTACGTCAGACGGAGTACCCATTAAACGCTTATAACGAATCTGTAGGGCACGATGGCACAAATCCAAACGCTCGTCAAAAATCTTCCAGAATTTATCTACATCTCTACCAGAACTACAAGCCACATCCACCAGGTTGATGGTGACGACGCCAGCATTGAATCGGCCATAATATTTGTGACCTTTGACCCAGTTGTTAGCATTTGCGATATTTTCAGTGGTTTCATCAGGAGTCAGGAACGAACGGCAGCCCATGCAAGGATAACATTCGCCTTTATATTCCAGCATCTTCTTCTCGGAGATGTAGTCGGGCACCATCCGCTTGGCGGTACACTTGGCAGCCAGCTCGGTCAAATAATAATAAGGAGTGCCGGGGCGGATATTATCTTCTTCCAGTACATAGATCAGCTTGGGGAATGCTGGAGTAATCCATGCCTGTACTTCGTTTTTGACACCCTGAATACGCTGGCGAAGGACCTCTTCGATAATCATCGCCAAATCATTACGAGTCTGTCCTTCTGGAACTTCGTCCAAATACATAAACACAGTGATAAACGGAGCCTGACCGTTAGTAGTCATCAAAGTGATTACTTGATACTGAATAGTCTGAACACCACGAGAAATCTCTGCACGGAGTCTACGATTAACAATTCGATCAATTGCTTCCTGAGACGGCATTTTCTTAATGTCTTCATTTTGAACCATCTCGTAAAACTCGTTATGAACCTCAGCAGCAATCTTCTTACGGGAGATATCCACGAACGGAGCCAGATGCGATAACGTAATACTCTGACCGCCGTACTGATTGGAGGCCACCTGTGCAATGATCTGTGTGGCAATATTACAGGCAGTGGAAAAACTGTGCGGTTTATCAATCCAAGTGCCGGAAATAACAGTGCCATTCTGCAGCATGTCTTCCAGATTAACGAGCGAGCAGTTAAACATGTGCTGGGCAAAATAGTCCGAATCGTGGAAATGGATCAGGCCATTGTAGTGCGCATCGACAATATCTTTAGGAAGCAAAAGGTTAAAAGTTAGATCTTTCGATACTTCACCTGCCATATAGTCACGCTGGACACTGTTCACGGTGGGGTTTTTGTTGCTGTTTTCCTGCTTGACCTTTTCGTTATCGACGTCGCAAATAGAAAGAATTTCACCATAAGCACGCTGCTTATCACGAATTTCCTGACGAAGCTTTCGCCAGTGACTGTACGATTCCGCAACATCTGCAAATGGACTATTTTTAAGCTGGTCAACAACAATATCCTGAATCTGTTCGACAGAGAGTGTGTCTTTGATTTCAGCAATGTAATTAGCAACAGCATGCGACACACGAGAGTCGATACCACCAGTTGTGTTTGTCATTGCTTTTTCGATAGCATTTACGATTTTCTCTTTATCAAATAAAGCTTTTACGCCATTACGTTTAATAACATAATCCATAACACGCACCTCCTTATCAATAATAGCGCTGCTCGCCCATCATATTAGAAGCATAATCTTCATACCAACGAGCCTTTTCTTCATCCTGTTCTGCGGTAACACCGGGCTTAGAACCATTACGGAAACGGTATTTGTAAGCATTGCAGATACAGAACCAACGAACAGCGTCGTCACCATACAGCTTGCGCATATTCTCGATACACTCAGTGCCATGATAGTGTGCGGGGCCATCCACATACTCATAGTCGGTAGAATCATCGAGCTTGTCCTCGTCGGCAGAATCGTTCAGCTCTGCGTACTCGCAGTTCTCGCAATTGCCATCACACTCGTTAGCGTCGTCTTCCTCTTCATCGTCCTCGGCGGAATCGTCTTCTTCGTAGTGACAGATACAATCGCCGTCGCTAATCATCTCACCATACTCGCAGTTTTCACAATCGTAATCGCACTCGGAGTCGTCCATGTCGAAATCCTGCTCATGGATCGCAAAAATCAGAGACAAACGTGGCATGGTATCGAAGTCATCAATGTCAAGAGCATCCGCCAACGCCCGCAGCGCATCGGTATCCATTTCCTTCAAACCACCAATTTCCAGTCGACCAAGGCGATGCCCGGTCTCTTCGTCAACCTCGCCAGTAGCAGTCAAAACAACAGTCCCAAGCAGCTTATCATCATCATTGCAATCGGGACAATCGCAGGTTTCGGGCTCAATCTTTTCATTTTTGATATTGTTCAGAACAGCCATATAATCCTCCTTGTGGTTCTTGTAAGCGTCCGCGAGCAAAGGATGTACCTGAGAAGTGGTCTTGCCAACGCCCTGTTCAGCCAAATAACGAATCCATTCCTTCGGCTCAAAGATCTTCATAGCTTTTTCGTTCAGCTCGTGATTAGAACGTGCATGAACCAAAGTCATCGGAAAATTAAAACCCGGCATATCGTAAACCAGACGCAGGCGGCCATTCTCAATCAGGATATCGCAATTATTAATGTTCATATGTACTCTCCTTACTTCTCTACAGTTTTATATACATCTGCCAGCTTCGGGTGACGACCGCAGCAACGGTTACCTTCAGGACAGAACGGATACTTGGGATTTGCTTCACAGGACGGAACCATCCATGCGGCAAGTTCAGGGCAAACAGTGGCGACTTGACTCTTGATCAGTTGAAACATCGACCGGATTTCACTTTGGGCGCGAGTACAAAGTCGAAGATGACTCATTTCAATCAGTGAACGCGCATTGATAGTGACATACAATTTGGTACAGCAGGCGTTCGGCAGAACAGCACGGGCATCTTCATTGGCAGCGTTGTGATACTCTTTCAAGATTCGATAGTCGTTAGCAATATTTAGCATCATACTATCAAACATTTCTGCGCCTTTACCATTGAACGGATTTACATAATTGAAATAATCTTCTTGGCAATACCGCTGTGACCTTACTGATAAGCTGATGTGACGATGACGACTCAACTGTGCCAATAGTGCTCGACTTACGCCGCTTACTTCGAATGTAAATGAGATGTGTTCCAGCACAGAAGTGTGAGACGTTGCTTTGCATCCTTTTACGATTCGATATGTATCGGTCGGTTCAGAATCATAACAGACACTCGCCGCCAGCTCTGCAATCGACAACGGATTCTTGTCACCGTCTGGATTGACTGGCTGTGAATATGAAACCAATTTAACTTCCACTTACTATCCCCTCCTTAATGAAATCTTCTACTGTTTTCTCACCAGCCAGCACTTGTTTCATCTGCTCTGGTGTCAATTTATATGTAATAACCTCGCCACACTCATAACCATATCGCCGCAACTGACGATAGTATTCTGCTGTGGCGCGTTCTTTACGACCCAACTCTCTTTGATCAATTCCTGAAACCACAAGGCCCCACCTCCCTTCTTACTCTGTATTTACTATTTCGACCTCGATGTCGTAATCATATTTCCAGTATTTTGGGAATGCGACCATTGTGCCGTGCGCCCACAAGAAATAGATTTCATCTAGCTCTGCCACGATTTCATATCGATTACCGTAGCGGAGTCTCCAACATAAATTTTCATCTTGATAATTAAGTTTTAGATATCGGCGTGTCCAACTTTTCATGACGTGCTCTCCTTAACGTCCCTGAGAGAGCTTCCTCAGCGTTTCGGAGATCATCAATTGCACGATCGATATACTCAGGCTCACAAAACTCAAAGTGATTCCAAGCAACTTCAAGTTCTTCGAGATCTCCTTTGAGTCCACTTTTGATTCGTTCATCATTATTCATACACTCCTCACCATGTTGTTTCAAAATGTGGCGAACCATCTTTTTCTTCCACGCATTTCATTTTGCCATTGTGTTTGATTCTATATAGATAATATCTGGTGTAGAAGCCGCCACTGATGGGAATTTCTTCATAAGTTATCATCCATTCATACTTAGAATCGTCAGGCTTATAGTAGCTGTGGAATGTCTCGCCTGCTGGTACATACGGTTTCATTCAAATTCCGTTCCTTTCAAAGCATCGAAATATGGATCACCATCTCGTTTTTCTAGCTGAGTCAGTTGGCCATTGTCAACCACAGAATAAAGCCGGAAGTTCTTATAGATCTTATCGCCTTTGATAGTAGCCAACGACGTGATTACATATTTGACATTGTGTTCTTCTGTTCCATCAATGAGCTGAACTTCGAGCCGTTCTTTCTTTGGAATGGTCAGTTTTTGGAGGTTATTCATCAATGTTTACCTTTCCATTTTCATCATAAACATCGAACCACTCGCCCGAATAGTTATGTACAGCATCGCGGAGACTAAGAATTCTCTTTAATGTTTTGCAAGTATAGACTTTCATACCGTCATATCTGCCGTTTAACCCCGTAAATCCACCACGATAAAAACGTCCCATTCTTGGATGTTTATAAATAGATCTGGTCTGATCCATTTCATTATTGATAAGATAATACATATGGTGAAACCTCCTTATTTAATAATATCTTCTTCTGCACTCTTTCTTATTCTTTTGGGTTTCTGCGGCATCTCATAATGGGTCAGTGCCTCACGCATTTCGTGAAGAAGAAGCGCATGAATCAACCATGAAGTTGAAGTTGGCTCACAGAAAATAATCTGGCAATTATATCGAGCAAGCCATGTGGTGAGACTACCCAACAATGAAGCCGGAGTCATCTTGCTGCGGTAAGCACCGTTATGAATCTTTTCCCATGAGCCGTTTTCAATAAGTATGTATGTTTTGGCACCAGCCGCTGCCGCTCTATCGAATTCCTTAGCAAACCGGATTCGATTCGTTGTGAAGTTTCCGCAGATTTCGTCAAGTCCGAACTTACGTTCAACAACTACTTTATCTGCCAGCGAGAATTTTTCTCCATTCGGAAGTGTCACCTCTGCACTATAATCTCCGAAATCCAGCCGCTTACGCATAAACGCACACGGAAACGAGGTCAGACGCTGATGTAGAAGCGGAGTATCTTTTTCTCGGTCGTCCACGATGATAACCATAGATTTGAGAATTTGTGTGATTTCGTTATATGTCACTAATTCACCTCCTCTCTAGCCCAGTGATTTATCGCACATGGGCGTATTTGCGAAGGATCGTTTCTTTGTCTATCTGGGACTGAATCCACTTGCCCGATTCATCCTTTGACCAGCGTCCCTCTTCTCGTTCTTCGTCGATGCGTAGGATGTCGCCTTTTTCAATTGGGTCGGCCTCCAATGTACGGGCTTTGACTTTAAGCCGACGCTGCTGACCATTCTGCAGAACGTATCCGAGAACTGTCTTGTTGGCGAATTTACCATCAATATCTAGGACGTAGATATAAGAAGGATTTAGTTTTGGAACAGTGAGTTGAATATATCCGAGACAATCAGCTTCATACTGGATTCGATCAGTAATTGAAGTCTGAATGTCGGAAGTTTTCACACAAAGCAGTTGAACGATTCTTATCCAGTCGACATTGACATACTTCTTTTCAGTTTCCTTTTCGCACAACTTGAGCATCGTGTCATGTGGCAGCAGTTCGTCCATATCAACCTTGTTAAGCTGTTTTGCATCGTAGAACTCGTTGAAGATTTTCACCTGTTCCAGAAGCTGGTTGGGCGTTCCAAACTCAGAAAAGAAATCGAGTTTGATAAGAATATCCATCTGGCGACTATCGGCGATTTTCTTCTTCTGATTCATAACAAGCAGATCAACGAAAGAATCGAACTTGGCATTGCGGAGCTTGTAGAATTCACGACCCACGCGCTTGTTAAGGTATTTGATGCTGCTCATACCTTTATAGATTGTCTTTGTTTTCTTATCGAACGTATATTCCGATTTCGATTTACGAAATTTAATATCGCTCAACTTGATTCCAAAATATTCCAATTCCGCCTTTAATTTGAGAGTTCTGTCGTGGTCGTCTTCGTAATTGTTGAAGCAAACCGTGTAATACTCATATGGATAATTGACTTTCAGATACGCCCCGTAGAGCATATCGAGCGAGGTTGCTGCAGCATGTGGAGCGGCAAATCCATATGCCATACAGCTTTGAATCATTTTCCACGTCTCAGCAAACATATCTTCTGAACCAGTGTTAATAATCCAATTTTTCTTAATTCGTTCTTCTAGCTTGGCGAAGTCTTCAGGCTTAATTTTTTTCTTTGAAATCTTTTTTATCAGTCCAATGGATTCTGCCGGGGTGACGCCCAGCCACTGGAAATACTGCATAAGGTTTTCCTGAAAAAGTATATAATGTCCCGTTTGAGCTAGAACTTCATCAAGTTTTTCTGAACCAGTGGTATAGGTTTCTCTATGTAAAAATTTATCACGCCAAGAATCAAACGAGGGACGGATGGCTGCAGCAATAAGTGCTCCTTCTTCAAAAGAATGGATGCCATATGTTTTCGCCTGATGCATACCATTGTCACTATCAACCTGATTCAGAGTACAAGTGATTCCGTTCTTAAACAGATTCCAAACTCTTTCATCCTCTCGAACCGAATCAAGCAAGTCGTGAGCTGGAATGATTGGCTTTCCGATAAGTGCAAATGTTTCATCAATAAGCTTCCAAACTTTCACAATCAAATAATCGTTTTTCAGCATCTTGAAAAAATCCGCCTCAGACGATGTAATGAGGACACAAATATTTTCACCAAGACGTGCAACACCATACTCTTCTCTAATATCTTTATCGGAAAGTAAATGGGCACACGGATGAACAGAGCCACTCACTACAGTTCCTATATATTTTTGAGCTTCTTGAAGGATTGGCTTCCATTTTGCATCATCTCGATATCTATCAAGATTTTTGCCGACTTCATTGAATTCTTCAAACTCCATTCCCTTTGAACGACAAACATTTCGAAATGCTTCTGATTCCTGCAATGTTCCCGGGGCCCACATTGGATAGCAACCGTGCTCTCCTAGCAGCTCTCGTGAAGCCTTTACAAATGGCTCCTGAGATTTCACATTAAAATCTATATCAGGAAGGCTGCGCTGTTCGAGCAATCGTGCAGTGGATGCGAATCGGTCTGGGTATATCGGCAGGGTGATTTTAAATCTATCAAGTTGTGTCATTCCTAAGATTCGATTGATATAAAACGAAGCACAGCTGCCACGACCGCCACGAGTTAGGACACCACCATATTTATTGACTGCCAGATCTACATTTCTTTCGTTGAATAAAAAATAATCTGCCGTATGAATTTCATCGTTGGTATCTTCGATTATTTTCATTTCATAACGAATGCCTTCTCGATATTTCAAAAATGTATCGTGATCAATATGTTCTTCTTTTCGAATCTTACGAAACTTTTTCTCAATCTCATCTTTTAGAAGTTGCACTCGCTGTGGAGGGGTTAATTCTTTGTAGATGGTTGGCATTTTAATGGATGTATCAAGTTGTATCTCTTCACAATCATCAAAAATTAGAGTATTATTTATTGCATCTTTGATTTGCGAATCATTAAGAACTCCCTGTTTTTGAAATCTAGCAAACATTGTTTCGGCCGTTGGAAAATCCAATATAAAATTGTCTTCACTGCCAAATGTAATATTCTTTCCTTTCAACAATTCGAGTCGTTCTACTTGATCTTCTGGGTCTATGTAGTGAGAATCGTTTGCCGCTATTATTTTCAAGCCATATTGTTGAGAGAAATCCAAAACTCGTTTATTGATTTCAATTTGTACTGGATCATCATGAGACTGAACTTCTAGTAAAATATGATCTTGAAAGTGTTCAAGGAGTGGTTTGAATAACTTCTCGATTCCAACATCATCTCGAATGATTCCAGCAACGCAGGCGGTAGTGATATATACATCCTCTTTGTCCAACCGCAGCAAATCTTCTGGAAAAATGCGAGGGCGATAATAATACCCATCAATATTTGCATGACTTGATATAAGGTTCATCTTTTTCCGCGCTTTGTCAGTCGTTGGAATAATCACAATGTGATAATTTGACTTGTCCTTTTCCAAAGGATCTGGAACGATATATCCTTCTATGCCGGCAATACAGCGAATCCCATATTTATCGCAAAGCATTCTAGCTTCAAAAATATCACCAAAGCTGCCATGATTTGTTGTAAAATAATTCGTGTGCCCATATTCAAGACATCTTTGAATATACTGCTCGGCTTTTACATTGGAGTCTGGCATATAAATGTTGCTAATATGGTCATGCTTATGATAATTGTTATACCGCCACATTGCACACTCCTTGCTCTATTTTCACAATTTCATCTATAGTGAACTCTGTTTTATCGATATGATTCTCTAAAATAAAATCACGAACCATTTCATAATCAATTCGATTTTTTTTGCAATATGTAGAAAGGCCAATTTTGAAGTCATCTGAAACAACGTATCTATAATTAGCC
>ERZ1026860.1244-NODE-1244-length-13412-cov-6.911807_pt1 | contig 13412 bp, 11 predicted proteins | sample MGYA00380160_ERZ1026860 | MGnify/ENA primary metagenome ERZ1026860 (study PRJEB33269, sample SAMEA4719796) | human gut metagenome | biome: human-associated habitat; feature: organic feature; material: feces | place: Cameroon | collected 2013-10 ... | reverse complement strand
GGATTGTACTGTGCCGCTTCTTTCAAATCCGCTTCAACCTGTTCCAGCGGCGCCACGCGAAATGGATATCCATCGTAAAAATTGCAAAAGGTACAGCTGTCGTGCGTGCAGCCGACAGTCACTTCAATAAACACACTGTCTGCATCGGTCTGCGGCCGAATGACCGGGCCATTGTAATGCATCGTTTTTCCTCCAAATATCTATTCGTTTTCAGACTGCTATATAAGCTTTTTTGTAATTTTACCGCCTGCGTATGGTCAAAGACGTTCCTTGGCATACAAAATGGCAGCCTGCACAGATTTCACGATTCCTAGAGCAAGAAAGAAAATACCCAAAAACTTTAATGCAGACATACTTCGTCCTCCTAAAAATACGTTTAGCCCAGACAGCTCATTGCGGGCACATCAAACAATACATATGCGCGAAAGCCCTTGAAAGCAGCCGGTTTTGGTTTGATGGTTTAAAATATAAAAATAGTATACCATCCATCCCATTGCGTGTCAAAAACTCGTTTACATTCCAATATGGATAGATTAAAACTTTGTGTCTTACAAATATAGGCAAACATTTGTAGTATTTACATTCCAATATGGATAGATTAAAACTTGCTATGTGCCTTCAACGACCGAAACCACGGATAATTTACATTCCAATATGGATAGATTAAAACAGATTTCACAGTAATCTATGCTTCCCAGCTTGCGGTTATTTACATTCCAATATGGATAGATTAAAACGGAACGCAAGCCATGAGTGCATTCCGGTCAATCAACATTTACATTCCAATATGGATAGATTAAAACTGTCGTTGATAATTCCCGCAATGTTCGTGACGATCTGATTTACATTCCAATATGGATAGATTAAAACACAGTTACAAGTTTTCCGTTTTCATCGAAAATTTTATTTACATTCCAATATGGATAGATTAAAACGTGCATACATGACGGGATAGCGACAAGAGTCAAGGAAATTTACATTCCAATATGGATAGATTAAAACGCCGCAGCGTGTAGCGACCGCGCGGGCGGTTTGCGATTTACATTCCAATATGGATAGATTAAAACCACCAGAGCCCGCGGCACGCACACGCCGACGAGCGCCATTTACATTCCAATATGGATAGATTAAAACGCGCATTGATACGATGCGCCGCCAAGGATTTGCTATTTACATTCCAATATGGATAGATTAAAACCATCAGCATATGCGTGAGCGCATTCGTACTCCAATATTTACATTCCAATATGGATAGATTAAAACCATGTGCGCCGACCGCTCATGGAGGTGTAGATTATATTTACATTCCAATATGGATAGATTAAAACGACGCTCCTTCTTCCGCTGCTCCGCTTCGCCTTCGTATTTACATTCCAATATGGATAGATTAAAACTTTGGAGGAAAAGATGAAGCGTCTTATCAGCTGATCCATTTACATTCCAATATGGATAGATTAAAACCACGCGGTGCCGGTCACGCAGGTTTTAGGTGACGCATTTACATTCCAATATGGATAGATTAAAACCGCTTGCCTGCGTCCTTGATTTCCGTGATTTTTTCATTTACATTCCAATATGGATAGATTAAAACTCTGTCCATCCAATCTTCTTCCGCTGACGTTCTGCGATTTACATTCCAATATGGATAGATTAAAACACACAGCGAGCGCAAAGCGGGCGTGGTAGCATAGCAATTTACATTCCAATATGGATAGATTAAAACGCAAAAACGTGCAAAAAAGACGCAAAAACAGCCAAGATTTACATTCCAATATGGATAGATTAAAACGGGTCAACCTTTATAATTGCGTAGCCACCTTTTTTCATTTACATTCCAATATGGATAGATTAAAACAGTCTCCGGAACGAGCCAATATTCCGAACAATAACAGCTCGTTCTATTGATTAGTATAGCAGTATTATGCAACAATTGCAACTATTTTTGACAAGCGTTGTCGATCTCATCTTACGCGAAGATTCGTTGTCTCAGCGGTTTTGCTCGCTTGTCAAAGCAATTGCGTTTTTTCGCAGTTTTTTCACGCGAACAAGGCTATTTACTATTTTTTATGCACAGTCGACCTCCCCATATTTTTACATCCAAGGAGGTCGACAGTAATTTACAGAAAATTGTCTACCGTTACATCTTGCCGTCCCATGATATCTTTATCCAACCATCGTTCATTTCGACTTTGGAAAAGTATGATCGAATCCTGATCATCTCGAATCCACGCTTGAATCTCTGCTTTGAGCTTTTTAATCTGCACTTTGGAAAGCTCTCCTTCAAATACCGAACATTGTACATGCGTCAAATATTTTTTGCAAATTTTAAATACATTGCGAGAAACGCGTGCACCATTGCCATCCATTGCAATATCATAAACAAGAATCACATACATCATTACCACCAAATTACAAACGGCTCATACGGCTTTTCGTCAATCAAATCTTTTATCAGCTTATAGCACTCCAAACGAACCAAATATCGGTATGAAACATCTTTTTGTAAGGTTTTATGCCGAATTGTCTTGCTCAGACGTTCATTCATCGCCTGCGCAATTTTTCGAGAACCTTCTTTTGTCAGGTGCATACCATTGAGACCTTCTGTGAAGTCTTTTTTCGTGATTTGTCCACGGTTTAACATAGAAAAAATCAATCTGTCTCCCAGCAGAGGTTTGAAAATCTCCGCGATATCCAAGCTCAATGAAAATCTTCTCACACCTGGTTCATGTAAGTAGCTAATTGTCGGATTCAATTGCGTTTTGTAAATCTCACTCAAGACCGTTGTGTATATCAGGCTGTTTACAAACGAAATCAATGTGTTCATTTCGTTATCCGGCGGATTTTTTACACGCTTTTCAAATTCCAACGATTGGTTAACAATCTCTGCAAACGATTCATAATACCGTTTATGGATGAGCCCCTCAAATCCCATCAGTTCTGAAACAGATGTCGCCATCTCCGCTTGCTCCCGCAGACGCATGACATCCTCCATGGCTTCTTCTAAGTTTTTTCCACGGTTGTTGTAATACCGTAGATTTCGATAAATATTACCTGCCGCGCCATCAACAAACTTTTTCGCAATTTGAAGCCGACGGTTTTCATCTTGATAGCACGATACCTGATGAACCAACAGTTGTCCCGCAAGCAAGGACTCTTTCGGATAATATGAACCAATATAATGATCATAATAGTTAAAGAAGTGCAGTGCAATTCCATATTTAGAAACCAAATTTAACAATGCGGTATTTACCGTCATCTCAGCCATAATATAAAGATCCGATACTGTTTCAATTGGCAAGTCTCTGGGTTTTCCGCCCAATGCTTGAAATCGAAGCGTATTGTCTTTTCTTTGCAATTGCCCTTCCGAGTAGATATAAAAACTCTGTTTCATATCCGTATCTCCTCTCAGATAAAACACAAATCAAAATATGCACATTTTTTGCAGATAGATTTTTTCTTTGGAAATTCTTCTGTTATTGCTCCATCACAGATTTCTTGAATTTCTTTTATCACGTTCTCCAATCGGTATTCATCCGCTTCCGTCAGCTCCACCTCGACACTTCGATGCAACAGCGGATAATCTATCTTTCCCTTCATCTCCCTGCAACCGCGTTGTTTTAAATAATATAGATAATATTTCAGCTGCCAAATGCCGGATTCTTCAATTGCTTTGCTTTTCTTGATTTCATGTAACATGCAATGTTCTCGAATAAAATCAATCGAAATTGTGTCATCAATCGTGATGTGCTTCTCGTCACGAGTATAACTGGACTCGTCCAACAATTTTCCCAACGCCACATCTTCATTGTTTTGTTCCATTCGCAATTGGTGCGCATGATAATACAGTTTTCGTTTGCAAACGAAGTAATATGACACCATTGTTCCTGTCACTGAGTATTGCATTTTTCTCCCTCCTATTTTTCACAAAATAAAATCCGCACTATCTACCCCTTTCATTAAGCCAAGCTCCTCATCATAGCGGTTTACGCACAATTTAATATCACTATGTTTCCATATGGTATCTAAATTGCAATGTTCAAGTTGCCAGCCATCTGCATAATACCGGCTGATTGCCACTGTATACGATAAGATTTCCTCATGCAGTTTCGCACATTGTTGCTGTGCATCTCTATCCATAGATGCTGCTCTTTTTTCCCACCCTTCCAATGTTCCATCATCAGCCAGACGATTATATATACTGATTGGCATTACCGTATCCGAACGAATATCGCGAATTTTGGCCTCTTTATCTTTTTTGTTGTACTGATACATGCCCATGACTGCCAAATCGTTCCATTTAGCTTTTATTTTTTTCAAATATCTGCTGTTCTCAATCGCCTTATTCTTTTCCGGATCATAGACACAGTCTATCATTTCCGTTTTCATATCGTGCTGTTCACTTTCTTCAAGCAGCATATCATCATACGCTTTGACTGTATCCATCGTGTAGGTATAGATCTCCGGATCAATAATATTGGCACATCGCCTTTTTACAGCATCACCATAAACGACATAAACATTTGGTTCTCCGTTTCCATCATACCATCTGTTGCGATAAACACGTCCCATGCGCTGCAGCAACGAATCTATCGAACACATTTCGGTATACAATACATCAAAATCAATGTTCAGGCTCGCCTCCACAATCTGTGTAGAAATCCAAATGCCGTGATTTTCCTTTCGATTCGGATCATTGGGTGCAAAATCCAGTATCTCTTGTTCCAACTTTTTTCGATTCTTTCGAATAAAACGACTGTGAAGCAATCCAACGCGATCCGTATATTCCTGCAGCTGCTGATACAGCTCTATCGCATAATTCACCGTGTTACACAAAAGCAAAACTCGCTTTGTCTCGGCTTGCCGCGCAATTTCCTCTATCGGAAATTCATCTTTTATCAGCTTCATCCAATGACGTTTGGTCACATCTCCATAATATGATTTCGGTGCGCATTGATACGGAATGGTATGTTCTTCAAATACCTTGTATAAAATCTTCGGAAATGTTGCTGTAATAATCAGATACTTTCCGCCCATTTGCGTAATCATTTTCAATCCATACAGAATAATCGCAACCAGTTCCGGCTCATACATCTGAATTTCGTCAATCACCAGCCGTGCTGTTGCCAAGGCAGATGCGGCAGCTTCTGCGCCATTTACTTTATATACAAATTGAAACAACTGATCTATTGTTGTAATGGTAAGCGGCGCAGCAAACAATCGCGCTGTTTCATATTTATCTTGATCTGAAGCCTGTGTTAAATAAAAACCTTTGGCATCACTATGCAACAGCACAGCCGGTTTATAGCCCATGTTTTCATGAATGCGCCGCCAAATAGAATTGATACTCACTTTTAACGGCAACGTATAAAATCCTTTGCTGTCTTTCATCCACAGCAGTGCACCTTCGGTTTTGCCCGATCCCGTGCTTGCTGTGACAATCAAATTTTCTCCTTCATGCTGTGCGAGATATGTCTGCATCTCCCGTCGGGCATAGCCTTGCTTTTTCATGAAGTTTTCTGTGCACTGTGCCACATCTTTTCCATTTATGAAACTGGATGCTTCGATTTCCAATCGTCCTGCGCTGGCACAATAATCAATGCGATTCAAGCAGCCTTTGATGAGAATATATCGTAAAATTTCATCGTCTTTTAATTCATCTAATTTTTGCACCTGATTGGAATAATAGCTTGGACGTACTTTTCGGTTTGTCAGAAATGGACAGGTATGTTCCACTTGCTCCCATTCAGGCTTTAACACATCCAAAATATAACTTCTCATAATATCGGGATCGGTTTTCTCTCGATCATGATGATAATATATTGCACAGACAAGTATAATTTGCTCTATTTTATTCGTCCGCGCGTCTTTTTTGATCATCGCGGGGCTCAACTGTCCATGCGGTATCCATTGATTCCATTCTTTTTCTGACAAGCTTCCCTCTTTCATCAATTTTTGAAACAATGGATTGATCTTTCCCAAATCATGTGCAATCACCGCTTGTCTCAGCAAATCCCATTCCGCTTCTGTCAACAAGTCCGGATATTTCTCATACAGGGATTGGAACACTCGCAAGCACTTTTCCACGTGTTCCTGCAGGGTTTCCCCATTACTTTTCGCCAAAAACATGTTATCATACCTCTTTATAGAAAGTGCTCGCGAAACGCGAGCACTTTCCCGTCATCATGCCCCAAACACCGGCATCGGAGATGTAAGATTGTATTCTTTTTGATTGATATACTCCGGTATCGGTGTGAGATCCACCCAAACCATGGATTCCTCTTCGATTTCTGATGCCGCTCCGCCCTTTACGAATTGGGCACGAACACTATTCCATAACCGAATTTGTAAATTCGGATCAATGGTATAGTTCTTATGCAGCTTATAAATTGTCGCATAAGAAGCAAATCCCAATCGTTTCCGCTCATCTACCGGAATATAGGCATCCCATGGTACAACCATGGAATCTTCCAGCTCTGTCCACGCAAGCTCACAAACATCTACCGCGTCAATGCGTATCAAATCTTCATGACGTCCCAACGACAGATAATTTTTCGGATGCAGCATGCCCTCTGCAATCACAGGAATCATTGCTTCATCCTCTGGAATGATGTGCAGGATGAGATAGACATCTACCAACAGTTCAATGGATGCAACGCCGCGGTTCATACCCAACGTGTCATCTCCGTTTTTCAGCTGAATCTGATGCCGTCCCTCTTCATATTTTGTGTATTGTCCAAACTCATAGCGCGTATACAGCTCAGATACATGACTTTTGCATTTGCCTTGAATGCTGACCTGCATCGGCACATAGGTATCAAATCCGCACGCAGCATGCACCATCCCAATGACACTGGAATACGGCGGCAGCGGATAGCTTTCCTTTATGGCCAAGCTGGACGGCACACGATAAGACGCCATATTCTGATACGCCATGATACGAACTGCTTTTTTGGTCTCAGACTCCATAATTCTGCTCCACATCTGCGCACAACTGCTTAAAGAATGCAGAAATTGTCATACAAGACAGCTTTTCCTGAATCTCCGCGTCATTGCGGAATGCATGCGGCAGATAACCAACCTTCGTGTCTTCTCCGATAGCATCCATCACATCCCGAACCATATCTACATTGAGCTTTCCTTTTTCCAAGCGCAAGCGATTTTCAAAGAACGGAGATTTTCTCTCATAAACACCGCCCACGATAAATACCGGCGCCAGATTTTCTCTGCGGCCCTTAATATCCCGATACAGGAATTCTGCTGTCTTTAACAACTCGCAAACGCGGCGTGCCCGTTCGGCATTGTCCAGCTCCGTGCCCGTATTCGGGTCAATACCGACGCGATCCAAGTCTATCGTCATCGTGTACGCATAGAACGACTTGTGCAGTTCACTTTGTGCAATCGAGTTATTCTCATCGCACCGACTTGCCAGTCCCATATTGGTCAGAAAATCCAAGTCCGAGTGAAACGGCTCCAGAGAAACGGCATTTGTCAGACGAACCACCGCCGAACGCGTGGTTGCATTGTTGCCCTTTGTGGTTTTCATATAGCCGAACAAGTCAATTTCCGGATAGTCCTTAATATCAGTTCCCGGTGCAAACTGAATGACCTTTTTCTCACCGCTGCCATTTGCTTCTACCGGCGTGTGATTGTATCCCGTCTGTTCAACGAGATTATACCGCAGAGACTGCCGAGACACATACGTATACTGTTCACCGCCTTCGCGCGTGATATGCTTGAGCGTTGTAATATTGCCCATGCCCTCGCCATAGTTCAGGCTGGATCCTTCAAAAATCGAAGATACTGTCAATCCGTTTTTCATGCTTCTGTCTCCTCTTCCTTCTTTTTGGGTTCCTCTCCATTTAATCCAATTAAAAATGCATTGCCAACTGCTCGGAATTTTTCATCATCCGCAATCGCATCAATAAACAAATCCGGCACTTGCAGATTCATGGACAAATACTGTCTCATCACCAGCTGTAAAAAGCGATTTTTATCGCCCGCCTGCAGCGCATTCAGCAATCCGTACGACAGTGTCACAGTATTTTTACTGTTCAATCGTTTCGCTATTCCAACCTGTAAGTCATACCCTTTCCTTCTCACATGCCATAAATAGTTTTCCGTCATACAGTTTTTCTCCTTTCCATCCAACGATGCAAACATCGTAATCTGTATACACAAAACTGGGAAATAAATACCCAGCGAACGCTTGTCCTTCAGAGCACCGCGATATTGCCGATACAGCAGCGGATATAAGTTTTTCCCATCCAAGACTTCATTGATGGTCATTCGATGCAATCTCGGACTAATTGTTATCAGCTGTTGCAGGGATTTTTTGCACAACTTAAACTTTCCCAACAATTCTGCCGACAGAATGTTCACACGGTATTCCCAATTGCCATTGTTATTCTTTGTGCGTCGAATCACCTGAATATTATCCAGTCTATTCTCCGCCTCTTTTTGATTTGCCTGCATAACAAAGGTGTTGATAATCGTCGCAAAAGAGCCTTTTGTCGAATCATCCGGCTTCAGCCTATTGAGTTGTAACAGCTGCCGGAAGCTGCTATTGCTATTGATAAACACGCCCTCATATGCCATGCCGCAAAATCCAATTGGCATGCAGGCATAGATCAGCTTACACAGCGGGCACGTCCTTAAATCAACGTTAAAATTCCAAAATCCGTTGGTCTTTCGTGTGACATCAATGCCAACATCCTTGAGCCACACCATTTTGGCATTGTCTATTGCCCCCGGCAAAGCAGCATCGCATTGCAGGCAGTGATACACTTTTTTTCCTTTTTTCGGCTTATACGACAATATCGGCGCGATAAACTCGTCCTCAAAAGTCTGTGCAAAGGCATCTTTGTTTTTGGTCTTATTCAAAAACGCGATGCCGCTCCAATATGGCTGAATAAAGTTGTATACAATATCCTTCAGTGCAAATGTTCTGCCATACTGTTTCAATTTTTCATATAGCTCCGGCACGCAGGCGATCTGCTCCGCAGGATCTTTGGATGCCTTCCATTTTTGAATGAGCGGGCGAAAATCAAATGCTTCTGATTCTTGCTTTGCAATCATTTCATAGGCAGCCTTATATGAAGCACTTTCCAGTTTGGTCTTAACCGATGTCACCCATGCTTTGTAATCTTTATCTGTTTTATCCGGAATTTCCGGATTTTCTCCCGTATAGCGAGAGAGTTCCTGCATTAACTTTGCATATTTGGTTTGCGATTCATAGCGGTCGCAAAGCTCATCAAAATATGCTTCTGTAAACGCGCCGCCTTCAAACATAGAAAAATCTATCGCTAGAGAATTCCCCCTTTCGTTCTCCAGTAAAATGCCCATCCGTTCTGATACGCGGACAAATCCCAACAGTCCGGCATTATACAGTCCATCATTTAACTGTACGATTTGCTCCACTGTTATCATCCTCCTTTCGATACAGTAATAATATCAAACAACCCAAATCCGGCAGAGCGTCTGGAACCCATGCCGCTCTGATATAGATAATGCAGTACACGCGGCGAAGCGGTCAATACACCTACGCCCAAGGAACAAGCAATTTTCTGTCCGTAATGGCGGACGACTGTTTTTTTCATCTCATACGGAATCAACTGCACAGAATTTTTTTCTTCCTCAGTAAATTCCGTCTGATCTTTGAGCTGGTATGCAATAACCCGCGTAAATTGCTGCGCAAAATCGGCATCTTCTATCGTGATGTATCGATCTTTATTGTTTATATGCTCTCTGATGCACAGCGGCGCTAACATACGAATCAGCAGCACGTGACTGTTCTGAGGGATGGGCTTCTCTGGAAGCAGTACGACTTTTTCAATACGCAGCATGTTTCCTTTGACGGGATGTGTTTTTCCTTTCATCGCCAGAAATGCATTGCTCAAAATCGCCGCCGTTCTCGGATCTGCCGTTGATATCGTCAACGTAATCTGTGACTCCGGTTTCGGGAGAAAAATCGTATCTCCCGCAAACCGAACACCCCTCGGCAATCCCAAAGCAAAGCTAAATGCCTTTGTATGATTTCCTTGATAAAACTCTTCAAAATATTTACCGCCCGCATACTCGGTTGTCGCCCGTTTTATTAAACTGAGGATTGCCCTGCGGTAATCAGAAGGGAGTGTTTCTCTTTCTAATCCCGTGCGCATTTGTAACACTAATCGCATATTCATCACCTCGTTTTTATCTTGCCTTCATTATACCTCAGCTCTCTATTCAAGTCAACATTTTTTCTCCAATATAATATATATATACCTTCTGTTGACAAATTCGTTCTTTTCTTGTATGATAATAGAAATTCATCCACATTGGAATGTAAATATATAGTATATTATACGCATTTTCTTTTAATCGCTCCATCTTGGACAAAACCTCCGCCTATTCGTGAGAATAAGCGGAGGTTTTGTTATTCCACCGTATTCGGAATCTGCCGTCCGGTGTGGTCCATCGTATAATCTTCCGTATAGATGAGCTTGGAGACCGGCAAAAACGAAAAGCCCTTCGCCTTGAGTCCTGCGATGACGGAAGGCAGCGCAGCCGGTGTGTTAACAGCAGCATTGTGAAACAGAATAATACTGCCGTTTTGCGCATTTTCGACTACTCTTTTGGTAATTTCGGACGGAGCGGGGTTTTTCCAATCTAAGCTGTCATGTTTTGATATGAGAGTAAATTGGCAAATTTTACGCGGGATTTGATTTCCGTAAAAACTCTCTTCCAAAGCATCCAAAGCCCGTTCCAGCATTCCGATGTTTTCGTCTGTATTTTCTCAATCGACACATCCTTCTCGGCATAATTTTTTCCGTTTGCGCTCCTTCTCTGTCAGACTATATTGTAACAGCAGCATTCACGCGATAAAGGAGATTATCTTTTGCAATTTGCCGGAGAAAAAACAATTTATGCGAAATATAGACTACGTCTCATATGCAAACGTGAATATCCGGAAAATCCATTACAGCACCGGTTCAATTTCAATAAATGCAACTTCGTGCGGCTTTATTGTAAAGGAAAACATATCGCCGTCATATTCTACTCTGCTTTTATAATACGATGGCTCTGAAACACGGTCGAGATACCGAATTTCTTCCACAGTTAAATCCTGCGGACTTCCCATCTGAACCCACTTATCATATGCACTTCCATTTTCACGATTGATACGCCAATCTTTTAAAACATACTTTCCTTTTCGCATTCCCTGAAATGAAAATTGATAGTTTATATTCTCCTTTTTCGGAAATACAAAATATCGGTCAGATTTAGAAAGTTCCGTTACAGTATAACCTAAAAGCCGATTATAATGACAATAGCTGTATAAAACGATCTGCAGTGTTTGGTCATTCATAAAAACAGCCCAACCGTTTCCGGAAGCAATCTTAATCTCTCCGAGCTTCGAGAAAAGCCGATAAACATGAAACACATTCTTTCGAATATCATGATTGGTAAACATGCCTACATCTCCGTAAAAAATTTCTTTCTCCGGATAGGTTTCTATCGAATAATCGCTGACAAAAGCCTGTGCCATAGCGGTAACTTCCGATGCATTTTCAAGAATATTTTTTGCAATATATGCAGATCGAAAGCATGTGTCATTGATCGGGTCTCTCTGCCACAAAGAGGAATTCCATTCATCTATGATAATTTCCGTCTTGGCCATATTATTTTTGCGCAAAATCTGTTTGAGATGTTTTAAATGTGCGTTAATATAATTTTCGTCCGCAGATCTCGATGCAAATGCTGTGTCCGAAATCATAATTCGGTTGGTGGTGTACGGAGATTTTGCAACCATATGCTGCGCCAATAACGGATAAAAGTGCATCGCAATAAAATCCGGCGGACAATGATGCTTTGCACATGTATCCATCCAATCCTGCAAAGAAACGGTCGTATCGGTATCCAATGTAAAAATATCCGTTGCCGGACCGCCGATCCGAAAATCGGAATTTATCTGTTTAATTTCCTCATATAAAGCAAAATACAGTGCATAGTATTCATCAAATGACATGGCATAAGCCGGAATATATCCGCATTGAATCCAGTTAAATCCGATAAATGAAAAATACCATTGCTTTACATGTGCCAAGCCGTATCGTTCTACACAATGTGTTATGATACCACGAATGAGAAATCTCCATTTCTCCATGCTTTTTACACCGGAGATATATGCCTTGTGAGAAAATGGACTGTATAAATGCTTCGCGAGTTTTGACGGAATAAAACTAAATTCAATATAAGGCTTCAAGTGAATGGAGTCCAAAAAGTCCAGAATCATGTCCAGATAGGTAAAATACAAAACTGGATTTCCCATTGTATCCTCTGTATAAATATTGATGTCATCATCTAATATCCCATGAAACCTGAGATGTGTAAAGCCGATGTTTTCCTGCATGATACGCAGTTGACGCTGTACATTGGCAGAAATGATTTCTCCTGCATATCCAACATTGATGATTCGCTGCCATGTATGTTGGAATATACTCTGTTTTGTTTGAATGTCAATCATTTCATGAATTACAGTTTCCGAATCGGTTAACACTTGATTCATGTCACCTTGTTTATGCTCTTTCTGATATTGAAGCAGTGTTTTGATTTCTGCAATTTGAAGATCTTGATTGTCTGCACGCCTCTTTGCATTTCTGAATTTTGACGGCGTCATACCAAATGCTTTATGAAATGCGACATAAAAGGAGTTGATATTTGTAAATCCGGCACAAAATGCAATTTCTGTAATGCTTTTTTCTGCACTTGTGTTAAATTCATGAATTACATGTGCAAGACGAACTTGTGTCAAATACTCCGAAAAGGAAATTGACATAACATCTTTGAAGATTCTTGACAGATGACTCGGTGTTACAGCAAGATATTGTGCAGTCGACTGCAGCGTAATCTTTTCACAAAAATTTTTCCGGACATATTGAGAAGCCTTTTGTACACATTCTAATGGTCTGCTCTTGACAGCAGCCCGCAGTGATTTCTTTATTCCGTAATTTTTCAGCAAACAATACAGCAGCTTATACAACAGCGATTGTACGGCAATATCCGAACCGCTTTCATCTTTAAAATAATTCCAGAAAATTTGTGCAAAAATATTTTTTATTTCATATCCACGTTCCTGATCTCTTCCGATCAAGCGGCATTGAATTTCTAATGTGCTGTACGATGACTGTACACTTGCTAAAATTTCTGTCGGGATACGAAGCACAATTGTATGCAGATTTTCCGCAGCAGAACGAATAATGATTGGTTCAAACGGATTGAATACAACAACGTCACAAGCACTTAATGTGATAAATTTTTCCTGCATTTGCATGATTATATTTCCGGATAACACAAACATCAAGGTAATTGTTTCTTCTCTGTATATACCTTCATTATATGCTGTCTCTTATACACATCTCCGAGCCCACGAG
>ERZ1026860.1242-NODE-1242-length-13424-cov-4.346398_pt1 | contig 13424 bp, 13 predicted proteins | sample MGYA00380160_ERZ1026860 | MGnify/ENA primary metagenome ERZ1026860 (study PRJEB33269, sample SAMEA4719796) | human gut metagenome | biome: human-associated habitat; feature: organic feature; material: feces | place: Cameroon | collected 2013-10 ... | reverse complement strand
CCGCTCAACCGCCGTCCGACAAACCCGCAAAAAAGCTTGCGCCGCCGAAAAGCCTTGCCCCCTGACAACAAGAGGTGAAACATGATGTCTTTTTTTAATCAGCATTTGGCGTTCATTCTGCCGATTCTTTATAAAGTCGCGTTGGCGGCGGGGCTGTTGTTCGGCGCGCATTTGGTTTCAAAGCTGTGCTTGGTGTCGCTGGAAAAAGGACTGCACAAAATCAAAAACGTCGACGACACGTTTCTGCCCGTCACAAAGCTGATGATGCAGTATTTGATTTACGGCATTGCGGGGCTGTTCATTTTAAACCTGTTCGGCGTCAATACGGCAAGTATCGTTACTTTGGTCGGCGTCGGCGGATTGTCCATCGGCTTGGCGTTAAAGGATATGCTGTCGAACGTCGCGGCGGGGCTGGCGCTGCTGATACTGCGCCCGTTTAAAAACGGCGATGCGGTCGAAGCGGGCGGCGTATCGGGCGTTATCAAAGAAATCGGACTGTTTACGACCAGACTTCAGACCTTTTCGGGCGTATACGTCTGCGTGCCGAACAATTTGTTTTGGTCGAACAGCATCTTGAATTATTCGCGCAACAAAAAACGCCGCTTTGAAATCCAAGTCCCGCTGACGTACTTTGATTCGCTTGATTCGGCGATGAACGCGTTAAACGAAGTCCTGTCGTCCGAACCGCGTTTGCTGGAAGATCCCGCGCCGCAGCTGTTCGTCAAAAAACTGAGTTTTTCCGCGGTTGTTTTGGAAATGCGCGCGTGGGCGAAAACGGCGGAATACTGGGACGTGTACTGGTCGATAAACCAAAAAGTCAAAGCCGTGATGGAACAGGGCAAAATGGCTGTTCCCCTGTTGCGCAAAGAAATCCAAATTCAAAAAGATGCCGATTAAAGCGCGCGTTTCATCACCAGCGCATCGATTTTTTCATCGCCCCGCGTGTAGTAGTTCGGACGTTTGCCGACTTGTTTGAAGTCGTGGCGGCGGTAAAGTTCTATGGCGTGGGGATTGTTGACGGCGACTTCCAAAAACAGATCGGCGACGCCGTTTTGTTTTAATCGGTCAAAGGATGTTTCCAGCAGCAAATCGCCGATTTTTTTGCCGCGGAATGCGGGCATGACGCCCAGCGTTACAATGTCGGCTTGGTCAACGCTGTACGCGTCGATTAAAAAACCAGCGGGAGTTTCGTTTTCAAAAGCAATCAAGCCCAGCGCCCCCGGCATCAGCAACGTTTGCCGCATCATGGATTCATTCCACGCTTTGGCAAAGCAGGCTTTGTGCATCGCGGCGTAAACGTCGGCAAACGCCGCATCGCAAACGGTTACTTGCGGCATAAAGTCACCTCGGCTTCCCGCAGGTACAGCGGAGCGGGCGTTTTGCGTTCGGGCGTTTTGCCCGCCGCCATTTTGCCCAGCACGACGGCATCGGGCATCGGCACTTCCGCAACGTTTTTTTTGCCCGTTTCCTCAATCAGCCTTTGCACGCCGTTGCCCGCAAACACAAAGTCCTGCAGCGTGTCGAAATACGCCCCCTCGGCGACAAAAGGGTCGGAAACGGGTTGTTTGTTGTCAAACAGCTGAGCGTAAAAATCATCGCGCTTGGTTTCCAAAACAACACAAAGCTTTCCCGCAAAGTCGGCTGAAAACGCGACGGCTTCCAGCAAAGAAACGCCGACTTCGGGCAAATTCGCCGCCATGGCAAGCCCGTCCGCCGCCGCCAGACCGACGCGCACGCCCGTGAACGACCCCGGTCCCGTCGATACGGCAATACAGGACAAATCGGAAAAATCGACGTTCGCCCGCTTCATGACGGACTGCACCATGGGAATCAACGCTTCCGCCTGTCCGCGCTCCATTTCGACGGTTTGAAAAGCGATAACGTCGTTTCCCGCCGTAACGGCGACGGAACACGTTTCGTGCGCGCAATCAAGAGCCAATATTTTGTTCGTCACTTTCCATCATCCTTTCCAAAACTTCGTTCCGGATTTCCTGCTGCATTTTTTCCGCGAATTCTTCTTTGGACGCCGAAGACAAATACGCCTGAAATCCCGATCGGCATTGTTCCTGCGACAGCTTTTGCCCCGTTTGTTTTTCCTGTTCCTGCACGGCGTAAGCACATAAATACGCCAAAAGCGACGATTCGCCGGCATCCGTGACGATTTTTGAATCTTGAATGAAATTCAGCACATTCGTCTTCCAATAAACGGGATCCGTTTCATCGGCGTATTCTTTCATTTCAATACCCGTCGTATTCAAAACAAGCGGACGGGCTTTGCCGTAAGCGGTATCCAGCACTTTACTGCCTTTCAACGCGTGCGGCGCGACAACGGCGACGGCGACGGCAATCATCAAAACAAAAACACCGCCACGGATTAAACCGTACAACGCTCCGCCTGTTTTGTCCAAGTCGTTGAATTCGCTTGATTTTACTTTTCCTGTCAAAGACTTGACGCCGACCCGCAGAACAAAGCACACGATAAACGCGCCCGCAATCAGCGCTATCGCCTGTTCGGCGGGCGGATTGTTCAAATTCGGAACGAACGGCTGAATTATCGGAATCAGCGCATACGCCGCAAAGCCCGACAGCAAGTAGGTCGCCAAGCGCATGATTTCATCACAAAAACCGCGCGCCCACCCCGTATAAACCGACAGGGAAGCCAGCACCAGCAATATGATGTCCGTGCGTTCGCTCATAAGCTACCCCCGGTCAATCCACGACGGAATCCGTTTCTTCCAAGCTTTCCAAAAACAGGCGGTCCAGCTGTTCGCGTTCGCGTTTGTCGTATCCCGCGGGTTCGTCTTTCTTTTTTTGGGCTTCGACTTTGGGCGCGTTCAAATCGTCAAACAAAGTCTTTTCGGGATCTTTGGGTTTTTCGGCGGCGGGCTTGGCTTTTTTCTTTTTTGTTTTTTTGACGGGTTCTTTATTCAGCTTTTCAATCAGCTGGTCGATATTGTCGGGTTTGCCGTCGCCTTTTTTGGACGGATTGTCGAACAGAGATTCGGGCAGATGTTCCTTGACGCTGTCCGTGACGCGTTCCAGATACGGGAATGTTTTGCTTTGCTTTTGATAATCTTCCAGCGTTTTCGGCGTCAGCGTCATCATCAGAAAATAAATCAAAACCAAAATCACGACGCCGCGCACCAGTCCGAAAATAAAGCCCAAAAAGTGGTCAAGGCGGTTTAACACGCTTTTTTGCACTTTGTCCGTTATACGCGAAAAAATCAGCGTCAGCGTAACCAAAGTCACCAAAGCCGTCACCGCAAACACCGCCAGATTGGCAAGGACAGGCTTGTGCAGATACTTCAGCGCGTACGGTTCCAGCACGGGCATGGCGTAAATTCCCGCAATCCCCGCGACGAACCACGCACCGATACCCAGCATTTCGCCCGTAAATCCGCGCGAAAACGACAGTATCGCCGATACCAGCAAAACAACCGCAATAAAGATGTCAACGCCGCAAATTTCCTGCATTACGCTTTCTCCGTCAGTCCGAACAGCTCCATCAGAGTTTTCAAGTGTCCGATTTCCGTTACTTTCAGCACAGTATCCGACTCTTTTGCTGATTTTTTATTAACGCGGCGGGGCGGAATCAGCGCGCGCGAAAAACCGAGCTTTGCCGCCTCTTTCAACCTTAAATCGGGCTGAGGAACGGCGCGGATTTCACCGGACAGCCCGACTTCGCCGAAAATAACGGCATCCGCGGGAACGGGAATTTGCGACACCGACGACAGCAAAGCCGCCGCCACCGCCAAATCCGCGGAAGGTTCCGTAATTCGCATGCCGCCCGCGACGTTCAGGTAAATGTCTTTGGACGACATGGGCAAACCGCATCTGGCTTCCAGCACCGCCAAAATCATATTCAGCCGCGACGAATCCCAGCCGACGACGGCGCGGCGCGGCGAAGTTCCCGCGGGCGCGACCAACGCTTGAATCTCGACCAACATGGGGCGCGATCCCTCGATGCCCGCGTAAACACAGCTGCCCGTCACGTTGCCCCGCCGTTCGGCAAGGAACAAAGCCGACGGGTTCGGCACTTCGGCAAGCCCTTTTTCCGTCATTTCGAACACGCCGATTTCGTCGGTCGCGCCGAAACGGTTTTTGACACTGCGCAAAATGCGGAAGTGATGACCGCGGTCGCCTTCAAAGTACAAAACCGCGTCAACCATGTGTTCCAAAACGCGGGGACCTGCCAGCGCGCCCTCTTTGGTAACGTGTCCCACCAAAAACAAAGCGAATCCCCGCCGTTTCGCCAGCCGTATCAGCTCGTTTCCGCAGGCGCGGACTTGTCCGACCGTGCCGGGGGCGGAATCCAAAGTGTCGATGTACATGGTTTGAATCGAATCGATGACGACGACATCGGGGGCTTCGCCCGTGTCCAAAGTCGCCACAATGTCGCGGATGTTCATCGCGGATGCCAGTTCGACTTTCGCTTTCGCCAAACCGAGCCTTGCCGCGCGCAAACGGACTTGGTCAACCGATTCTTCGCCCGAAATGTAGACGCAGCGCACGGGGGCGCCTTTGGCGTTGCACACGGCGGACAAAGCGGCGGTGACTTGCAGTAAAAGCGTCGATTTCCCAATCCCCGGATCGCCGCCGATAAGCAAAACCGAACCCGCAATCAGCCCGCCGCCGCACACGCGGTCAAGCTCCGCTATGCCCGATTTCAAGCGGAACGACGTTTCGGGAACGCCGTCCAAACCGACAAATTGGATTTTACTGCCGCCTTTGCCGCCCGTCGATTGCGGAGCGGTCGAGGGGGCTTCTTCTTCGACAATGGTGTTCCATTCGCCGCAGGCTTCGCATTTGCCCGCCCAGCGCGCCGTCACATTGCCGCAATTCTGACATACGAATCGAGTTGTTTTCTTAACCACGGATTTCCATTTGAATAGGACCGTCGGCGCGGCCGTTGATGAATTGATCGACATAAGGATTGCCGGAATCGTCGATGTCCTTGACCGACCCGTGCCAGATAATTTTGCCTTTGTAGAGCATGGCGACGGTGTCGGCGATTTTGCGAACCGAGCTCATATCATGGGTAATCGTAATCGACGTCGATCCCAAATCCGAAACACAGCTGCGAATCAAATCGTTGATGACGTCCGACATAATCGGGTCAAGCCCCGTCGTCGGTTCGTCAAAGAATATCAGTTCGGGATTGGACGCAATCGCGCGCGCCAATCCGACGCGTTTTTTCATACCGCCCGACAGTTCGTCGGGATACAGCCCCGCAACATCGGGGGACAGCCCGACCTGCTTTAATTTTTCAATGGCGATTTCCTTGGCATCCGCGCGTTTCAGCTTTTTGCCTTGAATCAGTCCGAACGCCACGTTTTCCCAAATGTTCAAGCTGTCGAACAGCGCCGCGCCCTGAAACAGCATGCCCGTTTGCGCGTTGATTTGCTCCATTTCGCGTTCGCTCAGTCCGACGATTTCGCGTCCGTCAACCGTGATTGAACCCGAATCGGGGGTTAAAAGTCCTTGAATACACTTGATAGTGACCGACTTGCCCGTTCCCGAACCGCCGATAATGACCAGCGATTCGCCCTTTTTGACGTCCAGATTCACGCCGTCAAGAACGACTTTTTTGCCGAAAGCCTTATGCACGTCCGTCATTCGGACTTTGTACAACGTATCCATGCCGTCCCCCTTATTTTGCGAAAAACAGTTCGGTCAGCCAATAGTTGCTGATGAGAATCAAAATCGACGAAGCGACCACCGCGTTTGTCGTCGCCGCGCCGACGCCTTCCGCCCCGCCGCGGGAATGATAGCCGTTGTAGCACCCCAAAAGCGTTACGATAAAGCCGAAAACCGCGGCTTTGGTCATGCCCGAATAGATGTCGATGGCTTGCATGAAATTCCAGACGTTGCGCAAAAAGTTCGTGCCGTTGAAGTCCAGCTTGTACACGCAAATCAGCCAGCCGCCGTAAATCCCGATGATATCGCCGATCAGCACCAGCACGGGCAGCATCAGCACGCCCGCCAAGACGCGCGGGACAATCAGATACTTGAACGGATTGGTCGAAAGGGTTGTCAGCGCGTCGATTTGTTCGGTCACGCGCATCGTTCCCAGCTCCGCCGCCATAGCCGCCCCGACGCGTCCCGCGACCATCAGCGCCGCCATGACGGGACCCAGTTCGCGGGTAATCGTCAGTTCGACAACGGACGCGACAACGCCTTCGGATGACAGCGTGGACAGTCCCGAATAGCTTTGCAAAGCGATAACCATGCCCGAAAACATGGTCGTCAAAGCGACGACGGGCAGGGAATAAAAGCCGATTTCAATCATTTGTCCCGCCAAAGCGCGGAAATAAAACGGCGGACGGAAGCAATGCGACACGGTTTTCAGCGTAAAGCGCGCCAGTCTGCCCGTTGATTCCAGAAAAGCGATGAAAACACGTCCGACGGGGGCAAAAATATTCATGATTATCCCTTTTTGTAAAAACGGCAGAAACGGTTGCCGAGGTTGGTCAGCATTTCATAATCGATTGTTCCCGCGTTGGCGGCAAATTCTTTCAAAGAAATCGTATCGCCGAAGATTTCGGCGGTTTCGGCTTTTGCCAAAACGGATTCGGGAACGGCGGTTGCGTCCGCGACGATTAAATCCATGGACACTTTGCCGACGACGGGGCATTTAAAGCCGCCGACGGCGACGCTCGCCTTTTGGAACAGCGCACGGGAAAACCCGTCCGCGTATCCGACGCCCAAAGTGATGAATCGGCGCGGTTTATCGACAACATACGCCGCGCCGTAGCCGACCGTCTGTCCCGCCTGCGCTTGCGCAACCTGCAAAATGCGCGCGTCCAACCGCACCGCGTTGTCGTACAGCGCGATTCCGGGGCGGACGATATCCTTGTGATAACGCGTATCGGTCAATCGGCTGCCGTCCGTGGCGGACAGGCTTTTCAAAACCGTATACCCCAACGCTTGTTCGATTTTCGCCGCCGCCGCGTCAAATGCCGCCAGCTGCTGCTCGTTTTTGGCGTTTTCGGGGTCGTCCGCGCACGCCAAATGACTGACAATCAGCTTGAAACGCAAGTGTTTCGGCGGATTTTTGCAAAAATCGTCAACATTTCGCGCCGTCAGCCCGAAGCGCGTCATCCCCGTGTCGACATGAATGCCGACGGTTAAAACTTCGCCCTTTTTCGCGGCAAAAGCGTCCCAATCCGCGATTTGTTCGGGCGTTCCCAAAACGGGCGTCAAGCGGTTTTGCAGACAAAGCTCCTCTGTTCCCCGCCATGCGCCATGCAGCAGATAAATGTCGGAATCGCCGACGAACGGACGTAAAGCCGCGCCTTCAAACGCATAGGCGGTAAAGAACACGGAACAGCCCGATTCGTACAAAGCCGCGCCGATTTCGTCCGCGCCCAGCCCGTAAGCGTTCGCTTTCAAAACAGCGCCGCAAATGGTGTTTCTTAAACGCGCTTGAAGCGACCGCCGGTTTTCGGCAATCGCTTTCAAGTCAATCGTTAAAAAGGCTCCTGCGGTTTCGGGGCTTACAAACATTTTTCAATCGCCGTCAAAGCGTCCGCGATTTTCGACGTGTCCGACCCGCCCGCCTGCGCCATGTCGGGACGGCCGCCGCCGCCTTTGCCGTCGGTTGCCGCGCTTGCCGCGCGCACCAAATCAACCGCGCTGATTTTGTTCGTCAAGTCGTCCGTTACCGCCGCGACAATGGACACTTTGCCGTCCGTCGCGCAAACCAAAGCCACAACGCCAGAACCGATTTGTTTTTTCAGTTCGTCCGCCATGCCCTTTAATTCCTTGGGCGGAACGTCGGTCAAAGTCTTGCCGACAAACGAAACGCCGTTGATTGTTTTGACTTCGCCCGCCGAACCGCCGGACGCCAGCTTTTTGCGCATATCGGACAGTTCGCGTTCCAGCTTTTTGCGTTCGTCCAGCAACGCCTGAACACGCAAAGGCAAATCCGCAGGCGCGGCTTTCAGCGCCGCCGCCGCTTGATTCAGCAAATCGTCGTGTTCGTGCGCGTAATCCAGCGCCGCAAATCCCGTGACCGCTTCGATACGGCGCACGCCCGCCGCCAAAGAGCTTTCGCTCAAAATGCGGAAAGAGCCGATGTCGCCCGTACGTTTGACATGCGTTCCGCCGCACAGTTCGACGGATACCGTTTCACCGTCGCCGCCCATGGACACGACGCGCACTTCATCGCCGTATTTTTCGCCGAACAGAGCCATCGCGCCTTCTTTAATCGCGGCGTCGGGCGTCATAATTCGGGTCGTAACGGGCAGATTTTTCAAAATGTTCGCGTTGACTTCGCGTTCGACGACACGCAATTCCTCCGCCGTAATGGGACGCGGCTGGGAAAAGTCGAAACGCATGCCCGTCGGGGCAACGGACGAACCTTTTTGCGTAACGTGGTCGCCCAAAGTCTTGCGCAAAGCCGCTTGGAGCAAGTGCGTCACCGAATGGTGGCGCGCGGTGGCGTTGCGGCGTTCCGCGTCGACCGTCATCAAAACGGTGTCGCCGATTTTCAAGCTTCCTTCGTCAACCGTGCCAAAGTGAATGAACAAGCCGTTCGCTTTCTTTTGCGTATCGGAAACGGTGATTTTCAAGCCGTTCGCCCCCGTCATCGCGCCCGTATCGCCGACTTGACCGCCCGATTCGCCGTAAAACGGCGTCTGGTTCGTGATGACGGCGATCTTTTGCCCTTTTCCGGCGGTGTCGATGTGTTTGCCGTCCGCGACCAAAGCAACAACCTGTCCTTCGGCTTCGGTGGTTTCATAGCCCAAAAATTCGGTCGCGCCGACTTTTTCCTTGACCTCGAACCAAACGGCGTCGGTCGCGGTTTCGCCCGAACCCGCCCACGCTTTGCGGGCTTCGGCTTTTTGACGTTCCATCGCCGCGTCGAATCCCGCCGCGTCAACCGTCATGTTGCGCGAACGCAAGGCATCTTGCGTCAAATCCAACGGAAAACCGTAAGTGTCGTACAGTCTGAAAGCAACATCGCCCGACAAAACGCCGCCGTCGCCCAGCTTTGCCGTTTCGGCATCCAACAGCTTCAATCCGCGACCCAGAGTTTCCTTGAAGCGCGTTTCCTCCAGCCGCAGAGTTTCGACAATCAGCGGTTCGGCGCGCACCAGTTCGGGGAACGCATCGCCCATCAGGCGCACCAAAGCGGGAACCAGCTGCCACATCAAGGGATCTTTGCATCCCATCATGTGGGCGTGACGCATGGCGCGGCGCATAATGCGGCGCAAAACGTAGCCGCGTCCTTCGTTGGACGGCAGAACGCCGTCGGCAATCAAAAAGCTTGAAGAACGCAAGTGGTCGGCGATGATGCGCAGGGACATCTTGAATTCGCCGTAGGGTTCGACGCCCGCCGTCCCAGCCGCCGCCAGAATCAAGCCTTTCAGAATGTCGGTTTCATAGTTGTCGTTCGTTCCCATCAAAACCGCCGCCATGCGTTCCAACCCCATGCCCGTGTCGATGCAGGGGTGGGGCAGGTTCGTCAGCGTGCCGTCGGGCAGCATTTCGTTTTGCATGAAAACTAAGTTCCAGATTTCCACGAAACGGTCACCGTCTTCGTCGGGCGATCCCGGAGGACCGCCTTGGATGTGTTCGCCGTGGTCGTAAAAGATTTCCGAACAAGGACCGCACGGTCCCGTGTCGCCCATCATCCAGAAATTGTCCTTTGTCGGAATGCGGATGATGCGTTCGTCGGGCAGTCCCGCGATTTTTTTCCACAGATTGTATGCCGCATCGTCGTTGTGATAGACGGTGGCGGTCAATTTTTCCTTGGGCAGACCGAATTCTTTGGTTACGACCTCCCACGCGTAGGAAATGGCTTCTTCCTTAAAGTAATCGCCGAAGCTCCAGTTCCCCAGCATTTCAAAGAACGTGTGGTGGCGCACGGTATAGCCGACGTTGTCCAAATCGTTGTGCTTGCCGCCGGCGCGGACGCATTTCTGGTCGGACGCGGCGCGGACGTACGGGCGTTTTTCCATGCCCGTAAAGATATTTTTGAACTGCACCATGCCCGAATTCGTAAACATCAATGTCGGGTCGTTGTGCGGCACCAAAGAGCTGGACGGCACGACCGTATGACCGTTCTTTTTGAAATAGTCAAGAAACGTCCGTCTGATTTCGCTGGATTTCATCATAAGATTCACCTTAAGGTCTTGAATGGAACTTTTGGGGACTGTTATAACGCAAAAAGCACAAAGAAACAGCTTTTTTTGACACTTTAATGTAAAAATATTTGACGCGGCGGCGGTTAGCCCCTAAGAAATAAGGAAACTCCCGTTTTCAAAAGGATGAACAAAATGGCTTTGCTTGAAATTTTGACCGTGCCGAATCCGCTGTTGAAGCGCAAATCCGAAAAGGTTGAAAAAATCGACGACGCTTTGCGCAAAACGCTGGACGATATGCTGGAAACCATGTACGAAGCCCCCGGCGTCGGGCTTGCCGCGCCGCAGGTCGGTCTGTTGAAGCGCATGGTTGTGATTGACGTGTCGCCCGAAAACGCACCCAAACACCCCTACAAGATGATTAACCCCGTCATCGTGTCCCATTCCGACGAAACGGTCATGCACGACGAAGGCTGCCTGTCCGTCCCCGAACAATATGCCGAAGTCGAACGCTATAAAACCGTTGTCGCGCGCTACACCGACGAAAACGGCAAAGAGCAAACGCTTTCCGCCGACGGACTGCTGGCAATCTGTATTCAGCACGAATTGGAACATCTGGACGGCAAGCTGTTTATCGACCATTTGTCCAAAGTCAAACGCGATATGATTGTGCGCCGCGTGGAAAAGGAACGCCGCTGGAAACAGGACAGCGCAAAGCACGGCAAAGAGGACGAATAAATTTGGCGTGGCAGCTGATAATCCTTTATCTGATTCCCGTACTGACGACAACGGTTTTGCGGCTTAAAACCGATCCGCTGAACGACGGCACGCTGTTGTATATGGCGCGATGGGCTTCAACCGCTGTTGCGGCGTTAGTCGGCACGGGCTATTATTGGTCACGGCTGTTCAGCCGTTTTTTCAAACCCGCCGTTTTCGCGCTGTCGTTTATATACTGGCTGTTTGCGTTTGTGTATCTGGGAACGTTCGTTTTGACCCGAACTTTGCCCTACGAAGGACTGTTCTTGGTCGTTTTTGACACGACTTTGCGTGATTTTGTCGCTTTTTGGCAAGCCGTCCCTTTGTGGTTTTACGGTGTTGTTCCGCTGTATTGGCTGGTGTACGCCCGATTGCTTTCGTCGGTTAAATCCGAAAAAGCCCTGTCAAAAACCGATCGCGCAACCGCTTTGTTTTTGTTCGCCGTGTTTGCGGCATTTGCTTTCATTACGCGGGCGGATGCCAACTTGATTGACACGGGGCGCAAATCCCGGGTCTTGTACGCCAAGCTCAAAGCCAAAATCGATGATGTGACAAAAAACGAAAAAACAGCCTTTGTTACCGATAAATATCCGCAAACACCCCGAACGGTTGTCATCGTCATCGGTGAATCGGAAAACAGGCGCGTGTTCAATGAAAATCTGGATGATTTCAAGCAAAAGACCGCTTTTTTGAAAAACGCGCCCGTTTTCATCAATGACGCATATTCGAAAATCGCGTCCACGGCGATGATTGTGAAAGATATTTTGATGCCAGACGACCTCGGGCTGGTATCCGCTTATAAAAAAGCGGGGATTAAAACGTTTTGGCTGTCCAATCAATTCAAAAGCAGTAAAGTGGACGATATCATCTGCGCGGCGACGCGAAATTTTGACATTCGCCGGTACTACAATTTTTCGATGCGTACGGATTTGTTTGAATACGCCAGTTCGCAATTCGACGAAATTCTAATAGAACCGCTGAAATCGGCGTTAAACGACAAAGCTGACAAGAAATTGATTTTTCTACATTTATTCGGATCGCATTTTCCGTTTTCAAAACGTTATCCGAACGCAACGGAAACGCTGTTTCCGGAACAGTATTCGGCGTCGGCGCGTTACACCAACACCGTTTTGGCGCGAATTTTGGAGCAAACGCAAGCTTCTCGCCAAAATATTGCCGTTTTGTATTTTTCCGATCACGGAACGAATCCGATAAATTCGTTTTCCCGTTCCGACGACGATCCCGAAGTCAATCAAGTTCCGATGTTTTTGTGGTTTTCCGACGATTATCTGCAATCGCCGCTGAAAGCCGCCGCATTACCTCAAAATCTGCCCAAACACCCCGCCACGGCGGAAATGTCATCCGTTATCAACGCGTTGGCGGGATTAACCGTTGAAACAACAACCAAGGAGCCGTTATGAAAGCCGTTTTTATGGGAACGCCCGACTTTGCGTTGGAAGCGTTGAAAGCTCTGCATTCCAAACACGATGTCGTGTGCGTGTACACTCAGCCGCCGCGCCCCAGCGGACGCGGACACAAATTGACCCCGTCGCCCGTTCAGCAGTATGCCGAGGAACACGGAATCCCCGTGCGCTGTCCGCCGACCTTTAAACCGCAGGAGGAAAAGGACGCTTTCGCCGCTCTTGACGCCGATATCGCGGTCGTCGCGGCGTACGGATTGCTGTTGCCGAAAGCGTGCCTGAACGCGTTTAAATACGGCTGCGTGAACATTCACGGGTCTTTGCTGCCGCGGTGGCGCGGGGCGGCGCCCATTCAGCGCGCGATTATGGCGGGCGACGAGGAAACGGGTGTGACCTTGATGCAAATGGATGTCGGCATGGACACGGGCGATATGCTGCTGGTCAAAAAGCTGCCGATCGGCAAAAAAGACACGTCGGAAACCGTGTTCGACAAAATGGCGGTTTTGGGCGGCGAAGCACTGCTGGAGGGCTTGGATCTGTTGGAACAGGGCAAGCTTATCCCCCGCAAACAGCCCGAAGAGGGCGTAACCCATGCCGCCAAGGTCGCGAAAGAAGAGGGCAATATATCCTTTGACGTTCCCGCCGAAGAACTGGACTGCGTCATCCGCGGGCTTTTGCCGTGGCCGGGGGCGTGGTTTTACTACAACGGCGAACGGATTTCTATTTTGAACGCCGATCCCGTCGAATTGGACAGCGCTATCCTCGCAGGCACGGTTTGCGCCGATTTGACGATTGCGTGCAAAACGGGCGGGCTGAAGCTGAACGTTTTGCGCCGCGACGGCAAGAAACCCTTGCCCGCCGCCGAATTTCTGCGCGGTTTCGATTTGCCGCAAGGGGCGGTTGTCGGCAATGCCCCGCTATAAAATCACAATCGAATACGACGGGACAGCTTACGCGGGCTGGCAAACCCAAAAGGGCGAACCGTCGATTCAAGAGGAATTGGAAAAAGCCGCCGTTCGCTTTTTGGGGCATCCCGCCGCGATAACGGGCGCGGGACGCACCGATGCGGGCGTGCATGCTTTGGGGCAGGTCGCGCATTTCGACAGCGAAAAAGTCTTTGAACCGTACAAGCTTTGCTTGGCGTTCAACGCGCATTTGC
>ERZ1026860.1239-NODE-1239-length-13440-cov-30.185282_pt1 | contig 13440 bp, 11 predicted proteins | sample MGYA00380160_ERZ1026860 | MGnify/ENA primary metagenome ERZ1026860 (study PRJEB33269, sample SAMEA4719796) | human gut metagenome | biome: human-associated habitat; feature: organic feature; material: feces | place: Cameroon | collected 2013-10 ... | reverse complement strand
CATCCACCGCCGGGACAGCCTGCGGGCAACGAAGGTCTATCATGAGCCGCTGATGGCCGCGCCCAACGTGGAGTTCTGCTGGAACAGCACCGTTTCCGCTCTGCTGCATGAAAACCGCCTGACGGGGCTGCGGCTAAAAGACGTCAACACCGGCGCAGAGCGTGACCTTGCCTGCGGCGGCGTGTTCATCAGCGTGGGACGCACCCCGGCCACGGAGCTGTTCCGAAATGAGCTGGCACTGGACAAGTCCGGCTACATCATCGCGGACGAATCCACCCGCACCAGTCTCCCCGGCGTGTTCGCCGTAGGCGACGTGCGAACCAAGGCGGTGCGGCAGGTGGTCACCGCCGTATCGGACGGCGCGGTGGCCGTCCACTACGCGGAGGAATATCTGGCGGAGAATCGGTAATGGTGCTGCGGACGATCCTCTCATTGGCAGTTCCTGTCCACAAGCGATACGATTGCAAGCCATGCCTCATAGGGGTACAGGGTAAGAGAATTTAAGGAGATAATATATATGTGGCTGTTTTTCGAATTTCTGCAATCATTTTTACAGGATTCAATTTGATTTATTCTTTTAAAAATAAGAATGAAAAGTGGTTTCGATTCGGAGCCATTTCTTTCACTGTATTGACCGTATGTTCCTTTTATTCAGACGGAGCGATGCGTGTGCTAAATGAAGATTGGGGAGGCTTGATGGATATCATGCCAACCATGAGCAAGGCTCTGTGGGTATGTGTAGGAATATCGATTTTATTAAACTCTGTTTCGCTCTTTCAAGAGAAATAACCACATCTCTATCCCAAGGACAACGCCCCCGGCTGCACACGGCAGGTCGGTGCCTTTGTCGTAGCCTACGTAGAATTTGAAAAGCAGAACGCCGTTTCATCGGCATCAGTAAGGACTTGAAGCCTCCCCCGCAAGATTGACGCAAAACACGATCTGCCACTTCTTCTACTCTCCGACCTGGAGCTACAGGCGATCCAAACCTACGGAGTCTGGCAGGAGAAGCAGCTCTGCGAGAAGGCTTCCATGGGCATCGTCCGCAGCAGCTTTCTCATCAACGAGCAGGGCGTCATAGAAAAGGCTTCGTTTAAGGTCAAGCCGATACTAACGCAGCGGAGCTGCTGGGTATCTAAAAAGTGCGTCTCAGTCGTGATAGCAGGAGACGAAAGAACCTCTCCCGATATGCATCAGGACACCCTACATGCTGGCAAAGGAGGCTGCGGCAAATGCCGCAGCCTCAGGCTTCATTGGGGATCGTTTGTGATGGCGCTCAGTATTCTTTTGGAAGAAAACATACTCACCATTGCTCCTGCCTTTTTAGGCAGTATGCTCGTTAATCCGGGCGATCATCGTGATCAAAGGACAAGATTGACATTCTGTTTTTTATAGTTTTTACCTCATGTGTGTTTTATGATTGGATTACCGTCTTTATCAAGAAGGGGTGTCATACCGCTTAGCCACATGCCACTTGACACCAGATAATGAACTCCTGATTCTTGATCGACAATGATCTTTAATATCCCACCATACCGTATGTTTTTCTTCACAAGCAACGCGCTAGTTTCTCCATGTATAGACTTCTGTATCCACAACGCCACAGGGGTTAGACGAGGATGTTACAGTTCGGTTGCTCCCGCTTTCCCAAGTGATATTTCCTAAGGCATCTTTTTTGATAAACTTAAATTCTATCGTTGTTCCAGAGGGAACGCTTACAGGAAGAAACCACTCCGGATAATTGGGGTTGAGCATGGATTCCGTACAGTTATCAGGATTCCAATTTCCGAGTTCCGGAATGTTCCCAACTATATAGATATTCTCACCAAGTTGAGTTTCAGCGGATACATGGAAAACTATCTGATTTTGATCTCCAGACAGAACATTATAGTAAATTGCATTACTAGTTGCCGTCCCCTTTCGCACGGTGATAGGTTGGAGTCCGGCGATAACCCTCTCGGGTACAGTTGCCACAATCTTATTGGCGGTTGTACTTTGAACAGTTGCAGCGATAGTCCCGAAATATACCGAGATATTCCCGCTAAAACCATCTCCATAAATGTGAACGGTATTTCCGGGACGTCCAATAGTAGAGATTACATCTCCAATCTGGGGCGTGGAAGGCGCTTCGGATGCTTGGTATTGCCATACGCAAACGCCGCCGCCTGAAATAGTAAACGAAGGTATGAGATTGTTCTGCACAGTCGTGGCAGTACCAAACAAGGATCCGTCCAAATAATCCGCATACTGTCCAGTGGGGAGATTTGTTTGAATTGCAGGAATAACGCTTGCACTATCGGGTTGTCGGTTGACTGCAACGACAACTACATCATCGTAGAATTGTCGTTCAAAAACCATCACATTATCATCACTATAGCGAACGGTTGTAGTGCCGTATGCAATTGCATCGTTTGAGCGCCGCAGGGTAGATAGGGTTGCTATAAGCTGATATGCTGTTGTTGTGGTACTAAAGCCGCATTCGGTGGGCATGTATACTCTTCCTGCAACATCACTTGCATCACCGGGTATAACATACTGTTCCGTTCCGTAGTAGATTGTTGGAATGCCCCTTGATGTCAGCAGAACTGCAAGCGCCGCATTATCAAGAGCGTCAATCCAGTTCTGCATAGTCATAGGTATCTGTTCCAAAGCCTGCAATTCCGCAAAATCGAGAAATTGTGCGACAAGAAGATTGAGTCGCTGCAATTCTATTTCAGAGAGATAGTTTTTCGCAATTTTCACATCATCTTTGGTGACGTAGTCGCCCTTGAAATTTGTCATACCCACCAGCGGCTTTTCACTGTCCACCCGATCATAGATAACCTCGGCTGCTGTGTGCTCATGAACAGCGTAATGGAGTTTGTTTTGCACGGTAGCAAAGAAAGCTCTCGTCAAATCCGATCTCGGATCATAGTCCATTGCTGTTGCATAGATGTCCGTCACCTGCTGATAAAAATTGCGTTCAGAGGAACGAATATCCCGGATACGCTGCAACAGCTCTCGAAAATAGCGGGAGCCGCCCTGCTTCAAGCGGTCATCGTCCATTGTGAAGCCTTTTTGAATATACTCATGCAGCCTTTCTGTTGCCCATCGACGGAAGCGGGTCGCAATCTGCGACTGCACGCGGTATCCGATAGCGATAATCATATCCAGATTGTAGTGGTCGATGTTTCGCCTTACCTGCCGGTTGCCCTCGGTGCGAACCAACAAGAATTTCTTGTTAGTTGCCTCCGGCGCAAGCTCACCATCCTTGTATATGCCGTCAATATGCTGGCTGATGTTCTGCTGTGTGGTGTCATAGACCTCAGCAAGCTGCTGCTGTGTGACCCAGATATCTTCATCGGAGAAACGGACAGAAACCTTCGTGATTCCGTTCTCATCTTGGTAAATCATCACATTGTTATCGTTCATGAGCAATACCTCCGTCTCTTTCTTCTCTGTTACTTTCCGTTAGGAGGCTGTATGTTTTTCATGTCAGTTTTTCCTATTTTGCACGGGTATTTCGTACGGCTTTCCGTCCTTGTTATAGGTCAAATTAAATACAAGGTCGGACAGCCATTTCTTAAACGATGGATTGTCCTGAAACTGCTTGAACAGCTCCATATTGTCCGCCATAATCGAAAAGATGACCTGCTGCAGCGCACGTTCGCTTTCCAAGCGCGCACTCTGCTCATCAGAGTTTCTCATGGCATTCTGATATTTTTCGTCCTTAGACACCATGGCCGGTATCTCAAGGATCTGCCGCCGCACGTTATCCGCATCATTCCAGTTGATATTACCAAACATATCATTGAAGTTGGAGAGAATGACAGACAACAGATCCATTTCCGGTTCAACGATGTGCCCGACCTTTCCCGCCGGTACGGGAGCCACTTCCGTATCGGCATCTTCCAAGCGAATGGACATGACCTCGCGCGCCTCGTTGCGGTAACTTTCGAGGTCAATCGTTTCAAGAATCCCCTGCGAAAGATCGTCCTCCCGCGGAGACGGCAGCTTTGGTATCAGCAAATTAAGAAAGATGGATAGCCGTTCCCAGTCTGCATTACCATACGGCAAAATCGCTCCGAGGAAGCCATAGGTACGCACAAACGCCTTTGCCGCACTCTTAAATTTGATCTGATCATCCGTGTCAAGCTGTTTGTAAACGGCAGTACAGGCATCTAATGTGGGATCAAGTTTGTCGCGATCCGCTCCATCCAGGTACAAATTGACCAGCCGCTCGACATCTTCGTTGGAGAACACCTGGTATTCCTCCATTGTTGCAACAAGGTCGTACAGCTTGTTCGGATCGGTTTCGCCGGACAGAATCGTGGTGCGGTAGTAGAGGGAGAATGATTCCTGAATTATCTCCGGCTTGTTGGCAAAGTCCAAGACGAAGGTATCGTACTTTTTCGGGCAGCAGCGGTTCAAGCGGGAGAGCGTCTGTACCGCCTTGATGTCATAGAGCATTTTGTCCACATACATGGTGTGGAGCAGCGGCTCATCAAAGCCCGTCTGGAACATATCCGCAACGATGAGAATGCGATACGGGTCTTTTTTGAACTCTTTCGGTATCTTTGCATCCGGGAAGCCGTTCAATCCGGCAGATGTGAGCGGCGGTTCCTGCCCTTGATACCTGTTCTCGCCGGAAAAGGCGATGATTGTCTTATACGGACTGCGCCTGTCCGCAAGGCATTTATTGATGGCGTAATAATACTCGATACAGCGGGGGATGCTGGAGGTCACAACCATAGCACGAGCCTGCCCACCGATTTTACCCTTAGCAATGACCTGCTCGTGAAAGTGATCTACCATCATAGCCGCTTTCTTGGCTATGGTATAGCTGTCGCTTTCCACAAAGCTGCGCAGCTTCTTCTGCGCCCGCTTCTTATCGAACATCGGGTCGTCCTCGACGGTCTTCATCAGCTTATAGAAGCTGTCGATAGGCGTATAGTATTGCAGCACATCCAGAATGAACCCTTCCTGGATTGCCTGTTTCATCGTATAAACATGGAAGGGTCTATGCTTGATATCGTCGCCGTCCTGATACGGAACACCGAAAGTTTCCAGCGTTTTATTCTTCGGGGTGGCGGTAAACGCAAAATAGCTGGCATTGTTCAGCAGTTTGCGTCCTTCTACCATTGCATTGATTCTGTCTTCGTCATCCATATTATCAGTAAACTCAATTCCGGATAATGCGGTGTTCATTTGAGAAGAATTTTTCCCATTTTGCCCAGAATGTGCTTCGTCAATAATAATGGCAAATCGTCTATTCATATTTTCAGCAATTATTTGTGGCGCAGAATATGGGAATTTCTCAATTGTAGTAACGATGATTCTTTTGCCGCCAACTATTGCTTTTGTTAAGTCGCTTGAGTGCTCCGCCCATGCAACCGTGCTGCCGACCTGCATAAACTGCTTGATCGTATCCCGAATTTGCTTATCAAGGATACGGCGGTCAGTGACTACGATAACGGAGTCCAGCATTGGGCGACCATCATGTTCCAGACCGATGAGCTGGTGAGCAAGCCAAGCGATAGAGTTGGATTTACCGCTGCCTGCGCTGTGCTGAATAAGGTACTTTTTTCCGACACCGTTTGTTTTCACATCGGCAAGCAGCTTCGTTACAACATCGAGCTGGTGGTAGCGAGGAAATATCTGTTTTTCCTTTTTCTTTTTGGTATCCTCATCCACCTCAACAACGACCTGCGCGTAGTTCTCTATGATCAGCGTCAGTTTTTCCTTGGTAAGGATATCCTTCCAAAGATAATCGGTCATAATTCCGTCAGGGTTCGGCGGATTGCCGGCACCGTCGTTATATCCCTTGTCAAAGGGCAAAAACCAACTGTCTTTCCCTGCAAGCTTCGTGCAGAACTTGATGCGGGCATCGTCTACGGCAAAATGCACCATGCAGCGTTTAAACTGGAACAACATCTCTCTGGAATCACGGTCATCCTTGTACTGCTGAACGGCATCATCAACATTTTGCTTTGTGATCTGATTCTTTAGTTCAAATGTAATAACTGGGAGGCCATTGATAAATACACACAGATCCAGTGCCAGTTTGGCTGCATCCTGTGAATAGCGGAGTTGTCGTGTGACACTGAAAATATTCTTTTGGAACAGCTCCTTAGCTTTTGCGTTGCCCTCAGAGGGGGTCAGGTAAAACATGATCAGGTCGGCGGGGTACACTTTGATGCCATTTCGCAGCACATCAACTATGCCGCGCTTAGAAATCTCGCCCTGTAAACGGTTGAGAAACTGTGCGTATTTTTGATGACTTTTCCGGATGCCCAGCTTCTCTAATTGCTCCGGTTGCGTATCTTGTAGGAACCGAAAAAGCCGTGTCTCATCAATGGCGTATTCTTTGTTGTAGTCGGTGTTGGATCCTTCTTCATATCCGTTGTGCTCAACAAGCCAGTTTATGATCAGCGTTTCAAGTCCGCTTTCCTTGGTATTGGTCGGCATTACGCTTCCTCCTCTTCTGCTAAATGAGGCATCTCATATAAGTTGCCCAATAGCTGTTTTATAAATACGATAACCTTATCGGCATCTTCTTGGGTTGCCATCTCCATTTCGTGCGTATATTTGTTTCCGATTTTTCTTATTTTATCGACCCATGCTTTGTTTTGACGTCCAATATAGCCATTAGTTTCCAGATAGTTTATGTACTCGGCAAATGTTTTCCCAGCATCTGCACCTTTGTCCACTGCAATGTACATCAACAATGTCCGCGAGACCATAATGACGGAGTGATAGCATTCGTTCAAAAAGCACTTTCGACATTCGTTATACAGTTTTTCTACATTTGCAGGGAGAAAACGCACATCTTCGTAGGGCAGCAGCTGTGACTGCGGTATTATTTTTCCGTCAAGCTCAATGATGACCGGCATGAAGCATTCCGGACATTTGTGAATTTGATACTTAATGGCACCGGTAGCTGTATCGACAATTCTGGTGGTAGAACTTGCCTGCACACGCACACCGCAATATGGACAGGTTATTGTTTTTGCAGTCATCTCTTTTTTGGGAATGGCCTTCCAAGTCCATTCTTTTATTTCTATCATACTTATTCCTCTTCAGGAGGCTCGACCGCACCTTGTTCCAGGTTTTCATCTGCATTGTCTATATCTTCATCCACAAATTCGTATTCGAGGATTTCGATGCCACGGACATCGATTTTGCCAGTGACGGTGTCAGCAATAATTCTTGTCTTTAATGACTGAAGTTCCTCAATTTGTTTTTTCAGGTTACACTTGACTTGCAATACCTTACTCCAGTATGCGTCCAAAGTATCAACGATTGCTCGTTGCTCTTCTATTTCGGGTAAAGGCAGGCGCAAATTCTCCAGTACACCCATACCTATATTGGGTTGCGTCCCAAAAGACCAATTGTCCCGTACTTGCTTTTGAAACATTACACTGGTGCAATAAAAGAAAACATATCGTGGCATTGCAAGATTGTTACAACGGACCAATGCCAACGGTGACCATATGCTAAATTCCTCATCAAAATCAACCATCACTGTTTTTCCTGTTGTAGAGCCAGACTTTACAATAAAAATATCGTTTTTATGAGGTCTAACCTTTTGGCAGTACACTTCGTGCTGTTCTCTCGTTATAAAGCCTCTACATTCGTCGAGATGAATTCGACCGTCATGCGATGCCTCTGCTGAAACAAAAGGAATTCCAGAATCTACAAATGTAGGTGTTTCATGAGGTCCATCCGTCATGGGAACCGAGCAAATTCTCTTTAATGGTACTTCTTTTACATTAGGAACGGACAGCAAGACATCTCGCAATTTCGTATTCAAGCTCTCATTAAGTTCTGAAATTTCCTTATGCCTAATATTAATCAGCTTGTTGATGCTCGAAACCTTCCAATCCAAAAAGCGCACAATCTGATCCTGCTCCTCACGTGGCGGGACGGGAAGAAAATAATTCTTCAAGTCCTTATACGAAAGAGTAAGTCTGATTCCAGAGCCCATGCCGTGAAACAGCTTTTGGGCATCCATTGCTTTGAACAAATAACAGTAATACGCATAATTTACACTTTTTCTTGGACGAAGGATTACATACGCAGATGTAATAATACCATTTTCCTTTACCAGCCCAATACGCTGACTAACAAAATCGTAATTCAGATTCAGCCCGTTTAAGACAATATCTCCAGGAGAAACAATAATGTATTTCTCATAAATTCTAATCAAGTCCTCTGTAAGCTCGTAGCTTTTCTTAGGTATAATCGTTCCGAAAAAGAACTGTAATGCATGCGTTTTCAAGCAGCCATGATTTTTGCAACTGTTTTCTGCAAAAAGCGTAGATAGCCTTTGTTTTTTCCACCTTTTCGCAACAGAAATCTCTATCATGATAGTCCCTCCATGATACCAGCCAACAATCCGTCAGCTTCCTGCTCAAGAGCGGAAAGGCTACTCAAAATATCACTCATGTCCCGCAGTTCCACGGGCTTGTAGAAATACTTCGTAAAGCTTATCTCATAACCAATCTGTGTTTTCTTCTCATCCACCCATGCGTCCGGTGCATAGGTCAGCACCTCGTTTTTTATAAAGGCATCAATACCGCCCTCATAGGTGAAGGGGATGTTCTCCGTGTCGCGCAGGTCAACATCCGGCTCGCCCTCGATGGGCTGTGCAGTCGGATCTTTCTCCGTGATAAAGGGGCGTATCTTTTTCAACGCGGCGGCTTTCAGCTTGGTAGCCTTGGCAAAAGCAGTCCAATCGTCCAACAGCGCAGTTTTTGCAGCCTTTTCGATAGCAGCAATTACGCCGTCGTATTCGTCCGACTTCTTGAATGTATCTGCCGGAATCGGTCTGTCGGGGTATATGCGCAGACGCAGCGGTCGCTCCACCGTCACGCTCCAATAGCCGAAGTCCTCGTTGTTCAGAATCATGCTGACTTCGCTTTCCTCCATTGCGAGGAAAATACGGACGATCTCCTTGCGGATTTCTTCGGTAAACTCACAGTTTTTCTTGCCCATGTTCTTGCGCAGTGCCGACTTCATCGCCGTTGCGTCGATAAGCTGAATTTTACCCTTGCGGCGTTCTTCTTTCTTGTTGGAAAGCACCCAAATAAATGTGCCGATGCCCGTGTTGTAAAACATATTCTCCGGCACGGCGATAATGGCTTCCACAAGATCGTTCTCGATCATATAACGGCGGGCGTTGCTCTCGCCGCTTCCCGCATCGCCCGTGAAGATGGACGAGCCGTTATGCACCTCCGCAATGCGGCTGCCGAGAGGCGTATCCTTCTTCATCTTCGCCACATTGTTCAGCAGGAAGAGAAGCTGACCGTCGCTTGTGCGCGGAATCATCGCAAGCTGCTCGCCGCCGTCCAAATAAGCGTTGAAACGGCTGTCGAGGATTTCCTTTTTGCCGCCTAATTTTTCGGCATCGGTTTTCCAGCTCTTTCCGTAAGGCGGATTTGAGAGCATAAAGTCAAACTGCCGGGTGGCGTTGCCGTCCAAGGACAGCGTTGAGCCGTAGCTGATATGTTCTGCCTGGTCGCCGTCGCCCTTGAGCAGCATATCCGCCTTGCAAATGGCATAGGTTTCCGGGTTGATCTCCTGCCCGAAAAGGTGGATAGAAACATTTTTGCCGCGCCGTGCCGCCAATGTCATAAGCCGATCCTGTGCAACGGTGAGCATACCACCCGTTCCGCAGGCCCCATCATAGCAAGAGTAAGTAGCGTCCTTGATTTGATCCGCAATCGGCATAAAGATAAGGTCTGCCATCAGCTCAACAACATCACGGGGCGTCCAGTGTTCGCCGGCTTCCTCGTTGTTCTCCTCGTTGAACTTACGGATCAGTTCCTCGAAAATCGTACCCATGCCGTGGTTGTCCAGACCGGGATGCTTGAGAATGGTCTTTTCTTCATCTTTGTACACCGGGTTCGGACTGAGGTTAATATCCGAAGATATAAATTTTTCAATAACTGCGCCGAGAATGTCTGCCTCGATCATGGTATCAATCTGATTACGGAACTTGAACTTCTCCAGAATCTCCTGCACATTCGGAGAGAAGCCGTCAAGATATGCTTCAAAATCCGTTTTTAAGGTCTGCTTTTTCGCACGGCTGGTAAGGTCACGTAGACGGAACGGCGACGCATTGCAAAAAGCCTGCCCTGCCACATTGCATAGCGCAGGCCACTGGTTATCGATACCTGCCGCATCCAACTTTTTCTTCATATCCAGGACAGACTCTTTGCTATCCTCCAAAAGAGCATCCAAACGACGGATGACCGTCATCGGCAGGATCACATCACGGTACTTGCCGCGCACATACACATCTCGCAGGCAGTCGTCTGCAATGCCCCATATAAAACTAACTATTTGATTATGCACCTGATTGTCCATATTACTTCGTTTCCTTTCGTACTGTGATGAGATTCCGGCGCATTATTTCTTTCATATCGCACGGTGCAGCTCATCCCGTTCCTGCTCTTTCTTTGTATCAATCATCGGTCGTATGCTCCTTTTCCTCAGGTATGAACTCCAGAATATCATCCACGCCACAGTTAAGGGCATAGCAGATTTTTTCAATGCTGTCTAACGCCACATAGTGGTCACGCTTTAATCTGGTTATGATGTTTGCGCTGAAGCCCGCCTTTTCCATCAGCTCGGCGTTGGTCACGCCCTTGTCGATCATCAAATGGAATAGCCTTTTATAGCTTACCGCCATTTTTCGCCCTCCTTTTTTCGCGATTGACTTAAAATTTATTATATCACGCAAATGTGAAATAATCAACATATACGCCGTAATATTCGAGTTGTATTCTTTCCCTGAAATGCCCGATTCCGCACGGTCAAGGCAGGGTATGGGTTTATACGCGCTCATACACTCACGGTCAAAAAAGCGGGTGCAGATGCTGCGTTTTGATTGTAAATGCACCCTAAACGCCGCATTATTCTGTCCGACTCTTGAAGCCGTTCTGTTTGGCGTTCTCGCTCGCTTTTTGTCTGCGTTCCTCGCTCATGGGCGGTTGCAGACGGATGGATAGTCGGGACTTGTCCAGCACATAGGAAACGCCGTTTTGCTCATGGGTCTTTTCCTGTCGGCAGAAGTCAGGGTACTTCTTTGCGAACATCGCCAGCCGCTTTTTCAGCCCGGCATTGAAGGTGTAGATGCTTGCCGTGTCCTCTCCCTCGTTGAACAGAATGATTGTTTCTTTCTCATATTTTGTCAGCTTCGCCATAGAATCCTCCTTAATCTCCGAAAATGAAAAGCGGCAGGGACTTCACAAGGAAATGCCTGTCGCTTTTGCTGCGGTATAAAATTAGCGGGTCTGAACTTGGAATATCAGCAATAAATCAGATCATGCTTGATGATTTCCTCGGCTCGGCTGCGGATGGAGTTCATAGACTGCACCCATAGCATCTGGTCGGAGGCTTTCAGGGTTTCGTCCACTCCCTCGGCTTCTGCCATCTGCTCAATGATAAGGCTGCATCTTTCCGTTGCCTGCTCGTTCAGGTCGGCAAGGTAGGTGTGTAGCTTGCAGGAGAGAACGAGTTCACTGTAAAAACCGGGACGGCACATCCGCAGGTAGGCTTGATGCAGTCTGCCCCAATGCCCGACAGGGCGTATTTCCTCCGGCAGCTTCCAGTCCGGCACATAGTAATCGCCCACAAGAATGTAGTCGATGCCGTTTTCGTGGATTCGAGGTTTCAATTCCTTCATAATTATCATGCTCCTTTCGGTTTTGCGACTTTTGACTCTGCTCTCGGCAGATTGCAAACGGGAACGAACACGCCCTTTGCAATATCCTCCGCACGAATGGCGGCTTTCTTTGCGTCGATGTCGGCTTTACGCTTGTCCTTGATTTTGTTCTCGTAGGCTTGATGTTTTCCGCTGGCTTTGCGCTTCAAGTAGTTCTGATGTAGTCTGTCCTTGCGTTCCTCTTTCTTGCGGCGTTCCTCCAATTCCTCCGGGGTCAGCGCCGCTTCTCCGAACGCCGGAGGGACGAACCACCCGACGAAGTTGAAGTAAATCTCCACCTCCTGCGTCGTCTCCCGGCTGCCCTTGCGGTCGCGCTCATGCACAAGGATTTTCTCGATAAACTCGTTGAGCATGGCAATCGTCAGGTTATCGAAGCTCTCGTACTTGTCAATCAAAGCGATGAAGCGGTCGGCATCCTTTTCATGATTCTCGTAGCTCTGTATCGCCTTTTCCAAAGCGGAGACCTCCGCCGTCAGATTGGCTTGTTCGCTGTCATATTGTGCTCCCAAGGTCTGGTATCGGCTGTCGGATAATTTACCCTGTGCGTTGTCCTCATAGATTTTGCAGAGCAGGACTTCCAGCTCGGATACTCTCTGCCTTGCAGCGGCAAGCCGTGTCCGCTGCTTTCTTATTTCTTTCGTCTGTCGGCCGGAATGTGCTTCCCGCACCACGCGGACAAACTCGGCGCGGTCGAGCTTTGTATACTCGGCAATTGCTCTCGCCCTGCTGGTCGTCGTCACGGCTCAATCGCTCGTAAAGAGCAGTGATTTTTTCGGTTCTTCTCATAGCTTGCGCTCCTTTCATGAGTGTTGGGGTTATATTGTAAGATACTTCTCAATCACCTGATAGACCGTGGAAATCAAGATCTCAAAATGGGAACTTGATTTTGCTCTCCCCGGCAAATCCTGTGTGTTCTAAGAGACTTTCATTCGCTTTGATTAAGAAGTCTCTTAGAGCATACAACACCGGCTTCCTCGGCAGAGCTGTTGCGGAGGAGCTAGTACGCCGCGGCGCACGAGTGCATGCACTTGTGCTGCATGATGACCCCTATATCAATTTGCTCCCCAAAGAAGTCCATACCGTCATCGGTGATGTGTGTGCGGAAAACTCGCTGACAGACTTCTTCGCGGATGCCGACGGCCGTATCTGTGTGATTCACTGCGCTGGTATCGTCTCCGTCGCCTCCAGACCAGGTTCGAGGCTCTATCAGGTCAATGTAGGTGGGACATGGAGAGTTCTCCGGCAATGTATGGAGCATGATGTGGGCAAAATGGTCTATGTCAGTTCCGTCCATGCCATACCGGAAAAGCCGAAGGGCTGCATCATTACGGAGGATTGCGAATTCTCTCCGGGGCTTGTGGACGGAGATTACGCCAAGAGCAAGGCAACTGCAACAGAGTTGGTCTTCGCTGCAGCGGAACGCGGGTTGAATGCCAGCATTGTTTTCCCCTCCGGCATCATCGGGCCGGGCGACTTACAGGGTGGGAGCTTCACCTCAATGGCAAAATCCTTTCTTGCTGGGAAGCTGCCCTTTGCCGTTCGCGGCGGATATGACTTTGTGGATGTACGGGATGTGGCAAAAGGCATTCTCGACTGCTCCGAAAGCGGAGAGCTCGGTAAAGGCTACATTTTGTCCGGCCACTATGTCACCATTCGCAAGATGCTTCAGCTTGTAGGAAAGACTGCAAAGCTGAAGTATCGCCCCATCTGCCTGCCTCTGGGTCTTGCAA
>ERZ1026860.1238-NODE-1238-length-13459-cov-7.202328_pt1 | contig 13459 bp, 11 predicted proteins | sample MGYA00380160_ERZ1026860 | MGnify/ENA primary metagenome ERZ1026860 (study PRJEB33269, sample SAMEA4719796) | human gut metagenome | biome: human-associated habitat; feature: organic feature; material: feces | place: Cameroon | collected 2013-10 ... | reverse complement strand
TCCAGGCCCAATAATAGCCTGTCAGCTCGCAAAAGCCGGCGTTTTTCCGGCTGATCTGGTCGCCGGTATCGTCCCGCAGCCATTCCGGGTGCAGAGGCGCTTTTCCCGCTGCTCCCACCTGAATGGGTTTATAAATGGGATCCGGCGGCATCCAGTAATCTTTATGAGCGGCTACCAGCATGGCTATGTTCATGGTTTCTCTTTTCCCGCGGCAAGAAACCGCGTCAGGATTTCAGCAGTTCATCGGCCACACGGAGGGCTTCCTCCATGGCCACGTCCATATCGGCGTAGCGGTACTGGGCCAGACGGCCGCAGAAGGTTACGTTTGGCTGCCGGTCCGCCAACGCTTTATACTTTTGGTACAAAGTCTGATTCTTTTCGTCGTTGATGGGATAGTAGGGTTCGTCTCCCGGTTTCCATTCGGCGCTGTATTCCCGGCTGATGATGGTATGGGGCTGATCGCCGAAGGTAAAATGCTTATGCTCGATAATACGGGTGTAGGGCGTTTGCGCGTCGGTATAGTTCACCACCGCGTTGCCTTGATAGTTGGAAATGTCCAGCCGCTCCGTTTCAAAGCGAACCCGGCGGTATTCCAGAGGGCCAAAGCAGCCATCAAAAAAGGCGTCGATACACCCGGTATAGATCACCTTTTCCGCCAGGGCGTTATAGGCCTCTCGATCTGCCAGGTAATTCGTGTTGCAGCGCACATCCGCCCCATCCAGCAGTTTTTCAATCAAAGCGGTGTAGCCTTCCTTGGGGACGCCCTGATACTCGGCGTTAAAATAGTTATTATCGAAGGTCAGCCGCACCGGCAGGCGGCGGATGATTTCCGGGGGAAGCTGGTTACAGGGGCGGCCCCATTGCTTTTCTGTGTACCCCTTGATCAGCTTTTCGTAGATATCCCGTCCTACCAGCTGCAGAGCCTGCTCCTCCAGGCTGCGGGGCGGATGGTCCAGCGCTGCCTGAGCCCGTTGGCGATTCAGTTCCCGTCGGGCCTCCTCTGGCGTCCGAACGCCCCAGAGCTGATAGAAGGTATTCATATTAAAGGGCAGGTTATACAACCGGCCCTGATAATTGGCGATGGGGCTGTTGGTATAGCGGTTCATATGGACGAAGCGGCCCACATACCGCCACAGGGCTTCATTGTTGGTATGAAAGATATGGGCTCCGTACTGGTGGACGTGGATACCTTCCACCAGCCGGGTATACACATTGCCGCCCACATGGGGCCGTTTTTCCAGCACCAGGCAGGTTTTGCCCCTGTCCAGCAGCTGCCGGGCGATGGTGGAACCAGTCAGGCCGGAGCCGATGATCAGGTACTGATACATAAAACACATCTTTTTAAAGTTTTTTTGCATCGTTTATCTCGATTGACTGAAAACCTGTGGGCAATTGTTTATCCTGTAAAAACTGCTCATAAGCTGCGCAGACTCTTTCCACGTCATCACTAAATACAATTTGTTTGCCATGATCCAGCCAAAGAACTTTATTACACATTTCCAAAACATGAGAAATAGAATGAGAAACCAAAATACCGGTAACCCCGTTTGCAAGAATTGCTTTCATTTTATCGCCGCTTTTCTTTCGGAAGGCTCCATCGCCTACAGAAAGCACCTCATCCAGGATTAAAATGTCCGGCTGAACCAAACAGGCAATGGAAAAGGCCAGGCGGGATTTCATGCCGCTGGAAAGCTGCTTAAAGGGCCTCTCCTGAAAATCTGCCAATTCAGCGAACGCAATAATCTCATCATATTTTTCATCCATAAATTTTTTTGTATAGCCAAGCAAAGCCCCGCGCAGATAGGTATTTTCCCTTACCGTTAAGTCTTTATCAAAACCGCTGGCCAGTTCCAGCAACGCAGCCACAGTACCGTTTACATGAATATGTCCCTCGGTGGGCGTCATAATGCCGCTAACCGCTTTTAGCAACGTGCTCTTGCCTGCGCCGTTACTGCCTATAATGCCAAGCATATCTCCACTTTCCAGTGAAAAACACACATCCCTATCTGCCCAAAATTCTTTAATGTGGTAATTTTCTGTCAGTTTTTTTAAAATAAACTCCTTCAAGCCAATATCTTTAAAATCCCCCGTGATATACCTGATAGAAACATGATCCGCTTTTAAAATACTCATATAACCGCCTCTTTCGCTTCTTACACATAATACAAAAATTTTTGATTATTCTTTTTATAAATAAGAGCGCCAATTCCTAAAGCGGCCAAGGCATAGCCTAAAATAAGCAGATGGAAACTTGCCGATGGAATGTGACCATCTATCACAACCACACGGAAATACTTAATTACGCAATAAATCGGGTTGATAAGGAAAATTCTCTGGATTGCTTCCGGATAAGAATCAACCCTATAAAAAATAGCCGAGCAATACATTAACAAAAGCGTAAAAATATCATACAAATATTTTGTATCACGAAAGAATACATAAAGAGCCGATAAAATTAATCCAATTCCCAAATTAAACAGCAGCAAACAGCAAATAGGATAGAGCAGAGTCAAAAAACGCCAGGAAAAGGTTATGCCGTCAATTGCCGCAAATATAAAAAACACCAGCAGCGTCAAAGCAAAGTTGATAATGGCTGAAACGTTTTTGGAGAAAAGAAACATATATTTGGGTACGTTAATCTTTGTAAAGATAGATGCATTGCTTATTAAGGCATACATACCCCCATTGGTAGATTCTTTAAAAAAGGAAAACACCAGGTTGCCCGCAAAAAGATAGGTGGTATAGTACGGGGTATTGCGCCCAAAAAACTGTGTAAATACCAGTCGCATAACCAGCAGCGTCAGCAGGGGTGATAAAACGCTCCATCCCATTCCAAGAACCGTTCTTTTATATTTTTGTTTAAAATCTCGTTTGGTTAATTCCGTAAACATAAACCAATTTCGTCTGATTTTATTGATTGCTTTTTTCATAGGTATCTCCTTATCCTTTTAACGAAGGGACAAATCAAAAATATCCTTTCCTACCAGCAAACCAACACCTCTTTGCTCAGTTTTACAAATCCCGGAAAAATATACATAGTATTGATCCTTAACCATCACAAAATCGGTACGATATAAGCCTTGGTTGAACCAGACATTTTCCTGTTCGCTGGGTGAAAAGAACTTAGTGGCCGTCCCATAATCAAGGCCGTCATTTGATCGCGCATAATAAAGCGACATACATCCTCTTGGATAGGTAGTTGCATTTTTGTCGAATGAAACCAGAATCATTTCATAACCTTTTGATGTGTGAGTTATGCCAATGTGCCAAGATCGCAAAGAATCAACTGTATAGTTTACCGTAGCATAACGTGTTTGACTCCAGCCATACTCGGGCGTGTATTCGTTATATTTAATCTTATATCCATCACCTACAGACCACAGGCGGTAAACTCCTTCCTCGTAGATAAGAGATGGACTTAAAAAATCATTTTCTGAACGGAGAGTTTCTAGCATACTTTCTTTCTCTGTCCAATAGACTCCATCTCTGCTGCGCCGACGATATAGTACCATGCGGTCATTATGATCATCTACCATTCTCCACCAGCATTCTATTTCATCCGTATCATTATTGTATACTAGTTCAGGATCACTGTTGTAGCATATATGAAACTCATAGTCATCTGGCTTGTTATCCAGCGGATTTTCAAAGCCTTTTGGTGCCTGCCAGTTAACGCCGTCCTGACTAGCTAGCACATGCGGATTTTCCTTTGAATCATCTGCTTCTGGATATGGTGAATAAGCGATCCAAAAAGTATAACCATTCCAAGGTTTATCAAAATGTAAAACACTTGGATGAGTTGCTTCCGTGTCCCCATAAACAGACGGCAACGCAATCACCTCGCCAACGTGACGCTCTGTTGTATTATAAGAATAAATAAAAAAGCCTGCTATAGCCATTACAAGGATGAATAAAGCAATCTTTTTCTGTAATCGAATCTTTTCCTGATTAAGCATGACATTTCACCTTTCTATTTGTTTTTAAAATTTGTTTAAATTTCTGCATAGACAGCTTGTTCATAGTTTCAAGATCAATTTTGGCTTCAGGCACTCGACTAGCTTGAAATTTTTCCATTCCATCCAGCATTCCTTCTATTGTAGTTTCTTTCACAAGGATACTATTTTCCTTAAAGAAATGAACACCAGCTACATCTGTTGAGAGAATTGGAATTCTAAGCACATACGCTTCCAACAGAGTCAGTCCAAATCCTTCATATAAAGAAGGAAGGATAAAAAGATTGCATCTTTTCAAAATAGGATATGGATTACTCATAAATCTTATAAGCGAAATATGATTCCTATGACGCTTTGATTTTACTAAGCGAATTGTTTGGTTCCATAAATTTCCATGTCCGCCAATAATAATTAGTTCCGAATCCGGATGACTATCGCAAAAGCGGTCAAAAGCGTTAATCAAAACCTGATGATTCTTTTCAGCAGAATATCGGCCAATGGTAATAAATTTAGGCCCTTTAGAAGCTAAAACGCCTTCAATGCCAGCCACATTGCTGATATAATAACTGGTTTCTTTATCAAAGAAGATAGGTTGTTCCGCCATTTTTAAAATATATTCAGCATCAAATTGATTATTTATAACAACAATATTATCACTTTTCCCGCTTATACGTTCTGTAGGCCCAATCAAGGTATCATCTACAACAGCCACATGGTCATAGGTATGATATAAATATTGTAATTTGGCCAACTGCTGTATATTGCGCGCTGCGTTTTCTCTTTCCATATCGCTATGCACAAAAATTGTGCGGTTACATGGCGCGTGGGCAAACAAAAGAGAAGCATCCCTCTGATAGCCATCAAAATCGACTACACTTTCAAAGGGCACATGGCCAAAATAACGTTTCCATTCCCGCTGATACATGCGGTGAATGGTTTGGGGAATATACCGGCATTTCCCCTTCTTGATAAAAAGAAAATATAAAACGGTTTCCCAAAAGGTTATATATAAGTCAGAATACAGGGATAAATAGGGGATATTTTCCGGAATCGCATCCAGCTTTTCCGGCATGGCATTCATCTGTGTGCGAAAGAAAGCAGCAAAATAATTACGGTCTTTTTCTTTCGCCAATGCCTTTAAAAGATTTGTGCATGCCGTAGTAATGCCGTTCAGCGCCAAGGAACCCGCAAAAATCACCACATTGGACTTGCCGTTTCCAACCTCTACGCACTCCGTGCAGTCTTCTGCCAGCAACACTTTTCGCAGCAGCCGGTCTGTAGCTTCCAGCTTATCATATGTACAATATTCCTTACGGAAGGCCGTGTCGTCATACTCTTTAGGCCGATCCATACAGCAAAGCAGCTCATCTGTCGTGCGAACCTTAGGGAACGGCAAAGCATCCAATGACAGATACAATCCACCCCGGTCCTCTATATACTCCTTTTCATCATAAGCAAACAAAATGATTTTGCGACCCGTATTGGCAAAATCAAAAAGCACGCTGGAATAGTCCGTAATCAGGCAATCCGCAGTATTCAGCACATCATAAACTTCATATCCATCTGGGAAAGGCAGCACATGCTTATAAGAAGAAAAATCAATGGGTTTGCCGTTAAACAGGTGCATTTTTACATACATCACACTCTGTCCGGTCAAATGATTATCAATCTTAGCCAGCATATCCTGTACTTGAAACAGCTGTTTTTCATTTTTCAGATGCCACATATCCCCCCGATGCGTAGGCATATAAACAAAAACTTGCTTTTCTTCTGTGCCCAGCAGGCGGCGCAATTCGGCCCGCCTTTTCTGGTCAAAAAAAACGGTGTTGCGTGGATAGCCTTCGTGCATTACCTGTCCACAAAGAATATCTTGCACCATATAATCCCGAAGCATTACCTTTTCCATAAAACGGTTAGGATAAACCAGGTAATCCGCCTCAAAGAATCCGCGTTGGAGATTGCCCATGGAATGCCGCTCGGCCTTAATGTAACGGCCCATGGTCTTTAGGGGCGTTCCATGCCAGGTATTCACCAAAATTTGTCCATCCCTTTTTATAAAGCGAAAAGGCATGGCCACATCCGTAAAGATATACTTTGCCCGTTCAGCCCAGCCTGTGAAGGCGGTTTCCGTATGGACAAGGCGCACATTCTGAATTTGATACATTTTTAGGAAGCCCTTAATTCGTGCAAGCGCTTCCGGGCGCGCAAGAAGAACCATTTGGTAGCGACCATATTTACTGGAGGATATGGCCTCCATAATGCGAAGCATGTTTCCAGCCAAATCCTTGCCATATTTACTGTTTATCGCAATCAACTGATCTTGAATACGGCCATGGTGATAATTCCAGACCGTATAGCTTGTTAAAAAAGCCTGTTTGCTTTTTTTAATATATTTCTTGATTCTTCCCGCGCTTTTCTTCATCTTGTGCAGATTCCTTTCTGGTATAAAAAAGCAATCAATGTCCCAGATCCTTTTTGATCTGTGTCGTTGATATTTCAGGTGTTCTCGGCAAGTAGCATACTTCACAATAAGGCTTTAGAAAATCAAATTTTCCCGCCCAGTCATCCCCCATTACAAATGTATCCACCTGATAGAGTTGAACATCCTGCACCTTCTGTTCCCAGCACTGCTCAGGAATGACCAAATCCACATAGCGAATGGCTTCCAGCAACTGTTTCCTTTTTTCAAAGTCAAAATAGCATTTTTTGCTTTTGCTGTTCCAGTTAAATTCATCCGTAGAAAGTGCGACAATCAGGTAATCCCCCAATTCCTTTGCGCGACGCAGCAGGTTAATATGTCCATAATGAAGCAGATCAAACGTCCCATAAGTAATAACCCGTTTCATGATTCAAAATCTCCTTTATATATATTTCAAACTGACTTTTTTGGGGAAAAACAGAAGAAAAGAGCCGATGCAATTCATTTTGAATAGAGCTTTCATCTTCCATCAATCCGTCATTGATACAAATCATGGCTTTTTCTCGCTGCCTAATACAGGTGGTAAGGCTTTGATACTCTGTAACATTTCCCAACTGAAAGGTTCCATGGGTAATGGGCTTCACAGGCGCAAACCGTCCCTGAGCCAGCTGCCGGTACCGAATCAGCCATTGGTTGACGTCGTGGTCGTTGCGAATGGCATGACGGCAGGTAGCATCCAGAATATCCTCGTCCCGGGCCCAGGCTTCTTCAAAGGAAGTCTTTAAAAACGGCTGTGCCAGGTGCAGGTCCACAAAGCCCACAAACCGCGGCCAGATGGATAACAGCAGGTTGCGAAGCAAATAACTGCCGTAACGCAGGTTGTACCACTTGCGCCAATGATCTTTCATTGACTGACGCATATCAAAGTCCCGGTTTAAATACTGTACATTGTTATAGGGAATGGAAAAAATCTTTCCCCCATTGCCCGGCTTGCAAAGATCATCCGTCGCCACCGGGTTCATCAAGGCGCTGTCGCAGGGAAGGCCGTTTCGGAAAAAATCCGTTTCCTTCAGCGGGCGCAGCAAAAACATGTCGTCGTTAAAATACACAAACTGCCGGCTTAGCCCATCCACCCTGTGCATGTTCAGTTCAATGACATGTGAGCTGAAGGTTGGCAGATATTCGGCGGGAATGTAATCCTCATGCCTGACAATGTGCAGCTTGGGATGCTGTGTGTTCAGCCAGGGAGGAAGGTGACCCCAGGTAATGAAATGAATGCGGTTTACCCAGGGCGTAAAGGCTTCCACCCCTCGGAACCAGTAGCGCAGCAATCCCCAGTCCCGGTACCGCTGGGGACGGTCATCCATAAACTCGGAGCAGGCCGACCGCTTTTGTTTCTGCCATTCCGGATCGTTTCCATCCACCCAGGGAATCACAAAATCAATACTGCTCATGCTTCAAACCTCTCCCGCCCAGTCCACCGGCTGTATAGCCCCCACGCGACTTCAAACGGGCCAATTCCCAGCGCTAGCAGGATAATAGCCGCTTTATCCCGAAGGGACGCGCCGGGATCCTTGAGGACCCTGCTCCGGTATTGCTTCATCACCGCGTTCAGTTCCGCAACCTCCTGTGGATAGTCGTGCCAGTCAGGTCCCATGGTTTTGTACAAATAGCAGCTCGCATAGACCATTCGGCGTTCTGCCGCGGGGATAAGGGCGGGCTGCCGGTCTTCGGCAAAGGCCAGGATTTCACGGCTGGCGGTAAGCATGTCCATGGACCGGGGCTGAAACTGGCTGGTTACAATAGAGCTGGCGCGCTTTACATAGTTGTAAAGGGGCCGCATGCCAACTGCCACAACGTTTTGTGTCAGTAGCAGCCGATAGGTTGTCGCCACCTCCTCATACAGCCGTCCGATGGGAAAACGAATGGAATCAAAGCAGCTTTGATGAAACAGCTTGGCCCAGGCGGACGTGTCAAAGGAACGGCCGTACAGCATATCCGTTACAGCGTTCAGGCTGCTGACAGCGCAAAATTTATCCTCCGGTTTGCGCCAGGGGATCTTTTTTTCTCCGCGCACCGTATAAAAATTGCACACGGCAACCTGCGCCTGCTTTTGCCGGATTCCTTGCATCAGGTAGGCAATCAAATCGGGCTCAACCCAATCGTCCGAATCCACAAAGGTGATATATTCCCCCTTCGCCTGATTCAGTCCCGCATTGCGCGCGTCCGATAACCCCCCGTTTGTTTTATGGATGACCTGAATTCTCGGGTCTTTCCCGCTCCATTCGTCGCACATCTGCCCACAGGCATCCGGCGACCCATCGTCCACCAGAATGATTTCCAAACGGGCATAAGTTTGAGCTGCAATGGACGCAACGCAGCGGTTCAAATAGGGTTCAGTGCGGTAAGCAGGCACAATGACCGAAACCAGTGGATCCGTAAAGTCAGCCATCATTACCACCCTTTCCGCGCTACGCGCTGTGTTTTTCCTCTCTTTTTTCTTCCAGCTTTTCCCCATTGACCATCCCGCCAAAAGCGGTCCTGAACAGAATCCTCAAATCCAGCCCTAGAGACCAGTTCTCGATGTACCACAAATCGTGCTCCACCCGGGCGGGAATGCTGGTGTCGCCCCGGTAGCCGTTCACCTGGGCCCAGCCTGTCATGCCGGGCCGCACCTGGTACTTGACCATGTACAGGGGCACCGTTTCCCGGAACTGCTCCACATAGTAGGGAATTTCCGGCCGGGGGCCTACCAGGCTCATGTCGCCCTTCAGCGTGTTTAAAAGCTGGGGCAGCTCGTCCAGACTGGTCTTGCGCAGCAGCGCGCCAATCCGCGTGCGCCGGTCGTCCATGCTGGTGGACCAGGCGGTGTCCTGCCGGTCGTTAACCTTCATGCTGCGGAACTTGTACATGACAAAGGGCGTCTTGTTCAGCCCGATGCGCTCCTGCCTGAAGAAAATCGGTCCCGGGCTGGACAGCTTAATGGCAATAGCCAAAACCAGAAACAGCGGGCTTAAGATGACAAGCAGCAGCAAACTGACCGCCTCGTCAAAGGCCCGCTTCACAAAGGCGTTCAGTGGGTCGTCCAGAGGGGTGGTGCGCAGCTGAATCAGCTTGATTTCCCCCACCATATCGATGGTGGGCCGGGTGGGAATCACATCGTTGTAGAAGGGAATGACGCAGATTTTGGTGCCGCACTTTTCGCACACCTCGATCACGTCCTGGGTCACGCCCACTTCCTCCGGTTCCAGCGCCAGAATCACCTCGTCGATGCCCACGCCGTGGAGCCGCTTTTCCAGCCTGCTCAACAGGGCTTCGTCCGGGGGAAAGCAGCCGGCTACATGAATACCCAGCCAGGGCCGGCTTTCCACATTGCGGATGTACCGCCGGGCCATCTCGCCCCCGCCAATCACCAGCATGTGCTTCAGGTTGTACCCGCGGGAACGGGCATAGCGCAGCACAGCCTGCAGCACCGCCCGCTTGGCGATCAGCGCCACGCTGCTGATGACGAAGTACACCGCCAGCACGCCCCGGGAGAAGTCCTGCAGCCGGAACAGGTACAGCCCGGCCGCAGCCGTCAACAGGGCGATGGCGTTGCCCGCCAGAATCCGCCCGGTTTGCAGCCGGGCCTGGTGGGTACGGCTGGTGCGGTAAATGCGAAAGCTCCACAGCAGCAGCACCGTCCAGGCCGCATAAATCAGCGCCGCCAGCAGCGCCCCGCTGCGAAGGCCTCGAATATGGGCCAGGTTCACCTGATCCCGGCTGATCACGTCCAGCCACAGCCAGGTGGCCAGCAGATAGCTGAGCAGCACCAGTCCCGCGTCCGAAAGGGCGTTCAGCCGGTTTAGCAGCCGTTGGTTCCTTTGAATCATGCTTTTCGTTCCCACCTGTCCGTATTTTCCAATGGCGCGGCAAAGCCAATGGCCTCCAGCGCCCGGCAGCGTTCGGCCTTAAGCGTTCCTGCCCGGTATCTCCGCTTTTGTTCATACAGCCAGCTGCCCAGGGGATAGCCCTGCTCGGTTACATAATTGGCCTTCACATCCAGCCTGCCGTGCTGCCGATAGTATTCCCGGGCAGCGGTATAGCCTGCCTGCCAGCGCTGTTCGCTGGGGGCCAGCCATTTCATGCCAATGGACTCCAACCGCTGAATCTGGTCCTGGGTCAGGGCGGATGGATAGGCCCGGCGCTGCTGTTGCAGCCAACGCCACAGTCCGCCAGGGGGCAAAGATAAATGGCCGTTGGCCTGATAATATGCCTTGGCTTTGGCAAAAGAGTGTTCCCAGTCATCCGATGCAGCAGCGGAGCTTCGTTTTTTCTCCCCGGTCGTCATGCCCAATGAAAGCAACCGGTTAGCCCGGTCCGGGGGAAGCGTGCCATCCCGATATTGCTGCTGCTGGCGGCGAACCCAGCGGCCTAAACGAATCCCGCCTGCCTGATACGCCACCGGAATTTTCAGATTCCCGAAATGCCGCTGGTAGCGCTGGGCCTGCTGAAAAGCGGCTTCCCACTGCTCCGCCCGGTTTCCCGCCGGGCAAAAGCCAAGCTGCTCCAGCCGCTGTTGTTTCTCCGGGGAAAGCGTGTTCCACGCATCTCTCCGGCCATTGAGCCAGGCCCCCAGCTTGAATCCTGCTTCATCCGCATACCCGGCGGGAACGCTCAGGTTGCCATGCAGGGCTACGTACTTGGCCGCGGCGGCGCAGCCCCGCTCAAAGCTGTAGTCCACCCGGCTCCAAATCATGCCCAGCTCGTTCAGCCTTTGGATTTGCGCCGGGGTCAGTCCCCGCCGCGCCATTGCTCCCGCATACAGGGCCCGCTGGTTTTGAATCCAGCTGCCCAGCCGAAAACCGTCCGGGGCGGCGTATCGGGTGGGTACTTCTAAATCGCCATAGGTTTCCCGGTAGGCTTTGGCGTGTGCATAGCCGTTTTGCCAGCCGCTTTCGGCGGCGCTCTGCCACACCATGCCGATGGCGTTCAGCTTGGCAATCTGCTCCTGGGTCAGCACCCCAAACCGGGTTCCCCGGCGCACAGCCCGCTGGGTTTGCAGCCAGTTGCCCAGGGCCAGATTGCCATCCGTCCGATACCGCTTGGGCACGTCCAGATGACTGTGGACTTGGAAATAGTCCCGGGCCTGGGCATACATCATGTCCCAGGAAGCGTCCAGGCTGGCTTCCAACTGCTCAAACAGTCTGCGGCAGTCCTGCATTTCGTCGATCAGTTCAAACCCGGAGGGATGGATCTCACCTTCCGAATGATGATTGGCGTAAAGGGCGGTCAGCTCGTCCATCTCCTGACGAACGGCGGAAATGGAGTACAGATTCTGCACATTGTTGACCAAATCCACAATCACGGGCGTGCCGCCCTTGAGGGCGCTGAGGGCCCGGCCAATCTGCTGCTTATACAGAATGGGCGACACGGTGGGGCGGCATAGAATCACCCCGGACAGGCCATCCACATGAACGCCCTCGTTAAGCATGTCGATGCAGTACAGCAGCTTAAGATGCCGGCTTTCATCCTCCCGGAACGCCTGAAAGGCGGCCTTGGCCTCAGGGCTTTCCGCGAACACCGAATACAGATGGGGCGCCCTGTCCACCCGGTCAAACCATTCCGGGGCCAAAGCCATCATTTTGTCCATGTGCTCCCGATTGGCGCAGAACACGATGTATTTGCCCTGCCGGTTGGGCAGGTGTTTTTCCATCAGGCGGTCAACCCCGTCCGCCTGTTCCAGCCTGCGTCGCAGCTGGTCCAGATACCGCTCCGCCAGCAGCCGGGCGGCCCCGCCTGCCTTGCGGGCCCGGCGGGCATACAGGCTGAGCGCCTCTGAGCAGGAATACATGGACAAAATGTATTTGGGAGCGGGCAGCACACCCTGGGCAATGGCCTGGCTCAACGTCATCTGATGGGCGATGCAGCCGTCGAACAGCTCGTCCGCCATATTCCGCTGCTGATCCAGATAGCGGATATGGGTGGCGCTGAGCCCCAGCAGTTGCGCCTTTGGAAACTGATGCAGCAGCGCTTCCACGCCCCGGCCCCATTCCTGGGCTCCGCAGCGGTGAAATTCGTCCAGAATGATCAGGTCCGGGGAAAGGCGGGAGCGCTCTTCTTCTGTCAGAAGCATAAGCCTGGCGTAGGTTAGAAACTGGATATTGCCAGGGAGGGCTTCTCCTGCCTTGCGCAGGTTTTCCACCTGGGTATGCCAGATATATTCGCTGGGGGACAGCCAGCAGACCCGGTCTTCAGTCCGGTCCTGACAAAGCTGGAAGCCAATGAAGGATTTGCCGGTGCCGGTGGGGTGAATCACCGCCGCCTTGCCGGTTTCAGCCAGCAGCCGGCAGGCGGCGTCATATGCCTGCCGGTTATGGGGGAATAAGTCCATCTATGCGCCGCCTTCCTTTTCGTTTTCTTTTTCCAGATATTGAAAACTCATCCACAGATGAAAAGGCATACCGGCCATTTCCAGAGAAAGGTATGCCATTCGTTTTTGCTGATTGACCTTTTCTATTCTGCCGTTATACTCTTTCAGCAGGCCGTCCGTGATTCGCACAAAGCTGCCCTCCCGGATCGCCTGTAAGGGGCCTGCAATCCCTTCATTTTGAAAAAGCCAGAGAGCAAACCGGCGGTCCGAGCCTGTCAGATACCCATCCGGCTGCTCCGGGCCATAGGTCAGGCAGCGAAGAACGCCCTGTATCTGCAATAGCCGTTGCACGGAATACGCCTTTTCACTATAGACGAACACATAGCCCGGCAGCAGCGGCTTGAGCACATCAAACCACTGGCCCCGGCGGCAAAAGGCTTCTTTTTTCTGCGGGAACAGCGCTATCCCCAGCTGCTGCTCCTGAATGGACCGTACAACGGCTTGTTCTTCCAAACGCCTGCAAAACAGGCAGCGAACCTGGCTATTCTGCGCAATGAACGGCTGCATCTTTTTTTCTCCATTCAAGCAAAGCTTCGCCTATCGGATTTTGGCTTTTTAAAATCCGATAGTACTTCTTTCCTCATTGTGTGCGCTGTTTTTCCCTGCGGCACCACTTGTGCCAGCAGGCAAATGGCAGCGGTTGTATGGGCGCGTGTCGCAAAATTATGGATTTTG
>ERZ1026860.1237-NODE-1237-length-13461-cov-6.834552_pt1 | contig 13461 bp, 13 predicted proteins | sample MGYA00380160_ERZ1026860 | MGnify/ENA primary metagenome ERZ1026860 (study PRJEB33269, sample SAMEA4719796) | human gut metagenome | biome: human-associated habitat; feature: organic feature; material: feces | place: Cameroon | collected 2013-10 ... | reverse complement strand
GTCCGGCGAGAAGATCGCATACGCAGCACGCGCTAAGAAGAACCACTAAGTCGAAAGACGTTACGATACACGGAATCATAGGGAGGAACAAATCATGGGATTCTTTACTGAACTGACCAAAGCGAGAATGATGGAGCTGTCCGGCGAGAAGATCGCATACGCAGCACGCGCTAAGAAGAACCACTAAGTCGAAGGACATTACGATACACGGAATATATAGGGAGGAACAAATCATGGGATTCTTTACTGAACTGACTAGAGCAAGAATGATGGAGCTGTCCGGCGAGAAGATCGAGTGCGCAGCACGCGCGAAGAAGAACCACTAAGTCGAAGGACGTTACGATACACGGAAATATATAGGGAGGAACAAATCATGGGATTCTTTGGTGAACTGACTAGAGCAAGAATGATGGAGCTGTCTGGCGAGAAGATCGAGTGCGTAGCACGCGCTAAGAAGAACCACTAATTGCGTACAAAACATCCTGCTAAAAACAAAACCGAAACCGAAATACAACAGTACGAATAAAGGAGGAACGAATCATGGGATTCTTTGGTGAACTGACCAGAGCAAGAATGATGGAGCTGTCCGGCGAGAAGATCGCATACGCAGCACGCGCGAAGAAGAACCACTAAGAGCTATTTCAGCATGCAGGCATACCGCCGGTCTGTATGGCAGCCGGAAAGGGGAAACCTACTATGAAACACACCCAAAAGCGATGGAGCGTATCTGAACGGCAGAGACCGAAGCCCCATCCGTGGTGGATCTGGGGCAAGGGTCTGTAACTGATACAACGCAATAGCAGCATCTCGACAATACCCGACGTACGGGCGGGCTGAGATGCTGCTTTTTTTCGTCAATTTTGGTGAAAACCATGACAGAATATCCGGTTTGTGGTATGATGAAGGCACGTGAATGAGAAGGAGGCGGTGCGTATCAATTGGAATCAATCGGAAACATGGCGCGTTCGCCGCAGTGTGGATATCATTGCATTGACGATTCTCGCAGAAATGGGAATCAATTGCCTGCTGTATCCCATCATGCCGCTGTTTCCGCACGCTGCGCAAGGTTCTTTTTTCTATGAACTGGAGGATATGCTGACGTACCTTCTCATCTTTGTCATTCCGTTCGCCGTCGGCGCAAGACTGTCCGGCATGTCCTTCCGCGATTTGATGGGAAGGGGAAAGCCGAGTGCAGAGGTGTATGTCATGACGCTGGGATTGACGCTTGGCTGGTCGATTGTTGCGGGCTGGCTGGGAGCCGGCATCGAAGGTGTTCTCAATCAGTATGGGCTGACGGAGGCGGCGGATACCTATGTGCTGCCCGACAGCGGATCTGCGCTGCTCATACAATTTCTTGCCACGGCGATCATTCCGCCGATTGTAGAGGAGCTGTGCTATCGCGGATTCTTTTTGAATACCGCGGTGCGTTCGATGGGCACATGGGGTGCGATTGCGTTCACTGCTGTGTGTTTCTGGCTTGCGCACGACAGCTTGGAGATATTTCCGCTGGCGTGCGGATTCGGCATCATCGGCGGGTACATTCGGCGGAGATACGGCTCACTGCTGCCGTCTATGGTGGCGCATTTCGCCGTCAATACGGTGTATATCATCGTCAATGCGAGCTATGCATACAATCATACGGTGGGTGCCGTGGTTTCGGTGCCGGTCAGTCTGTTGGAATTGCTGATCGGCGCGGCGGGCGTGATGCTGTTCCTGCGGCGCAAAGAGTGGAAACCGATTTGGGACGGTACGTTTGGCATCCGCAGTTCGCTGACACCGCAGCGCATGACGATGGCGGCGCTGACCAGCGTTCCGGCGCTGGTGGTGCTGGTGCTGACGATTTATTTTATATCCGGCAATTTGGAGGTGCTGTAAATGCAGACGGAACAGGAAAAGTTTATGAAAGCAGCCCTCAAGCTGGCGCAGAAATCGGCGGAAGAAGGAGAAGTGCCGGTGGGCTGCGTCATTGTGTGTGACGGAAAAATTGTCGGGCGAGGCAGAAATCGGCGCGAGACAAAAAAGACCGCCCTTTCTCATGCGGAGATTGAGGCGATTGGCAAAGCGTGTAAAAAGCTGGGCGGCTGGCGGCTGCACAAATGCGATTTGTATGTGACGCTGGAGCCGTGCCCGATGTGCGCGGGCGCCATTATCAACGCGCGCATTCGAACGGTGTACTACGGCGCGGATGACAGCAAGGCTGGCTCCTGCGGCAGTCTCATCAATTTGTTCGATGTCTCGTATAATCATAAACCGTAAATCTTCAAGGGACTGATGAAGGAGCAGTGCTCCGGAATCTTGACGGATTTCTTTCGGGATTTGCGCAAAAAACGCAAGGAACAGCGAAAATTACAGCGCCTGTCGCAGCAGGAAAATCAACAGGAATAACAAAAGAGCTTTCCATGCGGAAAGCTCTTTTTTCGTAAAAAAATGTCAAAAATAAATCTATGTGAATGATTTTTTTGAAAAATTCAGGTATGATAGTAATACATTATAAAGGAGGTAAAAAAATGAAGAAAGGAATAGCAGCGATTGTTGTGATAGCTGTGTTGGGAATAGGAGGGTACGCGCTGTATTCACAAGGTATTTTAGGCGGAAACAGCGCAGCGCCAAAGGAAAGTACCTTTCAGGAGTTTACAGATAAGGATGTTGTTTATACAGATGAGCATATTCCGTATGTCGATTCTCAGATTGTTCTGACCGGCACAGAGGATTCAGACTATGCCAAGATTCAGAAGAGGGTTGAAAAGTATGATGGTCAGATAGTCGGTTATTTGCCTGTCACAAAAGATTATCAGATTCAATTTGATGGAAAGAATGACAAAGAACTGAAGCAGATTGTAGAAGATTTTTCTTCTTGGGATCAGATTGAAGATGCAGGCTTACACGAAGTTTTTCAGGTTTCGGAACAAACACAGGACGGGCAGGACAGTAGCTCGGACAAAAAACAGCGGAATAACAACCAAGTATGGGAAGGTGATCCGTGGAATGGAGCATCGTGGAGCATTTCAAATCCGGACAAAAAAGATGAAAATTGGTGGGCAGAAGCGATTCGTATGCCGGAAGTTTGGAGAATGAATCATGCTATCGAATACGAGCCGGTGAAGGTTGGTGTATTTGAAGTAGGATACATCAATTCGGAGCATGAGGAACTAAAAAATCATTTCGCTGATATGTCACATAATTCAAAACAGGATTTAAGCGACCATGGAACACAGGTTTGTGGAATTCTTGCGGCAGAACAGGGGAATGGAAAGGGATTTGCCGGTGTGGCACAGAACGCAAATCTATATGGATACTCGTATCATGGAAAAGAAGAAACATTTGAATCTGTTATGGGATTCGAGTTTGGCATTACAGAATTGCTGAATGAAGATGTCAAAGTTATCAATATGAGTATGGGTGCGTCAAGTATGACAGGACCTGCATTTTATGGCGGAGAGGAAAATCTGGCTAGAAGACAACTGGAAACATATAATGCAAAATTACGCAGTTTTTTGCAAAAATATATTGATGCTGGATATGACTTTTTAATTGTCAAAGCTGCAGGCAATGAATCCAATATAGAATGGACACAGACAGATGTTTCGGATGAATATCCATATGGATACAAGAGAACGGGAAATGTTTTGTCAGAATCGCAAAATGTTGATGCAAGATATGATCTATTCAGTGGAATAGAAGATGCGAATGGAACATCTGTAAAAGATCATATTATTGTTGTGGGTTCGACAAGACTGGATTTGAATTCAGATGCATCGGCAACATATAACATTTCAAAGATGTCTGAAACGGGGGATCGTGTCGATGTATATGCCCCGGGAGATAATATTTACACGTGTAAAATCAATGACGGAGAATATTCCATGGACGATTCGGGCACTTCTTTTTCGGCACCGATGGTGACTGGCGCCGCATCTCTTGTATGGGGAATTCAGCCGGATTTGAGTGCAAAACAAGTGAGAGATATTATTCTGCAGGGCGCAACGACCGAAATTTCCGGAAGCGATAAGCATATGCTGAATGTGTGGGAATCGGTATACCGCGCTGTTATGACGGAAGATAATAGTAAACTGCAGAAGCAGATAAAACAGTACAGCGTGCTGGGATTCGTCAAAGACAGTGATAATAAAGCATTAGAAGGTGCAACGGTTACGCTCTATACAAAGGCTGATGATTGTTCAGAACCGATTTGTACTGCGCAGACGGATTCGGAAGGCGTCTTTGATATGGTAATCGCGCGAAAGAGTGAGTGGATGACTGATCCGGATTGGGAACGGATTGATGGAAAATTGGTCATCTCAAAAGACGGCTATACACAGGTAGAAAAAGAAATTTCACTCTCTACAGTAGAACCTGTTGTGTATGTAGATGATATTCAGATGGACAATAAACTGCTGAAGCAATTGACCGATGGATATTGGTGGAATAAGATTCAAGATATTGGAGCTTACAAATTCAAAGAAGATGGAACTTGGGGGACTGTCCCTTGTACATATCCGGAGAATTATGTATCTGGAGAACCGCTTGTTATTACAGGAAAAGCCTTTACTCGTGTGGGAATGTATGAGATAAAGGGAAATGAGTTATTCCTTTATTATGATGATTTTGATAGTCCGATATGTCGTCTTCTGTATGGAACAAGAGAAAAAATTGCGAATAATTTGTCTACGGATGATGCAAAGGATGAGTGGAAGACACAAGACTATCCGCGTCAATATATGAAAGAAGCGGGAATAGATAAAGAACTCTTGTACGAAACGAATTTTAAAATTGGTGATGAAGAAGGTTCTGACAACGCATATTGGCTATTACCATATGAAGGAAATACTGTGACTTCTGAAGAGGAGAATAATGTGACTTCGGAGACTAGTAATGCAAGCAGCAACAACTCATCAACATATCAAGAACGGATTAACCAATTGTGGGATGAGTATAACCAGTGTGCGAATGTGACAGAATCCCAGATGGCAATCAACCGTGCATATGGAACAAATGCCACGAACTGGGATAATTTAATGAATGATATTTATGGTACGATTCGAGAAAAAATATCGAGCAGTGAATTTGAAACATTGAAAACTTCTCAAAAAGAATGGCTTGCCAAACGAGAAAGTGATGCAAAAGAAAGTGCAAGTGATTGGGAAGGCGGTTCTGGCTATAATATGGCATATTATGCCGCATTAGCAAAATCGACTGGTCAGCGCTGTGAATGGTTGGTTGACCAATATTTGAAGTAAGCTACCTGGGGACAAAATAAGAGGGCTACCGCAGTACAATGCGATAGCCCTTTTCTCACCTCTGCATCAACGCGCCGCAGACAATGGCGCCCGCCAGACAGATGACGGCCAAGATGGAAAACGTCAGCTGGCGGCGGAACTTTTGGTCTGCCTTTTGCTCGGCCCGTGCCGCGTCGATGTCCAGCCCCTTGCCCAGCTGCATGGCGCGGCCGTCGCGCTTGGCGGTGGAGTTTTCATCCAGCTTGTCGGTCTCGGCGGCGAGCTTGTTCCAGTCATGCGTCAGACGGAAATACAAGCCGATTGCGCCAAAAACCAAAAAGCCGATTAAGAAAATAATCATCAGTGTTTTCATGCGGATTCCTCCCAAAATTTCATGAGAAAATACAGAAAAGCGGATGGAGAACGTTCCCCATCCGCTTTGGTGCTTGTGTGAAAGACTTATCCCAGCAGGACAAGAATCAGAGAGACGATGACAAAGACAACGCCAAAAATCTTGGTCAGGTTTGCCAAAACCGCCTCAATGCCGGTTGCCTTGTTGGAACCGAAGAAGGTCTCCTGCTGACCGGACAGTGCGCCGGACATGCCGCGGCTCGGTGCCTTCTGCAGAAGAATGGTAACGATGAGAAACAGGCAAGCGATTACCTGAATCACAGACAGGACAGTAACAACCATGAAAATTCAACCTCCGAAATGATTGTAAAAGCGACGGCGGCTGTGCGCACCGCGCCAGATATTTTTAGACAGTAAACTAATCATAGCACATGTCTGATGGATTTTCAAGAAAATTTCGCTTGGGAAGCAAAAATCATTGGTTCGCCACGCGCTGTGTGGTCAGCTTGACGCGGTTGGCGAGCGCGCTGCCGTGCCGGTTGGTATAGCAGATGCCGGTGTTGACATCGACCACGCACAGGCGGTTGCTGCACCAGCCATAGCCGTCCTCCGCTTTTTTCCGCTTTTCTTCGTGCTTGTATTTTTTCAGCTGCTTGAGGACGTCTTTGTCCGGTTCGCCGTCGGTCAGCACGACCATGCTCAGCATGGAATAGCTGTGGCTGCGTTCGCTCCACGGGACATATCGAGCGGCCATGTCCTCCAAAATGCCGCAGTAATAGGCGAGCTGCGCGGCGTCAAAGGTGTCGCACGCATCGAAATAGCAGAACTCGTAAGAGATGGCAGATTTGCCGTTGCGGAACAGCAGCGTAGACGTTTCTTCTATCTGCAAGACCGCATACAACGGAAAGGTTCTGTCCTGATATTCCGCCTGCGGAACCAGATGGAAATGCGGCTGCATGTCCTCTTGGAATGCAGCAAGATATGCTTGTGCTTTGAGGGATGCCGGCATGGAAAACCGCCTCCTTTTTTATTCTGCCGGATACAAACCGGCCTCTGTCATGCGGCGCAGGGCGTCCACAACGACAGGCTTGTCCTCTTTGTATGTAACGCCGTACCACTGTGCAGAGGTTTGCAGAACCTTTGCGGTGGCCTGTCCGTTCTGAATCAGATGATCGACGGCGAACGGCAGATAATACTCGCCCTTTGCCGGATTTTTCGGCAGCTCATCCGTCATAAAGGTGCGCAGACCGGTTTCCAGCTCATCGAGGAAAGACGGCGTAAAGCCCCACATGTTCATGGATACCAGCGTGCCCTCTGCGATTTCGCCGGCCTCCGGATCCGAAATCACACCGTTTGCATCGCGGGAAATGGCGGTGCGCTCTACGATGTCTGCCAGATAGCCGTTTTCATCCGCCTCGCAGATGCCGCGCGATACCGTGCCGTTTTCCGTCAGCGTGTTTTCTACGCGGTAGCCGACCATGCAGTACCGATACTTGTCATCGTCCTGTGCGTCCTTCAGATAGTCATATAAGCACTGGAACGCCTGTGCGCCGTAGAAATCATCCGCATTGATGACGGCAAACGGCTCGTTGACAACACCGCGCACGCAGTAAATGGCGTGGCCGGTGCCGAGCGGCTTGGTGCGGCCTTCCGGCATGGTGCAGCCCTCCGGCAGCTTGTCCGGAGACTGGAATACATAATCTACCTGCATGAGCTTTTCGGCGGCGTTGCCGATGCGCTCGCGGAATGCGTCGAGCAGCTCCTCTTTTATAATAAATACCACGCGGCGGAAGCCAGCCTTCCACGCATCGTAGATGGAATAGTGCATGATGATCTGTCCGTTCGGGCCGACCGGATCGATTTGCTTCAGACCGCCGTAGCGGGAGCCCATGCCGGCAGCCATAACGACAAGAACCGGATTTGCCATGATAAAAATTCCTCCTTCAATTCCTGCTTTGCGCAGGAAGTCTGTATCTATTATACGTTATTTTTTGTGTGTTTACAATAGCGGGAGATTGAGAATAAATTCTAAAATTTATCTTAAAATAGCGGCGGGAAGGTTGATTCCGGCGCATGATGCGTGTATCATATTTTCATAAGAAAAAACCCCGTTTGGGAGGAAGTATCTGTGAGTCAAAATAGAAAATACAAATATTATGATGAATATGGCCAACCGGTGGATGAATATGGCAGAGCCATCAACCCCAAAACCGGCCGCACATATGAGGAAGAAGCAAACGAGGAGCGGGATTCCTCGCGCAGACCATCCGGCCAGTACCGCAAGCGCGCACACACATCGAATTGGGAGCCGCAAGAGGTAGAGGAACGCCCGCGGGAACCGCGGGCGCAGCGCACGCCGCCGCGCAAAAAAAAGCGGAAAAAACGCGGTTCTGTGATAAAAAAGATTTTGATTGTCTTGGTGCTGATTGTCGCGCTTGTCATTGCGGATATTTGCCATCTGCTGACGCTGTATACATATGACGATACCGATGAGAGCAGTCTGGCGGCCAATACACAGAACGGCATTATGACAATTGCGCTGTTTGGCGTGGATACGCGCGAAAATGATGCGTCGAGCGGCACGCGCGCCGATGCCATCATGCTGATGAGTGTCGATCCCAAGCGCAAATCCATCAAGCTGACATCGCTGATGCGCGACAGTCTGGTGGATGTGCCGGGACACGGACAGACCAAGCTGTGCCATGCGTATGGCTACGGCGGCCCGCAGCTGATGATGCAGACGATTAACGAGGACTTTGACATGAATGTCAAAGAATACATGGTGGTGGATTTCGCGGAAATGGCGTCCATCATTGATGCAGTCGGCGGCGTGACGGTGACGCTGACCGATGACGAGGTCAAGGAAACCAACAAATACATTGATGAGTATTGCTGGAAAACGCTGGGCATTCCGACACAGCGCATTGAAGGCTCCGGCGAACAAAAGCTCAATGGCATTCAGGCGATGACATACGGCCGCATTCGAAAGGGTAATACGGGCGGTGACTGGAAACGCGCAGAGCGTCAGTCGGTCGTGCTCAATCAGGTATTCTCCAAGGCAACGAGCAATCCGATTACCTTGCTGAAATTCCTCAACGGATTGATGCCGAATGTGACGTCCTCGATGAGCAAAATGGACTTTGTATATATGGGACTGACAACCATCGTACACGGCATGCCGAAGATGAGTCACATTCGTTTGCCGCTGGACAACGAATGGCAGTATGGCACGACGAGCAGTGGCGCGTCCGTCATTCGGTTCAATGACAGTGTACTGGCATCGCATCTGCACAGCTATATTTATGACGATATAGACCCGACAAAAAACAGCGATTGATAAAAAAGAACGGCAGTATTATCAAGGATAGTATTTTTAATGATTTAGACTATCCTAACCTCGGATTGCGAAGGAGCGGATGAATATGAAATCAGACCAGTTGATAGTTCCCGTATATATCAACGAAAAGATTGTTTTGGATATGCTCGCCATTATCGAAGATGGTTTTTCTACGGTAAGTCAGGTGAACTATACTGAACACAAAGAAAACAAAAATGCTCAAAATCTTGAAGCAGGGCTTTCTAATGCCACAACAATTATAAGCAAGTGGTTCAAGATTGATCTGACGGGTGGGCTGTCTCATTCTAAAGGTAGCGAAGAAGACAAGAAGCAAGAGTATACTAAAGTACACACTAATGTATCTTTGCTATCCAAATTCCGAACATTTCTTGTTGGTGAAAAAATACTGAAAGCTGGATTTGATGTTACCGATATAGAAATTGGTGATTTTATTGAAGTAGAAGGTGAACTACAAAAGAATCCATTGATTAGTTATATGGATAGTTTTATAGATCTATTCCGGATGATCGATATTTTTGCCGAAAAGTCTACACTGGGTAAAAAAACACAGGCTAAAGCTCAAAAGCAGCAAGAAAGTAACATTGTTAAACAAATCAATTCTTTGGCTGACGAACTCAAGCATAGTGGTACTATAGATTTTATCTTATCTGATACTGCTGGTACAGTTGTTCTATCCGCTCAAGAACAATATTTGTCAAACGATAATATTTCCGAAATTATTGGTGGTCATTTCAAGGTTCTTGGAAAAGTGATTGCAATTTGTAAGAATAAGGAAGAAAATATCGACCTTTTGAGAAAGACTACGTTGTCTGTTTTTCCTAATGATCAACTGGCAGAAATGTTTTCTGGTTTTCAAAATGACGATGTGAAACAATTCAATTTCCCTGAGTTAAAAACCAAGATTCCAGGTCCAGCAGTGATTGTTATTCCTGTAGCCATTTATGCATGACTTTATAACAAGAACGCCCATTGGTCATTCGGCCAATGGGCGTTCGTTGCATATGGAGAAACTTATCCGACGGAATCCTCATCCGGTGTAAAGATGAAATCAATCAAGCCGGTGGTGCCGGACGCATTGACCAGCGTGACATTGACGCGCATGCCGAGATGATAATTTTGTCCGGTGTGCTTGCCGAACAGCGTCATTTTGTCCGGGTCATATTCAAACCAGTCGTTGTGCATCGTGTCCAACCGCACCATGCCTTCCACCATGTTGTCGAGCTGGACGTAAACGCCAAAGCTGGTAATGCCGCTGATAAAGCCGTCAAACGGATGTCCGATAAACTGAGACATGTAATCCGCCATGTACAGCTTTTCAATGTCGCGTTCCGCTTCTGCGGCGGCCTGTTCGCGGACGGTAGACTGAATCGCTGCATCTTCGCAAAAATCCGTCAGTTCGCGCGTGCCCTGCTCGCCGTCAAGCATACGGGTGAGCATGCGATGTACAACGAGATCCGGATAACGGCGAATCGGGGAGGTGAAGTGCAGATAGAACTTGGCAGCCAGACCGTAATGGCCGAGGCACTCCGGTGCATAACGGGCGCGTGCGAGCGAGCGCAGCAACAGCGTAGGCAGTGCCTGCTGCTCGGGGTCATCCGCTGTCTGGTCGAGCACGCGCTGCAGCTGATGCGTGTCGGCGAGATCTTTGTCGCTCAGGCGATAGCCGAACAGGCGCGCCTGCTTGGCAAAGATGCGCAGCTTTTCCGGATCCGGATCCTCATGCACGCGGTATACCGTCGGCATGCGGTGCCGGTACAGTGCCTCGGCAACCGCTTCGTTGGCAATCAGCATAAATTCTTCAATCAAACGCTCGGAGTCCCCGCGTTCGCGCTTTTCCACGCCGCATGCCTTGCCGTCCCGATCGCACAGCACGACGGCTTCCGGAATATTCAGCTCCAGTGCGCCGCGCCGCATACGCACTTCGTGCAGCGTCTTGGCAAGCGTGTTCATTTCCTTGAGAACCGGCACCAAATCCGGATGCAGATTGCACTCCTGCCAGTCATCGGTGAGCATTTTGTTTACCTGATTGTAGGTCAGGCGGGCATAGGAACAGATGACGGAGTGATGGAACTCAGCGGAATAGCGCGTGCCGTCCTTTCCCAGCTCGATAAATGCGGAAAACGCAAGACGATTGACGCCCGGATTCAGCGAACAAATGCCGTTGGACAGCGGGAGAGGCAGCATCGGAACGACCTGATCGGCGTAGTATACCGAGGTGCCGCGGTTGTATGCCTCCTGATCCAGCGGCGAACCCGGCTTGACGTAATACGAAACGTCCGCGATGTGGACGCCGAGCCGGTAGTGTCCGTTTGGCAGGGTTTCCAGAGAGACGGCGTCGTCGAAATCCTTGGCGGAATCGCCGTCAATGGTAAACAGCATTTTGCTGCGCAAATCCAGTCTGCCCTTCCAATCCTCCTCGCGGACGAACATGGGCAGGGAATTGGTCTCATCCAACACGGCCTGCGGGAACGGAACGGTAATGCCGTGCTCGTACAAAATGGCATCGGCAGAGGACTGAACGGTCAGACCGGAGCCGAAAATTTTCATAACTGTGCCCTGCGGGAGATATTTCTCGTTGCCGCGGAACAGCACCTTGAGTGCAACGCGGTCGCCCGGGTGGGCATCCATCAGATGCTTTTTGCTGACGACGATTTCCGGCAGCTTGCCGCTGTCATCGTGAAATACCGTCATTTTGCCGCGCATGACAATGCGTCCGGTAATCTCATCGCGGGTCTCATTGAGAATGCGGAGCACTTCGCCCTCTTGGCGGCTTTTCACAGCAGATTTTGTCTGTTTGCCGCGTTTGCGCGGCGGCTGTTCCTGCCGGATGCGAATTAAGACGCGGTCTCCATGCCATGCATGCAGATCTTTGTGCGGCGGAATAAAGATGTCCGGCCCTTCGCCGTTCTCCGGACGGACAAAGGCGTAGCCGCGTCCGGTGGCGCAAAAGGTACCGGCGGCGCAGCCGAACGCCTCCGGTTTACCGTAGCGATTGCTGCGGGCACGCATCAGATACCCCTCGTCCACGAGCTGAGCGAGCACGCGGACGATTTCCGTGTGCTTGGCGTGCGTGCCGCTTTTATTCAATGCGCGGATGATGTCATCCGGCGTGCAGATGGTCTGCGTGGATTGCAGAATCAATTCGCGCAGAACTGCCTCTTTTGTTTTTGCTTTCATAAAATAGCCTCCTTTGCTGAGAAGCATTTCAGTATAGTTATTATACCAGATTTCCAGCAAAGAACATACCGTCTATTTGGAAAAAACATGAAAGAAATTCGGGCACACAAAAACGGCTCCGTCAATACGAAGCCGTAACTCTTACGAAATATATTCTTTATATAAAAATCATCTTGTGATTCATATGGAACACAGGATCACAGCAGAATGACATATAATCTCTGACTGAAAATCATTTCAAATGGATGAAATAGATTTGATACCTTTCCGCATCGCACGCTTCCGTTGCCTTTTCTCACTCTACATCTGGAAAGAATATCTCATATCAGATTTTTATGTATCCTCCTGCAAAGCTAAAAGTGAATCATATACTATCCATTGATTCTCGGTTCATCTGCATATACGACACTAGGGTCAAAAAGGTTTCGGACTGCGGCCCGTGCGTTAACCCGGTTTGTCTGTTGGACAAGTGAAAGGAATCGAAATGGAAATCCGGAAGGGGGATATCCTGCCTTTGCTACTGCAATACAGGCACCCAACGGGATTACAATACATGATACAGAATCAAATCCGTCAAAGTGAAGAATTGCTCTCATGCGACAATCTGTAGATTTTACGATGAAACAGAAGGTACAAAGAATAAATTGATATTTCTGCATCCTTCCGATGCGTTTCAGCGCTCACATGGGATTCTCAAATTGATAGAAGCGTAAGCCTTGCGTGGGTTGCTGTTCTAGAGGGCAATACGCCGGAGGCTGGAGAGAACGAGCACTCAACCAGTCTGCTGCGAGTCCTGCTGCTCCAAGAACTGTTCGTCTGCTACCATGGGACTCACCTCTTTCTGATAGCGTTTTTTTGAACGCTCGGCTGGAAAGGAAGATGTTGCTTTCAGCAGTCTTGCTCACCGAGGATCGTTGCCGGAAACGAGAACATGTGTGACTAACCCATTGGATTCACTACTTTCTTAAGGAATAGGAAATCGTTTGTATGACCGGAGTAGACATTCCGATCAACCGGAACAGTTTGTTATCTGCCCATTGGAGACACCACTTTCGAAAGGTTTTTTGTCATTTGGAACAAATGCTTCATTTGCCCATCGGAAACACCACTTTCTAAAAAAGATGTTGGGAACAAATACTTACCTGCCCATTGGATTCACCACTTTCTCGCGGATGGAAGATTGCGTGACCGATGGAATCGGTCGCTTTCGGCTGTGCGTCAACTACTGGCATCGGCATCACCGCTTTCCATTTGGTTTATAAAGACCAGCCATCAGGATGTCTGATATGTCTTGGCTGTTCTTTATCGTGGTTATATAATAGCACGAGGACGGAGATTTGTCAACACATTTTGCAACTT
>ERZ1026860.1233-NODE-1233-length-13531-cov-3.481226_pt1 | contig 13531 bp, 9 predicted proteins | sample MGYA00380160_ERZ1026860 | MGnify/ENA primary metagenome ERZ1026860 (study PRJEB33269, sample SAMEA4719796) | human gut metagenome | biome: human-associated habitat; feature: organic feature; material: feces | place: Cameroon | collected 2013-10 ... | reverse complement strand
CTCGTGGGCTCGGAGATGTGTATAAGAGACAGAGATTATCCAGTGTATTCCGTGTGATGAAATGGCATACGCATCGAATGACCGCAACGAGGATACGATAGCGATTGAATGCTGCATTCCGGATGAAACAGGAAAGTTTAATGGAGAGACGTATGATTCACTGGTTGAACTTACCGCATGGCTGATCGGCCGATATCATCTTGGGATTGATGATGTGATCCGTCACTATGATGTGACGGGTAAAATATGCCCGAAATATTTTGTAGATCATGAAGATGCCTGGGAACGCTTTCAAACAGATGTCGTTGCTTATATCGACGAAAATGGAGTGGAACGTAAATAGATAAGGAGAACCCTTGTGGAGACAATAATCAATGAGTTAAAAAATGCACAGAATGTGAGAAGTAATCTGAGTAAACTGCGTCAGCTGGTACGGGATTCAAAGGAGAAGGAACTGAGTCTGGAAGAACTGGATCATAACAACTGGATGCTTCCTTTTCTTAAGTCAGAGGATGCAAAGACAAGAAAAAATGCAGCACTTCTTCTTGGAGAACTGGAGTGCGAAAATGCCAAAACAGCTCTCTGGGAAGCATATCAGACAGAACAGACGCTTTTTGTGAAGAGTGCATATCTGAATGCATTATCCCATCTGGATGTAGAGGAACTGGTGCCGGAACTGAAAGAAGAGCTTTCTGTTCTTATGACAGGAGAGGTACTTCCGGAGAATCAAAAGCACGTGAATGAACAGGTGCGAGAACTGAGAAAGATTCTGATTCAGTATGAAGGAATCACACATCACACATTTTCTGCCAGAAATCAGACCTGTGAAGTGCTTTTACTTTGTAACCGGGAGCAGAAGGGTGCCGTGATCCATACGATCACGGATGGAAGAGCAAAGCTGCATCCACTTGGCATACTGGTTGAAACAAGCCAGCTGTCAGCAGTTATGCAGAACAGACTGTATCGGGAACTGGTGTTCCCAATCCATGCAGGCGGGCTTCTTCCGGCGGATGCAAAGAGTGCGGCACAGAAACTCTGGAATTCCGATATGTATGAGCTGTTAGAAAGACTGCATAAGGAATCTGGTGATTTTTATTTCCGCATCGAATGTAAAAGTCCGATGACACTCGAGGAAAGAAGTGCCTTTTCCAAAAAACTCTCATCAGAACTGGAACGATTGTCTGCAGGAAAACTGATCAATTCAACCTCTGATTATGAGATTGAGCTTCGGCTGATCGCCACCAAAGACGGCTGTTTTTATCCATGCATGAAGCTTTATACGATGAAGGATAAAAGATTTGCTTACCGGAAAAATGCGATTGCAGCTTCGATCCATCCTTCGACAGCAGCATTGATTGCAGAACTGGCCAGACCGTATTTGAAAGAGAATGCCCAGATCATGGACCCGTTTTGTGGCGTTGGAACGATGTTGATCGAAAGGGATCTCTGTGTTCCCGCAAGAGAAATCTATGCAACTGATATTTTTGGAGAGGCCATTGAAAAAGGACGGGAAAATGCAAAGCTTGCAGGAGAGAAGATCAACTTTATCCACAGAGATTTCTTTGATTTTAAGCATGAGTATCCGTTTGATGAAATTATTACCAATATGCCGCTCAGAGGGAAAAAGACGAAAGAAGAAACCGATCAGTTCTATGCGGATTTCTTTACAAAACTGCCCGAAATTCTTGCGAAAGATGCGGTTATTATCCTGTATACGAACGAGATTGGATTTGTGAAAAAACAACTGCGGATTCATAGGAATTTCTGCCTGTTGCAGGAGTTCTGTATGCAGAAGAAAAATGAGTTTTATCTGATGATTATTGGAACGAAATAAGGGGAAGCAGAAGGATGATGTCAGGAGCAAAGGATAAGTTCGAGCATGTGGGAAACGAGCTGATTGATGTGAAACTTGTGCAAAGACTGCAGAAACAGTTTTGCAAAGCAAATAATATATATCTTGGCTGTATGTCACGTGATCTGGGTTATGTCACGGAACCATATGGAAGTGAAAATGAGATTGCATTTTTAGAATGCATGCTGGACATTGTGGCGTGCAAAGACACCATCCGGAATCTTATGACGGACGGTATTGAGAATGTAATTGAATTGGAACAGAAAGTTCCGTTTTTAAAGACTTATGGAGTTGCAGTAAAGATAGATGGCATTACACAGATCGTCTGGATGGCAACCGCAGTTCTGGAGGAAAAAATTACGGAAGACAGTATTGTTCCGGAAAGTATGATGAAGACAACAGAGGAACGGTTTTTAAAATCGCTGGAATTTTTAGAAGTACTTTCAAAGCAGCTTTTTGCGATTCGGATGGACGAACTGATCGCACAGGATGCAATACAAAAGAGCGCAGCGTCTGAAAAACAGATCAAGACGGAGCTGGACCGCTCGGAAACAATGACAGCAATTGTAAAAATGCTGGAATCCGAGAACGGATTTGTAAAGATCGTGGATGATATTCTTGAGATCGTCTGCAATTATATGGAGATTGAGGCGGGAGGTCTGTTACAGCTGCAGCCGAACAGTAGTCTGGTGGATATGATCTGTGAATACCGAAAGGATACAGGAGAAAGCTGGATGTCTCGGTGCCAGAATATTCCCAAAGAGCAAATCCCGTTTTTCAATGATAAGCCATATCTGATTTCGGCAAATACACCGCTTCCGGAACAGTTTCGTTCTTTCTTTGGAAAATTTGGAATCAGTGCGGCCATCTTTCTGCCGGTTGAATTAAAACAGAAGGTGACGATGTATCTGTGTTTCTGGGAAACACACAGGGAACGTATCTGGGATTTGAAGGATATCAAATTCCTGAATGATGTAAAACGTATTATTCAAAGCATTTTATCCAAACGGATTGCCAAGAATTCACTTGCAAGTTCTTACGCATCTTTAGAGGCAATTCTTGAGAATGTCGGATGCGGTATTTATGTGATGGATCAGGACCAGAAAGCGATTCTTTACAGAAACCAGAAATTCAGTCAATTATTCGGAAATAGCATGAAAGCAGGAAAGCTGGATCAGATCATCTACAGCAGAAAGGATCAGGGAAGAGATCATTTCTTTGAAGAACTGTATTCGCCGGAGGAAGATAAATGGTTCGATATGTATAAGACACATATTGAATGGGTGGATGGACGCAAGGTTTCTTTGTGTACGGTGTATGATGTTACCGATAAGAAACTGTATCAGCAGAAGATCGAAAAACAGGCAAACAATGATTTTCTGACCGGGTTATATAACCGGATGCGTTGTGAACATGATCTGGGGCAATATATCAAGCAGGCAAAGGATGCTGGTGGCGAGGGAGCTCTGTTATATATTGATCTGGACGATTTTAAACACATCAATGATGGACTTGGACATCAGTATGGTGATATTCTGTTAAAAGCAATTTCGAAAAGTCTTCAGAAAATCCATGGTGTGGAAGGAACCTGTTATCGTATGGGTGGAGATGAGTTTATTATTATTATCACCAATACACATTATCAGATGCTGGATGAAATCTGCAGTAACATCAGTCAGATATTTACAAAGCCATGGTATCTCAAGGGCGGGGATTACTACTGTACGATGAGTATGGGAATCGTGAAGTTCCCTACAGATGGTGCAACCGTAGAAGAAGTAATCCAGAAAGCGGATACGGCGCTCTTTGAGGCAAAGCGCAATGGAAAGAACCGCGTCAGCTACTATGATGAACAAACAGAAGCGTCTTCCTATCGCAGGCTTGATCTGGAAAAAAACATGCGGAACGCAACCATGAATGCGTGCCGTGAGTTTGAAGTTTTTTATCAGCCGATCGTAGATCTAAGTAGTGAAAATAATTCATGCTGTGGAGCGGAGGCACTTGTACGATGGAATTCGGAACAGATGGGATTTATTGCACCAACTGATTTTATTCCGCTTGCAGAATATTTAGGACTTATTAATCCGATTGGAGAATATGTTCTTGAACAGGCAGCAAAGAAATGCAAATACTGGAACGATATGGGACATCCAGAGTATAAGATCAATGTAAATCTGTCTGTTGTACAGCTGTTGCAGAACGATATTGTGGATAAGATCCGAAGCGTACTGGAAAGTACTGGAATCAATCCAAGGAATCTGACACTTGAAGTGACAGAAAGCCTTGCAATCAATGACATGGATCGCATGAAATGGATTTTAAGTCAGATCAGGGAGCTTGGAGTACGGGTGGCACTTGACGATTTTGGAACCGGATATTCATCATTGAATCATATACGTGAGATGCCGATCGATGTAATTAAGATAGACCGTTGCTTTATAGAACACATTGCGGAAGATGATTTTTCGGATGCGTTTGTGAAAATGGTTGCGGAACTTGCATCGACAATCGGCGTGGCAATCTGTGTCGAGGGTGTAGAAGACACAAGACAGCTTGAGATGATCAGGCGGATGAAGATTTCTCTTGGACAGGGATATCTTTTTGGAAAGCCAATGCCGATTGAAGAATTTGAAAAGAACTATGTGATGTAGCAGTAACCTATGACTGCTTAAGAAGAAAACGGATATTGCCAATACGGAGAATGGCGCCCTGTGAAGCGGCGCTGGTCTCGACTGCATTGGCGATATTCGTTTTTTCAGTACTCAGACTTTTGACAAGATAATATTCCTTTTGGGATGCCAGAGGCGCTTCATGCATATAACGGATAACATCCGGAGTGGATAAAGAGCCGGAATAATCTTCGCCGAGAATGGCACAAACATCGGACGGCTGCAGGATTCCTGGAAGAATTGAATCGATGGCGCGGTCATAATCAGCGTCGGAAACATCAATCCGAAAACGGATGTAACAGCTTCGGTCTGCCGGCATTTCAGCGGAAAAATCAGTGATATGTACATAGCCCCATTTTTTTGTGACAGTTTCTTCGATCTTTGGAAGAAGCTCTGCTTTCCTGGAATTCAGCACAGTAACAAGCATGTTAAATTTCTGATCGTTCGGAAGCCGGGTAATCATGCCGATCCCTGGAATTTTTGGAAGTTTTACCTGATCGATATTGATCTCATTTACATCTACAACAAGACGAAACATAAAAAAGTTCTCCTTTACCTCATTCTCATTTGTGTATGAAAAAGTATAACACAGAACTGTTCGATACAGCAAATTATGGTAGAAAAAGATGGAATTTACAGGGTACTTACCGCTAAAAATATGGGTATAAAATTTGCGGCTGAGATGATACCATAGACCTAAATACAAATTCAAATGGGGCAAGGAGAGTAAAAATGATTACAAACGAGTATCAGATTCAGGTAGAGGGATCTCTGCCATATGCAAAATTATATACCTATATGTGGGAAAAATCACCGGAGATCGGAATTGACAAAAGACCAATGATCTTAATCTGCCCGGGCGGCGGCTATGAGATGACTTCTGACAGGGAGGCAGATCCACTGGCAATGCAGTTTGCTGCAATGGGGTATCATGTGGCAATTTTGCGATATTCCGTTGCTCCGGCAGAATATCCGGTTGCACTTTTGGAAGCATGTCAGACGATGAAGCTGATCCGTGAACATGCAGAAGAGTGGCTTGTGGATACGGATAAGATCTTTATCCTTGGCTGTTCGGCAGGCGGACATCTGGCTGCAAGTGTCGGAACATTCTGGAATGAGAAATGGATCGCAGAGAAGCTTGGATGCGGGAATGAAATGTTTCGTCCTGCAGGAATGATTCTGTGTTATCCGGTTATTACATCGGGAGAATATGCCCACAGAGGTTCCTTTGAGGCACTCTTGAAATCCCAGTATACCGAAGAAATGTTAGAGAAGAATTCGCTGGAAAAACAGGTGACAAAGGACACACCGAAGGCATTTTTATGGCATACTTATACGGATGATTGTGTTCCGGTTGAAAACTCACTCCTTTTTATTCAGGCGATGAAAAAATATGATATTCCGGTTGAATTTCATATGTATCCGGTTGGGGGACATGGCCTGTCTACCTGCGACAGCCTGGCTGCAACACCGGAAGGCTATGGCGTACAGAAAGAATGTCAGAGCTGGCTTCCTTTAGTCAGAGACTGGCTTAAGGCTGCTGTGAATGAAGGAGTCGGATATGAATTATAAGAATAAGATCTGGTTTGATGCACCTGCTTCCTGTTGGGAGCAGGTGCATCCTATCGGTAATGGTAATCTTGGTGCGATGATCTGGGGAACAGAAGAGGAAAAACTTGGACTGAATCTGGACACGCTCTGGTCCGGTGTTGCCAGAGATACAAATAATTATCATGCAAAAGAATATTTAAATCCGGTGCGTCAGGAGATTTTTGCTGAAAATTATGCGAAAGCAGCAGAGATGATCGAGCAGCATCTGCTTGGAGAATTCGGAGAAAATTATCTCCCGATGGGCAATCTTAAGATCTGTCCGGTGGAAGATGATAATGGTCAGAAAGTGAAAAATGATGAGCACTTACAGGATTATCAGAGAATGCTGGATCTGGATGCAGGCGTGGTGACCGTTTCCTACAAAAAAGCAGATGCCTCTTATGAAAGAGAATATTTTGCAAGTTATCCGGATCATCTGATTGGAATCCGCTATACCTCTTCCCGTAAGATGAACCTGATGTTTTCATTTGAAAGTGAACTGTTTCATGTGACGGAGCAATTGCCGGATGGAATACGAATGAGAGGGCAGTGTCCGGAGCATGTAGAACCTTCTTATTTGGAAAGTGACAAGCCTGTCATCTGGGGAACGCAGGGAATCCGGTTTGTAACAGAGCTTCATATAATAAGAACAGATGGAACAGTGGTATCAGACAAAAAAGGATTTGGCATTTACCATGCATCGTACTGTGAATTTTCCCTGCAATCGGTAAGCGGAAGCAGAAAGAATCCGCTGAAAGTGAAAAATATTCCTAAGGTGAAAAAGAGTTACCGGGAATTAAAAGCAGCACATAAGAAAGATTACCGCACATTATTCCGGCGTGTGAAAGTTGATCTTGGAAAGGCAAAAGAGATTCCGACGGATCAGAGATTAAAACTTTTGAAAGAAGGAAAAGAAGATCCGGATCTTTATGCACTATTTTTTCAATACGGAAGATATCTGCTTATTGCTTCTTCCCGTGAGGGAACAGAAGCTGCTAATCTGCAGGGAATCTGGAACTGGGAAATGCGTGCTCCGTGGAGCTCAAACTATACGACCAATATCAACGTGGAGATGAATTACTGGCCGGCACAGATCTGTAATTTATCGGAATGCATGGAACCATATTTTTCTTTATTAAAAGACCTTGCTCAAAATGGTGCGAAGACAGCACAGATACATTTTGGATGCAGAGGTTTTTGTGTGGGACATAATACAGAGAATTACAAATCCGGTTGGCGTTCCATATGGAAAAAGTGAAGGGGTGAAAGGAAGTTCATTGTATGCATTTTTTGTGCTTTCCGGGCAATGGATGTGCCAGGAGTTATGGAAAGCATATGAATATAAGAAAGATCTTGAGTTTTTAAAGGAATTTGCTTATCCGATCCTGAAAGAAGCTGTTTTATTCACGATAGACTGGCTGGTAGAGTATAAAGGCCGTTATATGACCTGCCCGTCGGCATCACCGGAGAATCAGTTCCGTACAGAAAGTGGAATTTCCTCCATCAGCATGGGATGTACGATGGATATGAGCATTGTACGTGAAATTTTTACCAATTATGAGAAGGCATATCTGGAGTTGAAAAAATACCAGTGTCTTTCGGATGCAATGAGTAAGGATGGGGAAAAAATCCTGGCAGAGATTGAAAAACGCAGGGAGAAACTGCTTCCATATCAGATTGGAGCGGATGGTCGGCTGATGGAGTGGATCTATCCGTTTGAGGAGACAGAACCGGGGCACCGGCATATATCACATGCGTATGGACTTTTCCCAGGGGAAGAATTCCGCCGCGACGAAAAATTAAAGGAAGCATGTAAAAGATCAATTGAGTATCGTCTTTCTCATGGAGGCGGGCATACCGGATGGAGCTGTGCGTGGATCGCAAATCTGTTTGCAGTTCTTGGAGATGGAGAACAAGCCTATTTCTATATGAAAACCTTATTGACCAGATCGATCTGCGATAATATGTGGACAAGTCATCCGCCATTTCAGATTGATGCGAACTTTGCAGGAACCATGGCAATGGCTCAGATGTTTGTTCAGGAACTGGATGGCGACGTAAAGATTCTTCCGGCAATTCCAAAAGAGTGGAAAGAGGGAAGCGTCAGCGGACTTTGTCTACATGGCAATCGAACCATCGACATTGAGTGGAAAGATCAAAATATTACCTATAAAATCCGCCATACCAGATTAAAAAGTTGAAAAATACCATAAAAAATAGAGGCGAAATGCATCGGTTTTTCGTGATTTCGTAAAAATATCATGAAAAATCTAATTTTATCGGAAAAGCATATGAAATTTTCCCGGTATTCCCTAAAGCGGTAGAATGTTAAAATTCTGTTAAATCGAAAGGGAGGTACCAATATGACAAGGGCAAAAAAGTCATCTACAACGTCAGGAAAAGCAAAACCGACAAAACGGAACGCAGCGCAGGGTAAAAAACTTTTTCTTCTGATTTTACCATTCCTGATTTTAACATTTATGTTTTCTTATTTTCCACTGCATGGATGGATTTATGCATTTTATGATTACAAAGCACCGTTAAAGCTTTCACAGTGTCCATTCGTAGGATTTAAGTGGTTTAAGACATTATTCAGCAACAGCACTCAGGTAAGCCAGTTGATTCAGGTAATGAAAAATACATTTGCCATGAGCTTACTTGGAATTGCAACATCATTCTTACCGGTTTTATTTGCAGTTTTCTTAAATGAGATTAAATGCAAATGGTTTAAAAACCTGGTACAGACACTGACAACACTTCCAAACTTTATCAGCTGGACTCTGGTGTATGCAGTAGCATTTGCTTTATTCTCTACAACAGGTATGGCAAACTCAGTACTTCAGCAGATCGGTCTGATCACAGATCCAATCAAATTCCTGGACAGCGGTGATCACATCTGGTTAAAGATGATTCTCTGGTCAACATGGAAAGGCCTTGGATGGGGCGCGATCATGTACCTTGCAGCAATCGCAGGTATTGATCAGGAAATGTTTGAGGCAGCAAAGGTAGATGGAGCAGGAAGATGGGCGATCATCAAAAATATTACAATCCCATCCATCCTTCCGACCTATTTCGTAATGCTGATGTTATCCATTGCAAACTTCTTAAATAACGGTATGGATCAGTATTATGTATTCCAGAACTCATTTAACAAAGCATCCATTCAGGTTCTTGACCTGTATGTATATAACATCGGTATGACAGGAAAGAGCTTGTCACTTGGTACTGCAATCGGTATCTTAAAGAGTCTGGTCAGCGTGACATTATTATGTATTGTAAACTTCGCGTCTAAGAAGACACGTGGTGAAACAATCGTATAGGAAGGAGATTGACAATGAGAGCAGCAACCATCAGCAAAAATAAAATAAAACACAGCAAGGCAGATCATGCATTCAATATCGTGAACTATCTTGTGTTTGGATTGATCACACTCATTTGTGCATATCCTTTCTATTATCTGATCATTAACTCGATCAGTGCAAATGATTTAAGCAACAACGGACTTATTAATTTCCTTCCGAGACAGATCCACTTCCAGAACTACAAAGACGTTCTGAAAATGAGCGGTATTGGAACCGCAGCACTTGTCTCAGTTGGAAGAACTGTAATCGGAACCGCATGTACCGTTATGGCATCTGCTTATCTCGGATTCATGTTCACACAGGAAAAAATGTGGCATAGAAAATTATGGTACCGGCTTCTGGTTGTAACCATGTATTTCAATGCAGGTCTGATCCCAATGTTTATGACAATGAAAACACTGCATCTGACCAACACATTCTGGGTATATATTATCCCGGCTATTGTACAGCCATTCAATGTAATTATGGTAAAAACCTATGTGGAATCTATTCCACGTTCGCTTCAGGAAGCGGCTGAGATTGATGGCGCAGGAATTTTAACCGTATTTTTCAAAGTTATCCTTCCTACCAGTAAACCGATTCTTGCGACCATCGCAATCTGGGCAGCCGTTGGTCAGTGGAACTCCTTCCAGGATACATTGATCTATATCACAGATCAGAAACTGTATTCTTTACAGTATCTGTTATATACATACCTGAATCAGGCAAGTTCACTGGCTTCACTGGTTAAGTCAACCGGTAATGCTGCATCCGTAGCTAATATTGCTACCATGCAGACACCAACATCCATTCGTATGACGATCTCCGTTATCGTTGTACTGCCAATTTTGTTTATCTACCCAATGTTCCAGAAATACTTTGTAAAAGGTATTATGATCGGTTCAGTAAAGGGTTGATGAAGATAAAATAAGGAGGGTTTTATGAAGAGAAAAACACTTAGAAGACTCACAAGCGTTGCTCTTGTCGGAGCAATGACAGCTTCACTGTTTGCAGGATGCGGCAGTGACGGCGGAAGCAAGAAAGCTTCTACCAAGAATTCAGAACATGGGGGACCGTATGAAGATTTCCTGACAATCGATGTTTATGATTCACAGGCAAACTTCCAGGGAATTCAGTCCGGATGGTTCGCAAAAGTCGTAAAAGACAAGTTCAACATGGAGTTGAATATTATTGCACCAAACGTAGCAGGTGGTGGAGATACTTTATATCAGACACGTTCTGCAAACGGAAACCTTGGAGATCTGATTCTGATTAATGCAGATCAGAGCAAGTTAAAAGATATGGTACAGGCAGATCTTGTATATGATATGACAGATCTGATCACAGACTGTGATAACTTAAAACAGTACAGTGATGCAATTGAAGCCTGCAGCGCACTTGCAGATAAAGAAGGAACCTGGGCAGTTCCAAGTGAGATCACATCCGGTGATCCTACCGAGCCTTCGGAGGCTTCCGATCCTACGAATGCACCTTCACTCAGATGGGATGTATACAAACAGATCGGATATCCGGAAATGAACACTCTGGAAGATCTTCTGGAAGTAGGTAAACAGATGCAGGAAGCAGATCCTACCAGTGATTCCGGAAAACAGACATACATGTTCTCCTGGTTCAAAGACTGGGATGGTGCTACCATGCAGAATGCTTCAGGTCTTGCAGCATTATATGGATACCGTTTCGTATCCGGATTTGCTCTTGGTAAATCCGATGGAACGGATGTACAGAGTGCAATTGATGATGATTCCGCATATGTACGCGCATTAAAATTCATGTATGAAGCAAACAAAGCTGGATTAGTAGATCCGGAATCTACAACTCAGAACTTTGATACATTAGCAAGCAAATACACAGATGGACAGGTTCTTTACTCATTATGGCCATGGCTTGGATCTGGATACTACAATACAACAGATAACCTGAATGCTGGAAAAGGATTCCAGACAGCTGTTATCGATGATATGCAGTGTCTTGGATACGGCGGAAGCCCGGAAGGTAAGATGACCAATACGATCATGATCGGAAGCAAAGCTCAGGATCCACAGAGACTTGCAGACTTCATCGACTGGTTATACAGCCCGGAAGGAATTGAAATGAGTGCTACACAGACTGGTGGAGCATGTGGTCCAGAAGGACTTACATGGGAGATGGGCGATGATGGACAGCCAAAACTTACAGACTTTGGTGTACAGGCATTCGTTGACATTGATGATTCATTACAGGTTCCAGATGAGTGGGGCGGCGGTACATGGAAAGATGGTATCTCTGCATTAAACTACAAAGCAGTTGGTATGACCGCAAAGAATCAGGAAACAGGTATGTGCTACAATTATCAGACATGGTCTGATTATATCGAAAGAACAACTTCCGCTCTGAAACAGGATTGGTCTGAACATTACGGAGTAGATCAGGATACGACAGCGATTGAATACCTTGACAGCATCGGAAAGACATTAACTGAGCCAGGTACAAACTATGCAGTTCCAGATTACTCAACTGATATTGAGACAATCAAAGAGCAGTGTGGACAGGTTATCCTTGAGAAATCTTGGCAGATGGCATTCGCATCTGATGAAGATGAGTTCAACAGTCTGTTAAAAGAGATGCAGGATACATGTAAAGGACTTGGTTTCGATCAGGTTTATGAAGTAGACAAAGTAAACTGTGAAGCACAGTTTGCTGCATTCCAGGAATCTATTGATTCTGCAAAATAATCAAAAAAGTAACATGTGATATGATATTTGGAAAAACGCCGGTGGCTTGGACTGCCGGCGCTTTTTCCTTACAATGGATAGGAGAAAGAGATGATCGAATGTGATAAAATTTCCAAAATGGTTTACGGTGGAGATTACAATCCGGAGCAATGGAGTGAGGCCGTATGGGAAGAAGACATGCGGATGTTTAAACTTGCCGGAATTGATATCGTAACCTTAAACGTATTCAGCTGGGCACTTCTGCAGAAAGATGATGATGTATATGATTTCAGTCTTTTAGACAAGATCATGGACATGGTGAAGAAAAACGGACTTTATGTCTGTCTGGCAACTTCCACAGGCGCACATCCGGCATGGATGGCCAGAAAATATCCGGATATTTTAAGAACGGAATTTGGCGGAATGAAGCGGAAATTTGGAGGACGCCATAACTCCTGTCCAAACAGCCCTACCTATAAGAAATTTTCAGTGAGACTGGCAAGAAAGCTTGCAGAGAGATACAAAGATTACGATAACATTGTTGCATGGCATATTTCCAATGAATTTGGAGGTGAATGTTTCTGCTATAATTGTGAGAAAGCATTCCGTGTCTGGCTGAAAGAAAAATACGGTACGTTGGATGCACTAAATAAGGCATGGAACACAACATTCTGGGGACATACATTCTACGACTGGGATGAGATCGTTCTTCCAGATCTTAGAAGTGAACATTTTGCTTATGAAAGAACAATGTTCCAGGGGATTTCTCTGGATTACCGCAGATTTATGTCAGATTCCATGCTGGAACGTTATAAGGATGAGTATAATGTGATCAAGGAGATTACGCCGGATGTTCAGATTACGACCAATCTGATGGGATTTTACAAGCCGCTTGATTATCAGAAATGGGCAAAATATATGGATTTTGTTTCCTGGGACAATTATCCGGCAAATGATGATTCCTATGCAAAGATTGCAATGGCTCACGATCTGATGAGAGGTGTAAAACAGGGAAAACCGTTTGCACTTATGGAACAGACACCGAGTGTTACGAACTGGCTGTCCTATAATGCATTAAAAAGACCTGGGGTTATGAGGCTCTGGAGTTATCAGGCGGTTGCACATGGAGCAGACACCATTATGTTCTTCCAGATGCGCAGAAGCATCGGCGCATGTGAGAAATATCATGGAGCAGTCATCGATCATGTTGGCAATGAGAATACGAGAGTATTTCGTGAGGTTGCTGCCCTTGGAAAAGAACTGGAGGAGATTGGTGATCTGACTCTGGGAGGCCGTACCAAAGCCAGGATTGGACTTCTTTTTGACTGGGATAACTGGTGGTCGATCGAATATTCCGCAGGACCAAGC
>ERZ1026860.1231-NODE-1231-length-13540-cov-3.649759_pt1 | contig 13540 bp, 12 predicted proteins | sample MGYA00380160_ERZ1026860 | MGnify/ENA primary metagenome ERZ1026860 (study PRJEB33269, sample SAMEA4719796) | human gut metagenome | biome: human-associated habitat; feature: organic feature; material: feces | place: Cameroon | collected 2013-10 ... | reverse complement strand
GTATCAGAAAAACGGCGCAAGCAAGCCGCTGGACGTTCAGAAACTGCAGGCGGATCGCCGTTCGCGTTAAGGACATTTAATCAAAAAGCCTCTGTTTCGACAGAGGCTTTTTTTTCTGCATCAGAGTTTTTCCAAATACGTCATCGGGTCGACGGCTTTTGTTCCGCGGCGGATTTCAAAGTGCAGCTGCGGTTCTTTGGCGTTGCCCGTTTTGCCTGCTTTTGCCATCGGCTGACCGCGTTTGACGGTGTCGCCGCGTTTGACCAGAAATTCTTTGTTATGGGCATAGGCGGTAATCCAACCGTCAGCATGCTTGACCAACAGCAGATTGCCGAATCCTTTCAGTTCGTTGCCGGCGTAAGCCACGACGCCGTTTTCCGCGGCACGGACAAAAGTTCCTTCGGCGACTTTGATATTGATGCCGTCGTTATGCCGTCCCCCGCCCGCCGAACCGAATTTGTTCATCACCGTTCCGTTGACGGGCCAAGCGAATTTGGCTTTTGCGCGATCGGGCGGCGTCGGCAGGCGGATCGCCGTTTTGCGGGTCGATTTCCGACCCGTTTTTGTTTGCTTCGGTGCCGATTTCGCCGTATTTCTGGCAGCTGTTTGAGTTGGCCGCTTTTTCAAAGAAATCCAATGTTCCGTCGGTTCGACAACCGATCCCGGAAGCTTTAAAATCTGCCCCAGATAAATCGAATACGGCGCGTACAGATTGTTGGTGCGGGTCAGCACGCTCATATCCACATTATAGCGGCGCGAAATGCTGTAAATCGTATCGCCTTTTTGAACGATATGGACGGACGGCGCGGGCAGACGCAAGCGCGCCCCTTTTGACAAGATAAACGGCGGTTTAAGGTTATTGACCTCAATCATCGAACGGATGGGGACGTTGTAGCGGCGGGACAGCGAATAAACGGTATCGCCCTTATGCACCGTTATAAAAGACGGGGACAAGCTTTGAACCCGGTATTGTTCACGGTAATAGGGCGAATTTTGCGCTTTGACGGGGGCGTAATAGCCGCCGCGGTTCAGCGCGACGCCCGAACATCCCGCCAAAACGGCAAGCATCGCGGCATATCCGACAATTCGTTTAAAATCCCATTCCATTTCAAAGCACCGTTGTCCAAACCGCTTTAGAATAGCCGTAAAAGGTTTAGAAATTTTTAATCTTGGTTTTGAAAGAAAAATCGGCTAAAATCCGCCCGTTTTTTGATGAAAGGAAGCTTTATGACCGCATCGCCCGAAACCGTTTACGCCGCAGATTACAAAAAGCCCGCTTATCAAATCAGCCGCGTCGATATGACGTTCGACCTTGGTTTGAACCATACGGAAATCACGGCGGAAATGCGCGTTCGCCGCGCATCGGAAACGCCCGAAAAAACACCGCTGTTTTTAAACGGCGACGAACTGACTTTGCAAAGCGTCGCGATTGACGGCAGAGCGTTAGGCGGCGGCGAATACGCGCTGTCCGACGACGGTTTGACGATTTTCAATCCGCCCGAAAACTTTACGCTGACCGTCAAAACGCTTCTCAACCCCGCGGCAAACACCAAACTGCAAGGACTTTACGCGTCGGACGGAATCTTGTGTACCAAGTGTGAAACCCACGGTTTCCGCCGCATTACCTACTTTCCGGACCGCCCCGACGTGATGCCCGTCTGGCGCACGACGCTGATTGCCGATAAAACCGATTTTCCGACTCTGATTTCCAACGGCAACAAAGAAGAAGTCGCAGACTTGCCCGACGGACGGCACAAAGCGGTGTTTTTCGATCCCGTGCCGAAAGCGTGCTACTTGTACGCCGTTGTCGCGGGCAATCTGGACAGGCGGCGGGACAGCTTTGTTACCCGTTCGGGACGCAAGGTTGAACTGAATGTCTTTGTCGAGGCGGGCAAAGGCGACATGACCGCTTACGCTTTGGAATCGCTGAAGCGCGCGATGAAATGGGACGAAGACACGTTCGGGCGCGAATACGACCACGATGTTTTCAACATTGTCGCGGTGTCGAATTTCAATTCGGGCGCGTGCGAAAACACGTCTTTAAACATCTTCAACGACAAATATGTGCTTTCCGACCCCGCCAAAGCGACGGATGCGGATTACGCCAACATCGAAGGCGTCATCGCGCACGAGTATTTTCACAACTGGTCGGGCAATCGCGTTACTTTGCGCGACTGGTTCGATTTGACGCTGAAAGAAGGATTGACCGTCTACCGCGATCAGGAATTTTCGTCCGACATGCGCTCGCGCGCCGTTAAACGGATAGAGGACGTTGCGGCGTTGCGCGCGTTCCAGTTTCCGCAGGACGCAAGCCCCCTCGCCCACCCGATACGTCCCGATTCCTATATTTCCGTGCGTTCGCTTTACACCACAACCGTTTACGACAAAGGCGCGGAAGTCATCCGCATGATGGCGCGCATGGCGGGCAAAGACAAATTCCGCAAAGGTATGGATTTGTACTTTTCCCGCAACGACGGCAAAGCGGTGACGTGTCACGACTTTGTCGCGGCGATTGCCGACGGCGCGGATTTGGACTTAAAGCAATTCGAGGATACCTGGTATCATCAGGCGGGGACGCCGACGGTTGCCGCTTCGGGCGTTTATGACGCAAAGAACAAAACATACGCGCTGACCTTGCGCCAATCAACGCCCGCGACGCCGAATCAACCCGTCAAGCGTCCTTTTGTCATTCCTTTGCAAATCGGGCTGATGGATAAAAACGGCAAAGACATGGCGGACGAAATCGTCGTTTTGACCGAATCCGAACAGACTTTCGTGTTTGAAAACATCCCCGAAAGCCCCGTTTTATCAGGCAACCGCGGCTTTACCGCGCCGATTTGGTTCAGAGCCGATTACTCCCCCGAACAGCGGGCTTTGCTGATGGCAAAAGATACCGATTTGTTCAACCGCTGGGACGCGGGACAGCAATTCGCAACCGATATTTTATTGGCTTTGGTCAAAGACCCCGCCGCCCCCGTTCCGCCCGCTTTCATAAACGCGCTTAAGGGGTATCTGACCGATGAAATGCCGGACAAAGCCTTTGTCGCCAAAGCCTTCATCCTGCCGTCCGAGCGCATGTTGGCGGAACAAACGGAAGTGATTGACGTTGACGCGATTCATCGGGCGCGGGAAACGTTGCGCCGCCATATCGCCGCCGCATTGAAAGACGAACTGCTTGCCGTTTACGCCGCCAACAAAACGGACGGCGCTTATATCCCGAACGCGGAAGATTCGGGCAAGCGCGCCGTTAAAAATACGGCGTTGGCGTATTTAAGCCTGCTTGACGACACATTGGCGCAAAAACAGTACCGTTCGGCGGCGCAGATGACCGACAAAGAAGCCGCCGTCCGCGTGTTTGCAGGCAAAGATTCGCCGCAAGCCCAAGCGATTATGGACGACTTTTACCAAACATACAAAAAAGACTCTTTGGTCGTTGACAAATGGCTGACAATGCAGGCGACGGCGAACGAAAATGCGCTTTCCACCGTCAAAAAGCTGTTGCGCCACGAAGCTTTTTCCATAACCAACCCGAACAAAGTCCGCGCGCTTATCGGCGCGTTTGCCGCCAATCCGACGGCACTGCACAAAGCGGACGGTTCGGGCTATGACTTCATCGTTGAACAAACGCTTGCCGTTGACAAAATCAATCCGCAAATCGCGGCGACAATCCCTGTTGCTTTGGGAAAGTGGAAAAAATTCGACACACGGCGGCAGACGTTGATGAAAAACGCCCTTGTTCGCCTGATGAACACGCCCGATTTATCGCCGAACACTTTTGAAATCGTGTCAAAGTCGCTGAAAGGATAACCCCCGTGAACAAAACCGTTTTGACAGGAATTATTTGCTTTGCGGCGGGGGCGGCGACGGTCGCTTTTGCCCCGCGGGAACGGCTTCCCCTGCCCTTGGAAGCCAAACTGACGTCGCAGGGACGCGAAATCGTGCGCGATTTGGAACAAAAGCTGAATACGCTTGATTACGCCGATGTTTTGGCGGAACAAACGAAAATTCTGCAAGCCCTTGCCCAAAAACAGCCCGACTTGGCACAGGCGGAAACTTATGCCGCCGTCCTGCGCGAAAAGCAAGCCGAACTGCAATCCGCCGCTTTGCGTGCAGAAATCGGGGAAATCGCAAAAATGCCCCTGCCCGACCGCGAAGCCTACCGCGCGTACCGTTTGAAGAACAAAGAGGCTTTGAAACGGCAAATTCTGCTGATTCCTTTGCTGATTGAAGCGGATTTGGAACCGTCGGGCGACCGTCCGCGCGACAAAATCTTTAGAAAAATCGGGAAAATCCAATGACTGCGTTAAAGAAAACCAATGCCATGCGCCTGTTGGAACAGGCTAAAGTGCCTTTTGAATTTTACGAATACGAAACGACTGACGGAAAAATCGATGCCAAATCCGTCGCCGCCAAAATCGGACAAGCCCCCGAACAGGTGTTCAAAACACTTGTGACTCAATCGCCGACGCACGAACACTTTGTTTTTGTCGTCCCTTCTATCGGCGAATTGGATTTGAAAAAAGCCGCCAAAGCCGCAGGACAAAAAAGCATCGAGATGATAGCCCAAAAACAGCTGTTGCCGCTGACGGGATACGTTCACGGCGGATGTTCGCCCGTCGGCATGAAAAAGCCGTTTCCGACGTTCATCGACGAAACGGCTCTGCTGTACGACAAATTCTGCATCAGCGCGGGCAAAGTCGGCGTGAACTTGAGCTTAGCCCCGCAGGACGTCGCCGCGTATTTAGACGCTCAGTTTGTCGATTTGCTCAAAGGCTGAACATTTTCACGCACAATATCGGGTGCAAGCCACGGTCCGATAACCGACGGCAATATTTTCCCTGACGGCGATTTCGGTGAAAAAATCAGGTTCGCGGGCAATCTGTCCTGCCCCGTTCCGTTCAACATCCGCCGCGCAAACGGATGCGCGTAAGGAACGCCCATCACAATCAGTTTGCCTTGTTTGATTTCTTTGCGTCCGCCCTTGTACATCATCATCAATCGGTTGATTTGACAAACCAAACAGCCGCTTTCCGTTACGTTCAAATACACCGATTTTCCATCCTCGACGGCTTTTTTCAAAACTTGTTCGTCAAAGCTTTGCGCCCCCAAAGCGTTAAAGTCGTATTCGTTCGGCACAAAAGGAACAATCGGCAAACTCATCACCGCGACCGCAATTGCGACTTTTTTCCGATTGAAACGGAACATTGCCGCCGTTGCCGCTCCCAGCAAAACAACGGCTCCGATACCGCGCCACAATCCGATTTCCAATCCCGTCAAAAACAACAGCAAAATAACTTGCGCCAACAACGGGAAAACGATAAACAGGCGCATACCCTTGATGGGAGGAAGCTCTTTTTCCGACAAGCGGTCAAGCAAAGCGACAATCGCAAACGGCGTCATGATTGCCAACAGGAACAAGCCTGTGTACAAAACAGGCGAACGGCTCAACAACGTATAAACATCGTAAAAACGTTTGATTTCAGGCGTAAACAGCAACAATCCGCCGCATACAATCGCCGTTAAAAAGCCCGCTTTGAGCGGCGGTTCGCCCGCCTTCAAAAAGCTGATACGGTTTACGAAATCGTCATCGAACAGCTTTGGCAAAACAATCGCCGCCGCCGCGAACAATGCGGCATACATAAAATTCAGCCACGGCGATTCGAACTGCACGCCCCAAAAAAACGATTTCGGCAATCCCGCGCCCGCCAGCAACAAAACGGCGTAAAACGCGGCAACGATTTTTCCGCCCTCTGCCAATCCGTCAAAGAAAAAATCCGCACGGCGAACAGACCGATTCGGCGCCGCAATCAGCGCATAAACCAACAACAGCAACGCCGAAAACAACGGCGTCAACAAGATAAAGGAAAACCCCGAAAAAAACGCATCAACGCATCCAGAAAACGTTGTCGCGGTTGAATTGAGAAACTTGTTTTTTGTTTTGACTTTGACGGAAAATTCGTCGGCTTTGACCGCATTGTAGAACGTCAGAGTCAGAGCGACCTCTTTTTTTCCTTTCAGCTTTTCCGGATTTTTCAAACGAACACGGTAAAAAAAGACGCCGTTGTCCTTGCCGACAAAAGGAGTTTCAAACAACAGCCCTTCCGTGTTTGCGATTTGCAGTTCCGGCTGTCCAGCGAACGAAAACGGCGTTTCAACCCGCACAATCAAATTCGCCGCGTCTTTTTCACGTTGAAAAGCAACGCCTTTTATCCGAATTCCCGCATGGCGGTTCGCAGGCGCGTTATATCTTTTCTGTTCCAATTCCGTGCATATCGACGATTCCAAAAGCGAGAGAAAAATCGTATATTCCGCTTGCGGAAAAGTTTTAACGGCGCAATCCCCGTTCCGACAGACATTCGCCGTCAACTCCGCGCGAATGACTGCGGGCTTTGCCGGATTTTTAATGGTAACGGAAAACGGCAGAACGACTTCTTTGACATATCCCAGCCCGCCCGCATCAGGCAAAGATTGACGCAAAGGATATACGGCGTTTCCGACGGCGACGTTTTCCGAATTGGAAAAATCCAGACTCGGCACAATCGGCGCTTCGCCTTCTTTTTGATACAAAACGGAAACACCGTCTTTCATCAACAGCATATAACCCATCAACACTTCCGTTTTACCGCCCGTTCGGGCGCAAGACGCCAGCAAAACCGCCCCGTCATCCGTATAAACGGGTTCAGAAAAGAATTTGTCCTTTGAATAACTGTCGATATAGTCTTTAATGCTTTTGTCGCCGACGGCAACGTATTGAATATTTTTCCATGTCGAAGAATCGTCGGGATTAATAAGCAAATCGTCACGCCCCGGATTGCGCGACGCAATGTCTTGGTTGATGTCGTGTAGCGCGGTGTTGATATATCCTTGGACGCTTTTGATTTTCGATGAAAATTTGGAAAACGTTTGAAACGCGGAATCATTTTGAATTTCATCAATCTTGACGATTTCGTTAATGATTTCGCCGTCCGTCGCTCCGATTGCTTTGTTTTTTTTGTAAAAATCCATCAAATACGACAGCTTTTCCCCGCTGTCCAAGGATTTGTACGTCTGTAAATCGCCAACCGTAAAAGGAATGACTTTTGCCTGAACATCATTTGAAAAAATCAGAAAAAAAGCAAAAAAAACAAAGCGAAACATTTTAATTTCCTTTATCTTGTATTAAGTTCGTTCAGGATAACATACAATTCAAGGTTTGGAAACGAGGAAATCATGGCGACGTTAAGCGGACAATGTTTGGTGGCTATGCCGGGAATGGAGGACGAACGTTTTGAAAAAGCGGTCGTTTTTCTGTGCGCCCATTCGGAACAAGGCGCCATGGGATTGGTTATCAACAAACAAACCGAAGACGTTTCCTTTGCGTCGCTGTTAAACCAGCTGAACATCGAATCCGCGCCGGAAATCGGAAACATCCCTATTCTGAGCGGCGGTCCGATAGACGCCAACCGCGGCTTTGTCCTGCATTCCCCCGAATATACGGGAACGGCAACCCTGCCCGTCGGAACGCAAACGTCTTTGACGGTCACAACGGAAATCATCCGCGACATCGCGCACGGCGGCGGTCCCAAAAGCTTTCTGATTATGCTGGGCTATGCGGGCTGGGGCGCGGGACAGCTGGAGGAGGAACTGAAACAAAACGCATGGCTGCCCGTTTCAGCGTCCAACGATTTGCTGTTTGATTGGCGGTTGGAAAAGAAATGGGAATTCGCGCTGCGCGCTTTGGGAATCGACCCGCTGCGCCTGTCGGCGGAACAGGGAAAAGCTTAATACACCAGCAGTCTGTCGCGCAAAATATCGGTAATGTCGCGGTTGTTGTGAAAACACATCGCATCGTCGGCAGGCAGCAAACAGCGCACCGTTACGGAATCCGCCGTCTGTTTCAAAGCCTGATACGCTTCGCCCGCTTTTCCCGAACGGATTTTAACCGCCAGCTTCAGCGTTTGCCCGTTCACCTTGATTTTATCCGCGCCGATGACGCTTGCAACACCTTGAACGATTTCGGATTCGTCAACATCAGCCAAAGGATCGACTTCGGGCGGCGCTTGCATAATTTGCGCCCAAGCCACTTTGTCCTCGGCTTGCCGCTGTCGCGCTTGAACGGCTTCGGCTTCGTCGGAAACGGAGGACGAAGCGGCGCGGCTCGGACGTTTCATCCCCAGCATTTCACCTTCAAACGCTTCGATATCCGCTATTTCTATCTCCGTCGTTTCTTTTTCCGTCGGACGTACTTGCTTTTTCACAGGCGTCTCTTTTTTCAAAACGACACCGTTTTCCGCCAATTTCTTTTTGGCAAAATCGGTCATGCCCGCCGCATCCGATTTCAAATAATCAATTCGCTTTCCGACTGCGGGGGCGGCTGTATTTTTAAACCAGCCGCCGATTTGATTCGGCGCGATGCCCGCCATATAAAAAGCCCCGAAAAACAGGCACAACACAACAGTAACAGCCAGCGGACTTTTGACAAACCACATCAAAAGCCGCCGACCGTCGTTTAAAAAAGCCAGAAAACCTTTGACCAGCTTGATTATCATTCGTTCGGATCCGCCCCGTAGCGTTCACACAACTCTGCGACGCGCTCGGGTGTGATTTTTTGGAACAGCGGCGTTTCGGGAACGGTAAAGGCGTGTCCCGCGGGCAGTTTTTGCAGTTCCGAAGCCAAATCGTCGCCGACCCACCCCAATTCGGCGGGGTTCAGGTTCAGCAGTTTCAGCATTTCCGCCGAAGTTTCGGGAATAACGGGCGCGGACAAAACAGCGTACAAGCGAATGACGTTCAGTGCCATACGCAAAATCATCGCCGCCTGTTCGGGATTTTCCTTGATTACCGTCCACGGCGCGGCGGCAGTCAGATAGTTGTTGCCTTCCACCCAAATCGCACGCAGTTCGACCAAAGCTTTGCGGAATTCCATTTCGCGCATGTATTTGGAATAATCGGCAATACGGGCGGACAGCACGCGGATGAATTCGCGTTCCATATCGCCCCATTCGCCGCCCGCAGGAACGTTTGTGCCGATTTTGGACGCCGTCATTTTCAAAATGCGGTTGACGAAATTGCCCAAAACGTCGTTCAAGTCTTTGTTGATTGTCGCGGCAAAGCCCGTAAACGTAAAGCTTGAATCCGAATTTTCGGGCGCGTTTGCCATCAGCCAGTAACGCCAATAGTCGGCATTGAATTCGTCCAAAGCCTGATTGGTGAAAATGCCGCGTTTCTGCGATGTGGAGAATTTTCCGCCATAGAACGTCAACCAGTTGAATCCTTTGATATAATCGACCTTTTTCCACGGTTCGCGCACGCCCAGCAAAGTCGCGGGGAACATAATCGTGTGGAAAGGAATGTTGTCCTTTGCCATAAATTCGACATAGCGGACATCGCGGGTGTCATACCACCAGTCTTTCCAGTTGCGGTGTTCGGGGTCTTTTTCCGCCCATTCCGCCGTCGCGCCGATATATTCGATCGGAGCGTCGAACCACACATAAAACACTTTGCCGTCAAAGCCGTCGCACGGAACGGGAATGCCCCACTTCAAATCGCGGGTGATGCAGCGTTCGCGCAATCCCTCTTTCAGCCATTTGCGGGCAATCGAAGTCACAACGACGGGCCACTCGGCTTCGTGAGAGTCGATGAATTTCGTCAATTCGCCTTCCAGCATCGGCAGTTTCAGGAACAAATGCTTGCTGTCCTTGATTTCCAAGTTGTGCGATCCCGACACGGCGGAACGCGGGTTAATCAAGTCCGTCGGATCAAGCACGCGCGTGCAGTTTTCGCATTGATCGCCGCGGGCGGCTTCGTATCCGCAGTGTGGGCAAGTCCCGACGATGTAGCGGTCGGGCAAAAAGCGCCCGTCATCAACGGAATAAACCTGTTTGATGGTGCGTTCCTCGATATAGCCGTTTTCCATCAGCTTTTTGCACATATGCTGGGTCAGCTTGGTATTTTCATCCGAAGACGACCTGCCGAAATGGTCAAACGACAGGTTGAAGCGGCGGTAAATATCCTTTTGGACTTCGTGCTGTTCGGTGCAGAATGTTTCGACATCCTGATGTTTTTCCAGCGCCGCCAGCTCTGCGGGCGTACCGTGTTCGTCGGTTGCGCAAATAAACAGAACATCCTCGCCCGTTTGGCGCAAAAACCGCGAATAAACGTCGGCGGGCAGCATGGAGCCGACCAGATTGCCCAGATGTTTGATGCCGTTGATGTACGGCAGCGCGCTTGTAATCAGATATTTCGTCATGACAGCCTCGAAGCTCTTTGATAAAAAATACTGTTTGATTTTTACCCGCTTTTCGGACAACATTTCAAGGACAAAAACAGCTTTTGCCAAAATATTTGAATGGGAGTTTTTAAAATGTTGCTTAATTTGCCCGACAGTATTCTGTTCCGCCCCGTCCGTCCGCAGGATTTGAATGCGGTGATGGAAATCGAAAAAGGGGCGTTCGATGCCGGTGTACAGGAAGACAGCGATTTGTACGAAAAGCGGATTGACGCGTTTCGCGACGGTTTTCTGGTTGCCGAAGATTACGAAACGGGGCAAGTCGGCGCATATATCTGTTCCGAAATCTGGCACAAGGATATGGCGCTGGATTCGGAAACGCTCGCTCTCGGACACGATCCGCAGAAAGCCCACAATCCGCAGGGAACGCAGTTGTACATCACATCGTTTGCCGCGCGTTCCGATTGGCGCGGACGGCAAATCGGGACGGGATTGTTTCAAGCGTTGGAAAAACGGATTCGGACGAAATATCCCGCCGTTGACGAATTCATTTTGATTGTGTCCGAAAAATGGAACGCCGCGCATCACATCTATGAAAAAGGCGGCTTCAAGGAAATCGGTCGGATTATCAATTTTTTCACGCCCGACAACAAACCCGAAGAAGACGCGATTTTGATGCGCAAAACCTTATAAGTGTTCCGCCGCCCATTGCCTGACCACGGCAGCAAGCGGCGCAACATCGGTGTTTTTCAGCTGTTCGGGGGGCAAGTACGCCGCCTGTTCGATTAAATACGCCGCCCGCGCGTCCAGCGTTTTGCTTTTCAGCGTATCCTTTAAAAAAGCGCTCCATTGCGTTCCGTGCAGGACGGCAACCCGTTCTTTCGGGAACTTCATCAACGCCATGCGCCGCAACAGCCCCAGTAAAGCCGTGATTTTGTCGCGCGCCGTCCCCCGTTTTGCAATCCGTTGGATTTCGGCGAAAGCGTACGCTTTTGCCGTCACTTGACGCCGACGTTTCAGAGCAAAGCGGATTAAAAAGGCAAGGATAATCACGCCCGCCGATATGTACCACACGTTTTCGTTCGGCGGAAAAGCCGACGGCACGGGCGGCAGATGAATGTCTTTCAATCCCGACAAATCGATATTCGACGGCATTACCCTTTCCTTTCAAACAAGGCGGAGCGCAAAGTCCGAATCAAATCGTCGTCCGTTCGGACGGGAACATACAGCATTTTGTGCGCCAGACAAAAATCGGAAACACGCTTGCGCGCCGTTTCAAAACGCCGCGTGTACGCCGCGCGCCAAGCATCGTCGTCGGCGGGCAAAGTCATAATGTTTTGTCCGTCGCTGACCCGATATGTTCCCGACGGCGGCGGATCGGCTTCCAACGGATCAAAAATCTGCACGCACACCGTATCGCAGTGCGCCCCGATTGCCGCCAGATGTTTTTCGGAATCCGCGTCAAAGTCGTGAAAGTCGCTCAGCACGAAAACACGTCCGCCCGTTTTGCTGACGCGGCGCAATTCCGCCAAAACATCGGACAAAGCGGGTTCCCCGCCGGCAGAGCGCAAATCGTTGCATGCGGAAACGGTCGCGTTGAACACTTCCATCAGCCGCCGCATTTGACGGTGCGGAGCGACTTTGACAAAGCCGTCCGACGACACAATCAGCGCGCCGATTTTATCGCCGTTTTCGCGCGACGCCCACGCCAAAGCCGCCAAAGCTTTCGCCGCGACGACGGATTTAAAGGCTTTGCGCGTTCCGAATTTCATAAAACTGCGAAAATCGCCCAAAAACAAAACGGGACGGTCGCGTTCTTCGCGGTACAATTTGGTATAGGGCTTTCCCGTCCGCGCGGTTACGCGCCAGTCTATCAACCGCACGTCGTCGCCCGCGTGATAGGATCGCACTTCGTCGAACTCCATGCCGCGTCCGCGAAACGGCGAACGGTGCTGTCCGAATCCTTCGGAGCGCGACACGCCGCGCGTATCAAACGACAACAGCCGCACAAAACGCTTCATCGCCGTCAAATCCGACAAAGCGACCGAAACGCCGTTTTCCCGATTTTCTTCGGTATGTTCGGCTTTCAGCAATGTGCGCAGTTTTTCCAGCATTACGGCAAAGGCACCCGTTTCAACAGCAAATCCAAAAAGCTGTCGAGCGTAATGCCCTCGGCTTCGGCTTCAAACGTCAAAATGACGCGGTGGCGCAGAACATCATGAACGATGCCGTGCACGTCTTCGGGCAGAACAAAATCGCGCCCCGCCAGCCACGCTTTCGCCCGCGCACAGCGGTCAAGCGCGATTGTGCCGCGCGGGCTTGCCCCGAAAGCAACCAAGCGTTTGAACTTTTCGCCGTATTTTTCGGGTTTGCGCGTCGCCATAACCAGCTGAATGACATATTCCTCCAAAGCGGGGGACAAATGCACGTTCAAAACTTCGCGGCGGGCTTCAAAAACGCGCTGCTGAGGCATAACCTCGACGGGGATTTCAGCCCCCTCCTCCAGCGCTTCGTTGCGGACAATCTGCAAAATCCGACGTTCCGCCGCCGCGTCGGGCTGGTCGATTTTGACATACATCAAAAAACGGTCAAGCTGCGCTTCCGGCAAAGGATACGTCCCTTCCTGCTCTATCGGGTTTTGGGTCGCCATAACCATAAACAAAGCGGGCAAACGGTATGTTTTTCCGCCGACGGTGACTTGGCGTTCCGCCATGGCTTCCAGCAAAGCCGACTGCACTTTCGCGGGCGCGCGGTTGATTTCGTCAGCCAAAATCAAGTTGTGGAAAATCGGTCCCGCTTGGAATTTGAAATCGCCCGTTTCGGGACGGTAAATATCGCTGCCCGTAATATCGGACGGCAGCAAGTCGGGCGTGAACTGAATACGCTGATCGTCGCCTTCAATGGCTTCGGACAGTTTTTTGATTGCCTTTGTTTTCGCCAGCCCCGGCGCGCCTTCGACCAGCAAATGACCGTCCGCCAGCAAAGCGACCAACAGCTTGTCCACCAAATCCGCCTGTCCGACGATATTGGCGTTCATATAGTCTTTTAACCGCTGAAAACTGCGGGCGGCAACCGTTTTTTCCCGTTCCATCGAAAACTCCTTTTATTCTGCTTTCTGTTATTTAGTACGCGCGCCGCCTGCATGCAAGGGGCAACAAAACGGCAATCGCCGTTTGCGCCGACATTCCGACCGCCGCCGCCAGCATGCCGTCAAAGAAAATCGCGCCGAACGCCAAAACAAACAAAGGAAAGTCCGCTTTCAAATAGCCCCGACGCTCCGAATCAAACAGCAAAAAAGCGACCGCCGCGGACAAAAGCGCGCCGTCCCCCGCC
>ERZ1026860.1229-NODE-1229-length-13565-cov-3.924944_pt1 | contig 13565 bp, 10 predicted proteins | sample MGYA00380160_ERZ1026860 | MGnify/ENA primary metagenome ERZ1026860 (study PRJEB33269, sample SAMEA4719796) | human gut metagenome | biome: human-associated habitat; feature: organic feature; material: feces | place: Cameroon | collected 2013-10 ... | reverse complement strand
GCCTTTGACGATAGACGAACGGCTGCAGAAAATCGCTTACAAACGGATGGAGAATCAAAGCGGCAGCGCGGTTTTGCTGGATATTTACACGGGCGAAGTGCTGATGATGGTGTCAACGCCCGCTTTTGATCCGAACGCGTTTAACCGCGGGCTGACATCCGAAGAATGGAAAGCTTTGTCGAACAACGACAGAAAGCCGCTGTTGAACAAAGCGCTGGGCGGGCTGTATTCTCCCGGTTCGACGTTTAAAATGGTGGTGGCTCTGGCGGCGTTGGAAGCGGGCGTCATTCGTCCCGAAACCAAAATCGACTGCCGCGGCTACACGATGATGGGCAATCACCGATTCCATTGTTGGAAAGGCGCGGGACACGGCGAACTGAATCTGAAAGAAGCCTTGATGCATTCGTGCGATATTTACTTTTACGAAATCGCGCGCCGCACGGGCATTGATAAAATTTCGGCGATGGCGAAAAAATTCGGCTTTGGTTCTTTGACGGGCATCAACCTGCCGGGGGAAAAGGCGGGGCTGATGCCGACCCGCCATTGGAAAGAAATGGTGCTGGGCGAACAATGGCTGCAAGGCGACACGTACAATGTCGGCATCGGGCAAGGGGCGATTTTGGTGACTCCTTTGCAGTTGGCGGTCATGACGGCGGCGTTGGCGAACGACGGAATCAAAGTCAGTCCGACGCTGATTGTGCCTGAAAACCGAAGCCCGAACGCAACGCGCGGCGAATATCTGAATATTTCCAAAAACCATCTGCAGCTGATGCGCGACGGCATGTTTGAAGTGGTCAACAATCCCAAAGGGACGGCGAAATGGGCAAAAGTCGACGTTGACGGCAAGCTGATAGCGGGCAAAACGGGAACGACGCAGGTCAAGCGCATTTCGATGAAAGAGCGCGAGCAGGGATTGAAACGGCAGGAAGAACTGCCGTGGGAAGACAGAAACCACGCTTTGTTTGTAACGTTTGGTCCGACGGACAATCCGCGTTACGCTTTGGCGGTTGTAATCGAACACGGCGGCGGCGGATCGACAACGGCGGCGCCGATTGCGCGCGACATCATGCGCGCCGCGTTAAGGCTTGATCCTGCCGCGAAACAGCCCGTTAAGCCGCACAAAACCATCATTTCTTCGGGAGGGGTGAAATGAGTTTGTCCTCTTTTCGATTCAATCGGACCAACATGACGCTGAAAGACCGCTTTACGCGGCTCAGCTGGTTTTATATTTTTTTGATTTGCTTGGTGGCGGCGACGGGGCTGGTCGTTTTGTACGCCGCCGCGAACGGAAACTGGAATCCATGGGCGTCAAAGCAATTCGTCCGTTTTTGCTTGGGCTTCAGCGTTATGATTGTTGTCGGCATGACGAATCTGCGTTTTTGGCTGAAATACGCTTACGCTTTTTACACCGTTGCCGTGATTATGCTGTTTATCGTCGAATTTTTCGGACATGATGCCATGGGGGCTCAGCGGTGGCTGAATTTGGGCTTTATCAAGGTTCAGCCGTCCGAATTGATGAAAATCGCTTTGATTTTGGCGTTGTCGCGATATTTTCACGGCGGATCTTTGCAAGACGCGCAAAGCATGTCGTATTTGGTCGCGCCGTCTTTGATGGTATTGCTGCCCGTCGCGTTGGTTTTAAAGCAGCCTGATTTGGGAACGGCTGTTTTAATGGCGTCGGGGGCGGTGATTTTGTTCTTTTTGGTCGGCGTTCAAATGTGGAAATTCGGCGTGATGGCTTGCGTGGGATTGATTTCCCTGCCAATCGGCTGGCGTTTTCTGCATGATTATCAAAAAGAACGCGTCTATACGTTTTTGGATCCCGAACGCGACCCGCTGGGCAAAGGGTATCATATTTTGCAGTCCAAAATCACGCTGGGATCGGGGGGGATTTTCGGCAAAGGCTTTTTGCAGGGAACGCAAAGCCGGCTGAACTTTTTACCCGAAAAGCAAACGGACTTTATCTTTACCGTTTTGGCGGAAGAATTCGGTTTGATAGGCTCCGTTTCTTTGCTGATGCTGTATTTGGCGCTGATTTTTTACGGCTGTCTGATAGCGTTTCGCTCCACCAGCTTTTTCGGGCGGCTGTTGGCGCTGGGGCTGTCGGCGAACCTGTTTTTGTACGTTTTTATCAATATCGCAATGGTTATGGGACTGCTGCCCGTCGTGGGCGTGCCTTTGCCGATGATTTCATACGGCGGAACGGTAATGCTGACGCTGATGTTTTCGTTCGGATTGATTGAATGCGTCAACGTCAACCGCGACGTTCAAATCGGACGCCGCGGCGCGTATGACGATTAGTTTTCCGCGGAACGGGCGGCGGCTTTTTCGGCGGCTTTGGCTTCTTCGCGCGCTTTCTTTTCAGCGGCTTTTTTGGCGGCGGCCTCGCGTTCGTTTTGGTCGCGGATAAGCGCGTCAATCAAAGGATTGCCGACGCTTTGAGTCGTTTTTTCTTCTACTTCGTTTTTGAATTCGGACAGGTTGACACCGAAATCGCGGTACTGATTTTCAACGTCTTTTTCAAATTTTTCGACTTCTTTTTGCCGATGGGTGTCATACATTTCAATCAGCTGCAGCGTGCTTTGAATCAGCGGATTCGCCATCGATATTTCATCCAGATTCATTGTGGTTTCAATGGCGTTGCGGAAAGGAATGGCTTTTTCGTTGCCCAGCAAAACGGCGGTTTGGAACCACTTGTAAGCGAAAATATTGCTGAAAGGAACTCCTTTTCCCGATTCGTAAAGCTTGCCCAGTTCGATTTGCGCGTCGGTGTGGTTGCGCATGGCGGCGGACGTAAAGCAGTCTGCGGCGGCGATATAGGATTCTTCCGAATTATCGTCCAACAGCATTTTGCCGCGTTCGTACAAAGCAGTGGAATCCGTCATTTTTGCGCAAACGGCGCTGGCGTTGATATAGCGCGACAGCATCGCTTCGGACGAATCCTGCAAGCCGGTCTGAGCGACGGCGGAAGCGCTTTGAACAAAAAACGGCAAAGAGAAAAGAAATACCTTGAACACGAACCTATATCCTTAAATAATGTAAAGGGCGCGGCGAATTCACCGCTGTTGGAAATTCTAAGCTAAAAGAGCGAAAAATGAAACGGCTTTTATCGGTTTTTTGTTTATTTTCGGTGTTGTTTGCTTTTCAAGCGTTCGCGCAGGCTCCGATTCAAGCGGATTTAATCACGCAAAAAGAAGGGGTTTTGCCCGCGGGCGAGCTGTTTGTCGCGCTGAAGCTGAATATGCCCAAAGGATGGCACGTCTATTGGAAAAACGCGGGCGACGCGGGGGAAGCGACGGATGTAAAGCTTGATTTGCCTGACGGTTTTGCCGAAACGGAACGGTTTTGGACGGTGCCCGAAAAGTTTTCCGTGGGACCGTTGACCGAATACGGCTATCACGGACAGGCGTATTTCCCGATTAAAATCAAAGCGCCTGACAATCTGAAATACGGGGAAATTTTACAAATCAAAGCCAAAGCGACTTGGTTGGCGTGCAAAGACGAATGCGTCCCGATGCATGCCGAACCGACGGCTTTTGTCACGGCGGGTATCGAGGGCGAAGAAAACGTTGAATTGTCGGCTGTTTTGGATAATCTGGCTCAGCCGCGGACGGATGCCGCGTTTTATGAAACGAACGGCGGCTTCGTTTTGCGTTTGCCCAAACCCGTCAAAGCGCAAAAAGCCTATTTTTTCCCGAACAGCGGCAAAGTGCTGACGCACAACGCGCCGCAAACGCTGAAAACAAAGGACGGCGACGCGTTTTTGTTTTTGACAAAAGCGTTGCCGGAAGACTTTGAAAACCCCGAAAAACTGGCGGGAACGGTCGTGTTCTATAACGATTTGGGCGACAAAACGGCGGCTTTTGCAGTTGAAGCGGAGCGCACGACGGAAAAACTGCCCGTGTTTGAAACATTTGTTTGGCGCGAATTTCTGGGGGCTTTGTTTTTCGCGTTTTTCGGCGGATTTTTGTTGAATTTGATGCCGTGCGTGTTCCCTGTTTTGTCACTGAAAGCGTTCAGCCTGCTGTCGGCGAAAACGGACAAAGCGCAAAGGAAACGGGAAGCGGTGCTTTATACGGCGGGCGTTTTGTTTTCTTTTGCCGTCATCGGAACGGTATTGGTTGCTTTGCGCCGCGCGGGGGCGGAGCTGGGGTGGGGCTTCCAGCTTCAATATCCGCCGTTTGTGCTGTTTTTAAGCCTGTTTATGTTCTTTTTGGGACTGCTGTTTTCCGATATGGTCGTTGTCGGCGAAGGACTGTCCGATTTCGGTATGAACGTCAAGCACGGATTGGGGCATTTCGGGACGGGCATTCTGGCGGTTTTTGTTGCCAGCCCTTGTGCCGCGCCGTTTATGGGGGTGGCGTTGGGCTACGGGCTGATGAACCCCGCACCCGTGACAATGTCGGTTTTGCTGATGATGGGCGTCGGACTGGCGATGCCGTTCCTGATTTTGGGATTTTTCCCGCAAACCGCCAAGCTGTTGCCCAAACCGGGGGAGTGGCTGATGCTGTTCCGCCGTTTTCTGGCTTTTCCGCTGTTCGGCGCGTCGGCGTGGCTGTTGTGGGTGCTGGCGGCGCAGGAAGGCGCCGACGCATTGGCGTGGGCGCTGACGTGTTTGACCCTGGTTGCTTTTGCGACATGGCTGTGCGGTGTGGCGCAAAGTTCTCCGAAATTCAAGCTGTGGGCGGGATTGGCGGTTGTTGTCGCGGTGCTGAGTATCGGGGGCGCGCTGTCGAGCGTTGCGCCGAAACAGGCGGAGAATGCCGACAAAATAGAATGGATTGATTACCAAGCCGATACGGTTGAAAGCTTCCGCCGGCAGGGAATTCCCGTGTTTTTGAAATTTTCGGCGAAATGGTGCCTGACGTGCTTGGTCAATGACAAAACGACATTTTCCGACGCCGATACGGTCAAAGCGTTTAAAGACAAAGGAGTCGCCGCGTTTTTCGGCGACTGGACGACGCGCAACGACGATATCACGGCGGCGATTGAAAGCTTCGGACGCGGCGGGATTCCGCTGTATGTGTATTATGCGCCGAACGTCGAAAACCCCGTGATTTTGCCGCAAATCGTAACGCCGTCGGAAATAACGGATTTATTGCGGTAATTTGCCGTCCGATATTTGCACCGTCAAAGTATGGGCGAATCCGTTTTCGACCGTCGGAACAAAACGGATTTTGGCGATACCGGGCTTTTTGGCTTCGAAAACCTGACTCAGCCAAGTTTCCGTGTCGCGCGTTTCAATCGACAGCGGCGTCAAAACGGGCTTGTTGTCGGTAATCAAAGCATCGTCATTGCTGTCCAAGATGATTTTATAGTCGGTGTTGTCGATGTATTTGTGCGCGCCTTTCAGCGAAGCTTCGGTTTCGTGCAGTTTGGTGTACACAATGATTTCGAACACGTCGCCCGTCATAACGGGAATCGCGCTTTCGGGCTTGTCCAGCGTCAGGTGGATTGTCGCGGGATTGGCGACGCGGAAATACAGCGTGCGGATGGCTTCGTCGCTTTCGGGGAAAGGCGCGGGCGGCGTTTTCCCCGCCAAAGCGGGATTGGACGGCTGTTCGATGTCGAACGGTACCCAAGCGGGCATGAACGGAAAGAATTTTTTATACTTGCCGTCGAAAGCGTCGCGTTTCAGCGGAAAGAAAAAAGCGGTTTCGCGCACCATGTCAACGGGCGGCAAAGGAAGCTTTTTGGGATAAATCCGTCCGTTCAAATCGTCTTTGGTTAAAACGCCCGACAGCCAGAACGGCAAAAAACGGGTCAAGTACGCCGTTTGCAAAGGCGACAGTTTCTTTTGCGCTTTTTTGGCGGTTTCCAAAAAGCGGTTTGCCACTTTGCGATGGACGTTTTTATCCAAGTGATTGCGTCCGATATCGGCCAAAACAAAGGCTTGGATGTAATCCTTTTTATCCAGATAATACTGCGCCAGATTGTAAAAAGCGTACGGATTGTTTAATAAGACGGCTTGTTTGAAATATTTTTCCGCCTGTTTTTCGTCGGCTTTCGTTCCGATGCCGAACCGCGTGTAGAGCCCGATGGAATTCAGTGCGTTCAAATGTCCCGCTTCGGCGGCGGCTTTGAAGTTTTCGGCGGCGGTTTTAAAGCTGCGCGGAACGCTGATGCCTTCTTGGTACAACAGAGCCAAACTGTATTTCGCCGCAACATCGCCGCGTTTGGCGTTGCCGATCAGCGTGTTGACGTACATACTGCCCGCGATTCCCGACAAATCGGCGCGATAGCGCGGAATGATGCCCAGTCTGTCCAGCATGTCGATTTCGCCTTTGTACAGGCGTTCCAGAAAAGCGGGATAGGACGGCGCGTCGGTTTTCTTGTCTTTGCGCAACGCTTTTATCAAGCGCAACAGATAAACCGCGCTGGGCTGTTCTTTAGCGTGCAGTTTCAAAATGCGTTCGGCTTCGTCGTAATCGCCGGCGACAAAAGCGTTCGCGCCGTCGTCAAACGTGTCTTTTTCTTCTTCGGCGGCAAAAGCGGGAAAGCAAACCAGCAGAGCGGTTAAAAACAAAATCTTTTTCATCTGCTCAACTTTTTAAGCAGGTTTTTTTGTTTTTTTATTGTTTTTTGCCACCGTCCCGCCGCAAAAGTGTTCGGAGCATAATCCATTTTGCCGTTTTGGTTAATCAGCAGCAAAGCCATTTTGGCGTTCATATCGCCGTTTCTTGCCGCCATTTCGTAAAAACGGACGGCTTTGTGAGTGTCTATGCGACCGCCGCGGCCGTTTTCATACCAGCCGCCCAGCAGCGTTTGCGCCTCAAGGTCGTTTTGTAAAGCGGCGGCTTCCGCGTAAGCGTAAGCTTTGTCCCACTCGCCTTTTCCCGCGTACAAAATCGCCAGAGTCGTTTGAGCGGGAGCGTAATTGAACAACGCCGCTTTTTCATAATACAAAAAAGCGCGCTTTTCGTCGGCTTGGACGCCTTTTCCCGCATAATACATCGCACCCAGAATAAAAGACGCTTGAGGGTTAGCAATCAAATCCTGATTTTGAAACGCCTTTAAAGCGGTTTTGTAGTCGCCGCGTTCGTACGCTGTCAGTCCGCGCGTCATTTCATCGACGGGCGTTTTTTTTGAAACGGCGTAAAATCCCCCCGCGGCAACGGCGGCAAGGACGAAAACAACGGTAAAAATCTTCAAACTTTTCTTCATACGCGCCATTTTAAGCCCTTCGTTCAAAAAAGCCATTGTTTTTTTGACAAGCGGTGTATAATACCCGCTTTGAAACAAAAGGGGATGATTATGTTTCCCGACAGGGCGCAAGTGCAGAGCTTTCGGTTCAAACGCTGTTTTTTCGACGAAACGGCGATGACGGCGCATTTGGTTTACGGTTTTGACGACTTTGTCGAATTCGATGAAACCGTGTCGTTTTTAAACGCGCCCGCTTTTGACGAAACGCGCCGCGCCGCTGTGAACGCGTGCTTGCGTCTGCTTCATTTGGCGGCGGGGGTCAGCTATTACAAAGCGTACATTCCCGAACGAATCTGCGTCGAATCGACGACTCTTTCCGAAAAGGAAGCGGACTTTTTCAACCTGTTCTATCAATCGGGATTGGGCGAGTTTTCCTATCGCAACCAAGTCGATCCGAAAATCGTGTTTCCTTTCGGGGAATCAAAGCCCGAAAAGTGCCAAATCCGTTTAAAGCAAAGGACGATTGCGCCCGTCGGCGGCGGCAAAGATTCGATTGTAACGCTTGAAACGCTGAAATCGGCGGGGATTTCGCCCGTGCTGTTTTCGGTGGGGTTGCCGCGTCCGATAAAGGACACGATTGCCGTTTCGGGATTGGAATCCATCGAGGTCGTCCGTAAAATCTCGCCGAATCTGAAAGCGCTGAACGAATCGGGCGCGCTGAACGGGCATGTGCCCGTGACGGGCATTATCGCGTTTATTTTGATGCTGGCGGCGGTGATTTACGATTTTTCGGACGTCGCGATGTCAAACGAACGATCGGCAAACGTCGGCAACACGACTTTAAACGGGCGCACGGTCAATCATCAATGGAGCAAATCGATTGAATTCGAGCGCGCTTTTGCCGATTTGACGGCGGACGTTCTGCCCGATTTTCGTTATTTTTCGTTTTTGCGTCCTTTGTCGGAGCTGTCGATTGCCCGCAAGTTCGCTCGAATCAAAAAATACGACGCGGTGTTTACCAGCTGCAACAAAGCGTTTCGGCTGGATGAAACAAAGCGGCTCGACCGCTGGTGCGGCGATTGCGACAAATGCCGCTTTGTGTTTTTGGCGCTGGCGCCGTTTATGGGCAAAGAACGCGTTTCCGCCGTTTTCGCCCGCAATCCGCTGAACGAAGCCGAACAAACCGAAGGCTTCCGCCGTTTGCTGGGGTTAAGTGCGTTCAAACCGTTTGAATGTGTCGGAGAAATCGACGAATCCGCGTGGGCGTTTTTGCAGCTGTGCCGCCGCCCCGAATGGGAATCGGACGCCGTTGTCGCCGCTTTGAAATCCGCCGTTATGGAAAAATACGCCGCGCGGGAAAAGGAGCTTGAAGCCAAGATTTTTTCCTTTTCGTCCGCGCATTTGATTCCGAAAGGATATGAAGATGCTGTTGGAAAGCTTGAAGAATAGTCCCGTTACCGTCTGGGGCGCGGGACGCGAAGGGCATGCTTGCGCCGAATTTTTGCAAAAACGCGGCTGTACGGTCAAAATCGTCGAAGATCCGCTGACCGAACCGCTGGAAGGCGTTATTGTCAAATCCCCCGGAATCAGCCGTTACCGTCCCGAAATCGCGGCGGCGAAGCAAGCGGGGGCGACTTTTACCACCGCAACGAATTTGTTTGTCCAAGCCGCACGGTTAAGCCCGAAAAAGCCTTTGCTGATTGGAATTACAGGCACAAAAGGCAAATCGACGACCTCGTCCCTTGTCGCCCGTTTGCTGAGCGAACAGGGTAAAAAAGTCGCTTTGTGCGGCAATATCGGCGTACCGTCGATTTCGTATGCCGACAAAGTCGACGATTACGACGTTTTTGTTTTGGAAGTGTCCAGTTATCAAGCGGCGGATTTGGAACAAGGCTTTGACATCAGCGTTGTTTTGAATCTGTATCCCGAACATATCGACTGGCACGGATCGCATGAACGCTATTATCAGGACAAACTGAACATCGTGCGCGTGCGTCCCGACGGCGCGCCCGTGGTTTTGAACGCGAACAATCCGCGGCTGTCGCATTATCTGCCCGCGGCTCAAAACGCGGTTTATTTTGACGCGCCCGACGCGATTCACATCGAAAACGGGTTGTTTTACGACGGAATCGAAAAGCTGTTTCCGATTTCCGCGGTGAATTTGAAAGGCGAACACAACTTGAAAAACGTGTGCGCGGCTTTGACGGCGGTCAAATTGGCGGGCGGCGATTTATTCTTGTGCGAGGACGCGCTGAAAACGTTCCACGCTTTGCCGCACCGTTTGCAGGAATTGCCCGTTCGGCACGGATTGCGTTTTGTGGACGACAGCATCGCGACCACGCCCGAATCGACTCTGGCGGCGCTCAAGTCTTTTCCCGAAACGAAAATCGTTTTAATCGCGGGCGGATACGACAGAAAACAGGATTATACCGAGCTTGCCGATTTTGTGGTGCGTAAAGGAATCCAAGTCGTAACTTTGCCGCCGACGGGGGAACGTTTGGCGCGCATGATTCGGGAAAAGGGCGGGTTTGCCGTCGAAGCGACCGATATGACCAACGCGGTCGAATCCGCCGCCAAAGCCGCCAACGCGGGCGATTTGGTGCTGTTGTCGCCCGCCGCGCCCAGCTACGGAGTCTATAAGAATTTTGAAGAACGGGGCGACATTTTCGCTCAATGCGTCGCCGCGCTTTAACGCCGCGCCCTTAACGCGGTTTGGATTGTGCCGTCGTCCAGATAGTCCAATTCGCCGCCGACGGGGATTCCTTGCGCCAAGGACGAGATTTTCAAGGGCAAATCCTTGAACCGTTCGGCGATGTAATGCGCGGTCGTTTGTCCGTCGACGGTGGCTGGCAAAGCCAAAATCAGTTCCGCCGTATTGTTTTCGCGAATCCGCCGTTCAAGGGCGGGCAGGCGCAGTTCTTCGGGACCCGTGCCGTCAATCGCGGACAGCAAGCCGCCCAAAACGTGATAGCGTCCTTTGAACGCGCCCGAACGGTCGATTGCCCACAAATCCGCGACATCCTGCACGACGCAAATCGTCGAATCGTCACGGCGCGAATCGGCGCAGACGGCGCACGGGCTTTGCGAATCCAGATTGCCGCAAATCGGGCAGATTTGAACGGTGTCGATAACGTCTTGAATCGCTTTTTCCAACGGAATCAACTGCGATTCGCGCCGCTTTATCAAATACAGAACCGTGCGGCGCGCGGAACGCGTCCCGAACCCCGGCAATCGGGAAAACAGACGAATCAGCGTTTCGATTTCGGACATTTTCTTTTAGAACGGCAGTTTAAAGGGCAAATTCAGCCCGCTTTTCATCGCGTCGGTTTTCTGCGCGACCAGTTCGTCGGCTTTTTGCCGCGCGTCGTTAATCGCGACAACCAGCAAATCCTCCAGCACTTCGGTATCTTGCGCGACCGACGGGTCGATGCTGACTTTGCGCGCTTTGCCGTCGCCCGTCATGACGACCTGCACCATGCCCGCGCCCGCCGCGCCTGTGACTTCGGCGGATTCAAGCTCTTTTTGCATATCGGTCATTTTCTGCTGCATTTGCTGCGCTTTTTTCATAATGTCGGCAAAGTTTTTCATTCGTAATCCTCTGAATTTGAAGTGTCGTCGGTTTCTTCGGCGCGTTCGCGAATCGAATCGATTTTCGCCCCCGGAAAAGCCATGATGACCGCCGAAACAACGGGATTTGCGGACATCGTTTTACGCAGGTTCGCTTTGGTTTCCTGCGCTTCCTGCAGCAGGGTTTTGCCGCCTTGCTTGTTGACGACGGAAATCAGCCATGTTTTGCCCGTCCACGCTTTCAGCTTTTCAGCCATGTCGGACGCCAAGTTCGCGGGCGTGTGCTCCATGGGGTAAAATTCGATTTTGCCCTGCTCGAACGAAACCAGACTGACGCAGTTTTGCAGGTTGTAGGCGAACATCATTTCCTTTTGCTTGTACGCATAGGCGACAACGTCCGCCAAAGTGTCGAACATCACCGTCCCTTGCGGCGCGGGAGCCGCCTGCGTCATCGGAACGCCGCCGGCGACGGCGCGCACGCCGCCCCAATCGGAGCTTGCGGGAGCGGGGGAATGAACAGGCGCGGCAACAGGCGCCGCAACGGGCGCGGTGTTTTTGATGTCCTTAATCAAATCGGCGGGCGGAGGCAGTTCCGCGGCATACGCCAAACGGATCAAGACCATTTCGGCGGCTTGCTTTGCGGACGGCGCGGTTAAAACTTCGCCAACGCCTTTCAACAGCATTTGCCAGTCGCGGGTCAAAACGCCCATCGGCAACGTTTTGGCAAGCGCGGCGCAGCGGTCGCGCTCGGTTTGTGCCATGGACGGGTCGTCCGCCAGCTCGGGCGCGATTTTCACGCGCGTAATCCAATGCGTCAAATCCAGCAAGTCCTGCAGCACAATCATCGGATCCGCGCCCGACGCGTATTGTCGGTTGAACAAATCCAAAGCGGCGTGAATGTCGCCTTTCATCAACGCTTCGAACAAATCGACGATTGCCGCCCTGTCCGCCAGTCCGATCATCGCGCGCACGAATTCCGCCGTAACTTTGCCGCCGCCGTGGGCAATCGCCTGATCCAGCAAAGACAGTCCGTCGCGCACCGAACCGTCGGCGGCTTTGGCAATCAGGCGCAGAGCCTCGTCTTCCGCTTCGACGTTTTCCTTTTGCACGATGTTTTTGAAGTGGACGGTCAAAAGCTCGGGTTCGACGCGGCGCAAATCGAAACGCTGACAGCGCGACAAAACGGTCGCCGGCACTTTGCGGATTTCCGTCGTCGCGAAAATGAACTTGACGCGTTCGGGCGGTTCTTCCAGCGTTTTCAGCAAAGCGTTGAACGCTTCGTTGGTCAGCATGTGGACTTCGTCGATGATATAGATTTTAAAGCGCGCCGACGTCGGATTGTATCGCGTCGTTTCAATGATTTCGCGGATGTTGTCGATGCCGCGGTTGCTTGCCGCGTTCATTTCGATGACATCGACGTGGCGGTCTTCCGCGATGGCGCGGCAGTGTTCGCAAACGCCGCAGGGATTGGCGGTCATGCCGCCTTTGCCGTCGGGACCGACGCAGTTCAAAGCGCGGGCGATGATGCGCGCGGACGTCGTTTTGCCCACGCCGCGAATGCCCGTCAGCATGTAAGCTTGCGCGACGCGCCCCGTTTCGATGGCGTTTTTCAAAGTGCGGACAAGAGCTTCCTGTCCGACCAAATCCGCGAACGCGGCGGGACGGTATTTGCGCGCCAAAACGCGGTAGGTGTCAGCTGAATCAGTCATGGAGTCCCCGCGGGAAAATCTTTAAAGGAAATCGGACGCGACCCGCCGCAAAATCGTTACGGCTGCTTTCTTCCGAACCTGACCGGGTTGGCGACCGCCGCGTCCGCGCCGACTTCCAGCATCTATTTATCCGAATTTCGGGCGAAAACGCAAGCGTTACTTTTTTATTAACGAAAAAAAGAGAGGTGAACGCCTTATTTTCAGCCGTTTTTGCAACAATGCTTGACAAACGGGGCAAAGTTGGTCTTTTCTGTTTTCCAATTTGTTTCTGATAAGGAGAAAATTCGATGGCTTCAGCTTTGGTTTTTCCGGGTCAAGGGTCGCAATTCGTCGGCATGGGCAAGGATTTGGCGGACGCGTTCACGGTCGCGCGCGAAGTCTTTTTGGAAGTCGACGACGCTTTGAACGAAAATTTAAGCGCGCTGATGTTTGACGGCGACGCGCAGGATTTGATGTTGACTCAAAATGCCCAGCCCGCTTTGATGGCGGTCAGCATGGCGGTCGTCCGCGTCCTGCAGCAGGAAGGAAAAATCTCGCTTGCCGAAACGTTCAAGTATGCCGCGGGGCATTCTTTGGGCGAATATTCGGCGTTGTGCGCGGCGGGGGCTTTCGATATCACGACGGCGGCGCGTTTGCTCAGAACGCGCGGCAAAGCGATGCAGGAAGCCGTGCCCGTGGGCAAAGGCGGCATGGCGGCGTTAATCGGCGCGACCGTTGAAATCGCCCGTGAAATCGCCGCGGAAGCCGCGCAAGGCGATGTTTGCGTCGCGGCGAACGACAACGCCCCGGGGCAGGTCGTTATCAGCGGTTCGACGGCGGCGATTGACCGCGCCGTTGAAATCGCGGGGAAAAAGGGATTGAAACGCGCCGTGAAACTGGCGGTCAGCGCGCCGTTCCACAGCCCGATGATGCAGCCCGCGGCTGTTGTCATGGAACAGGCTTTGGCGGCGGCGGACATCAAAGATTTGCGCTTTCCCGTCATTGCGAACGTAACGGCTGCCCCCGTGGTCAAAGCCGACGACATCCGCAAATTGCTGACGGCACAGGTAACGGGTGCGGTCAGATGGCGTGAAAGCATGCTGTTCGCTATGGAAAACGGCGTCGATACGATTGTCGAAGCAGGCGCGGGCAAGGTTTTGTCGGGTT
>ERZ1026860.1228-NODE-1228-length-13568-cov-4.934286_pt1 | contig 13568 bp, 14 predicted proteins | sample MGYA00380160_ERZ1026860 | MGnify/ENA primary metagenome ERZ1026860 (study PRJEB33269, sample SAMEA4719796) | human gut metagenome | biome: human-associated habitat; feature: organic feature; material: feces | place: Cameroon | collected 2013-10 ... | reverse complement strand
CATTGGCTTTCCCCCATTGAGTTCATCGTCCAATATGTTTGACAAACCTACATTTGCTGTTTTCATCGTTTTTGCGTACTTTTTCGGGCAAACAAAAAACCGGGAAGGCTGTGCTTCCCGGCCTGGTTTTCGTCTTATTGGGCTTTTTCGTATTCCACAATCCGCGCGATTTTGGGCGCGGACGGGGTGCCATCCTGGTACTGGGTTTGCAGCCACAGGGTCAGCAAATCCTCCATCAGGCGAACGCCCAGGGTAAACGCGCCAAAGCAGGCGATATTGGCATTGTTGCTTTTTTCCGCCCGCACCGCCGAATAGGGATCGGAAATCAAGGCGGCATACGCGCCATGCACCTTGTTGGCCGCAATGGACATGCCAATGCCGGTGCCGCAAATCAGCACGCCCCGGTCCGCCTGGCCGCGGGCCACCATTTCCGCCGCATGGATGGCGGTGTTGGCGTAAATGGGGTCGTCGCCCCGCATATCCACCACTTCAACGCCCAGCTTTTCACACACAGCGGCGGCCGCCCTGGCGTGCTCCACCGCGTTGGGGTCATAACCAATAACTACTTTCATTACCGTTTTTCCTTTCCTGCCGCCTTTAGCGTCCGCGGCGAATCATGTCCTCCACATCCTGACGGGTGGGGGCAATGTCCATCAGACCGCGGCGGGTAACGGCAACGGCGCTGGCGGCGGTAGCGTATTCCGCTGCCTGGGGCAGGTCCTTTCCGTCCATAGTCGCGGCAATCAGCGCGCCGTCAAAGGTATCGCCCGCGCCGGTGCTGTCCACTTCCTCCACATGGTAGGCGGGAATGTGCAGCTTTTGTCCCTGATGGAATACATAGCAGCCGTTGGAGCTGTCCTTCAGCGCCACCTTTTTGGTCTGGGCCAGGCGCATGCACACATCGTCCTCCGTCTCGCCGGGCCGGGCGAACAGGGCCGCCTCGCCACGGCTGGGCAGGAAGCAGTCGCACCGCTCCAGCAGCGCCCAGCTGCGTTCCAGATAATCCTCCCTGGAAATCACCTGGCTGCGGAAATTGGGGTCAAAGCTGATCATTACATCGTCCGGCGCCAGCTCCAGCAGGCGGTGATGCGCCCTTGCGGAGGAATCGCTGATGGAATTGGCAAAGCCGGACAGGTGAATCCACCGCACCGATTGAAGCAGCTCCGGGTCGATGTCCGCTTCGCAAAGGGTGGCGGCGGCGGAGTTGGGTACGGTAAATACAAAGTCCCGGCTGCCGTCGGAAAACTGGCTCAGCATGGACAGGGCGGTATCGTGCCTGGGGTCCTTCCGGATATAGGACACATCGATGCCGCTGGCATGCATTTGGGCAAAGAAGCAATCGGCAAAGGCGTCCTGCCCGGTAGCGCCCACATAAGCGCCGGTATAGCCCAGACGCACGCAGGCGTTCATGGCAATGCCCGGATCGCCCGCAGGCACCGGGCCGTAAAACAAACCGGCCTGGGTAAAGGGCTTGTCCAGCTCCATGCGGGTAAATTCCAGAATGGGCACGCCCAGGGTAATGATATCAAACCGCTTCATGGCGTTTTCCCCCTCACTTTCTCGGGGCAAGGGTCTGCGCGACGCGCTGGGCCACCTGCTCCGCCGTCAGGCCGTAATCCTGCAGCATTACAGGATAGGGCGACACGCTGTGGGGATAAGCGTCCGGCAGGCCCAGCTTGAGCATGGCCGGGGCGTTGCCGGTCTGGGCCAGCACATCGGCCACGGCGCTGCCCAGGCCGTTGATCACCGTATGCTCCTCCAGCGTAACGATGGTTTTATGGTCCCTGGCGCACTGCCGCACCAGCTCCTCATCCAGAGGCTTGATGGACCACATGTCCGCCACGCCTGCCTGATAGCCCTGCTTTTCCAGCATAGCGGCGGCTTCCAGCGCCACGGACACCATGGTGCCAACCGCCATGATGCAGGCGTCCTTGCCATCCCGCAGCACATGGGCCCTGCCCATTTCCAGCACCGACTCCTGCTGATACACATTTCTGGGAATGCCGCCGCTCAGGCGAATATACACCGGGCCGTTCAATTCCAGCGCCTTATACAGGCACTGGTACATTTCCACATGGTCCGCCGGGTCCATTACGGTCATTCCCGGCAGGGAGCGCATCACAGCCAGGTCCTCCCAGCCATAGTGGGTTACGCCCTGGGTGCCCATGCCCACGCCGCCTTCGCTGCCCACCACAATCACATTCAGGTTGCTGTAGGCCACGTCCAGACGAATCTGCTCAAAGCAGCGCTCGCAGGAAAACGGAGCGAATGCAAAAGCGATGGGCTTTTTTCCGGCGCGGGCCAAGCCGGCGGCCACGCCGATCATGTTTTGCTCCGCAATGCCGCATTCCACCACACGGTCCGCTACTTCCTCCGGGCATTTCAGGCGGCAGGCCCGGGCGGAGTCCGCCACCACAAAGACCACGTCCTGCCGCTCCTGCAGCAGCTGGGCAATCATCAGGCCAAAGGAAGGGCGAAATTTCATTTCACGGGTTTTCAGAGCTTGCAAATCCATCATTTCAGCCTCTCCTCCTGCCGGTCCAATTCTTCCATCGCTTCCGTCAGAACCTGCTGGTCCAGCGTGCCATGGTGCCAGTCGTTGTTTCCGGCAAAGCGGTCGACGCCATAGCCCTTCACGGTGCGGGCAATTACGCAGGTGGGCATGCCCTGCACCCGGCTGGACGGATCCAATGCCTTTTGCAGCTGGGCGATATCGTTGCCGTTTACCTCCAGCACATGCCAGCCAAAGGCCTTCCATTTATCGGCCATGGGCTCCATATTCATCAAATCCATGGTGGTGCCGCCAAACTGGAAGCCGTTCACGTCCACCACGGCCACCAGATTATCCAGCTTGTGCTGGGCGGCGAACATCACGGCCTCCCAAACGCTGCCCTCGTTGCTTTCGCCGTCGCCAAGGACCACATAGGTATTGTAGCCCTGTCCGTTCAGCCTGGCGCCCTTGGCGATGCCGCAGCCCACGGACAGGCCGTGGCCCAGGGAGCCGGCCGGGTGCTCGATGCCGTAAACGCCCTTGCCGCTGGGATGACCGGCAATGTGGGTATGGGGCTGGTTAAAGGTGTCCGCCTGCTCCCGGGTCATCAGGCCGCTCAGCACCAGCGGGGCGTACAGGCCCAGGCAGGCATGGCCCTTGCTGAGGATCAGACGGTCCCGGTCCGGCCAGTCCGGCTGGGACACCCGGTAGTTCATGGTGTCAAAGAACAAAACCGCCATAATATCCATCAGGGAAAACGCGGGGCCGATGTGCGCGCCCTCGCTTCCGGCGGTGTGCGCCATCTTCAGGGCAATTTTGCGCAGCTCTATCGCCTTTTTCTGCAATTCCAGCACCGATTCGCGCATGTGCCTCACTCCATTCTGTGTTACGCTTTTGCAGCTTGCTTGGGATTCAGGTTTTTCTTGGCCTTTTCACGCTTGCGCAGCACGTCCACCATAACGGCCAGCAGAATCACGATGCCCTTGGCCACATACTGCCAGAAGGAGGCCACGTTCAGCATGTTCAGGCCGTTGTTCAGCACGCCGATGATGATTGCGCCGATCAGGGTGCCGCCAATGGTGCCGATGCCGCCGGTAAAGCTGGCGCCGCCCAGAACCACAGCGGCGATGGCGTCGCACTCGTAGCCTTCACCGGTGGCAGGCACGCCTGCGGTCATGCGGGCGGACAGTACAATGCCGGCCAGACCGGCCAGGAAGCCGGACAGGGCGTAAACCACCACTTCGTTGCGGTCCGTCTGAATACCGGCAAAGCGGGCGGCGGTCTTGTTGCCGCCAATGGCGTACAGGTGGCGGCCAAACTGGCTCTTATTCAGCACCAGGTAGCACAGCAGCATAATCACAAACATGTAAATGACGGGCAGCGCCACAGGGCCCAGATAGGTGGTGCCGATTTTGATAAAGTCCTGATTGCGGATGCGGATGGGCGCGCCGTTGGCCAGCAGCATGGCAAAGCCGCGAAAAATCTGCTGCACGCTCAGGGTCACCACGAAGGGGGCGATGCCCGTCTTGGTGACGATGATACCATTCAGCATGCCCACCATGGTGCACAGCAGGATGGAGCCCAAAATGGCCATCCAGATGGGCCAGCCCCAGCTGCTCATGGTAAAGGCCGCGAACACGCCGGAGAACGCCAGCAGCGGGCCCACGCTCAGGTCGATGCCGCCGATTAAAATGACAAAGGTCATGCCAAAGGCCAGCAGCGCGTTGGTGCTGATCTGGCGCAGAATGTTCCACATATTGGACGCGGTCAGGAAGTTTTCGGACAGCAGGCTGCACAGCAGCATCAATACGGCCAGGCCTACCAAAATGCCAATGTTCTGTTTAAACCAGGCGGTAATGCTGTGTAGCGCCTTTTTGGTCCAGGTGGTATTTTGTTTTTCCATGCTGATTCCCCTCTCCATAATATATGAGAAACTTACAGTTCGTAGCGAATGATGGTTTCCTGGTCAAAGTCCGCCTTGTCGTCCAGAATGGCGACCGCTTTGCCCTGGCGCATCACCACGATGCGGTCGCTCATATTGATGACCTCCGGCAGTTCGGAGGAAATCAGCAGAATGGCGACGCCCTCCTTGGCCAGGCTGTCAATGATTTCGTAAATTTCCTTTTTCGCGCCGATGTCGATGCCGCGGGTGGGCTCGTCCAGAATCAGCACCTTGGGCCTGGCCGCCAGCCAGCGGGCAAAGATGGCCTTTTGCTGGTTGCCGCCGCTCAGGTTGCTGATCAGCTGGGCGGGAGAATAGGCTTTAATCTTCAGCGCCTTAAAGAAGCGGTCAATCAGTTTTTCTTCCTTATTACTATCCACCTTGATAAAGTGGATAAACTCCTGCAGGGCGCTGATGCTGATGTTAAAGCCCACGCCCATCTGAGGAATGATGCCCTGCTCCTTGCGGTTTTCCGGCACCAGCGCCACACCGGCGTCAATGGCCTCGTGCGCGCTACGGAAGCGCACGCTCTTGCCTTCCAGCAGGATTTCGCCGCTGGTAAAACGGTCCAGGCCAAAAATCATCTGGGCCGTTTCGGTGCGTCCAGCGCCAATCAGGCCGGTCATGCCCAGCACCTCGCCCTTGTGCAGGCTGAAGGACACATCGTCAATCACGCCGGGCTTGGTCAGATGCTTCAGCTCCAGCACCACTTCCTCCTGAGGGGTATGGGTGGTGGTGTAGTAGTTGGTCATTTCACGGCCCACCATGGCGTATACCATCTCGTCCTCGGTAATATCGCCCACGGTGGCGGTGGTAATGGTCTTGCCGTCCCGAAACACCGTCAGCCGGTCGCAGATGGTTGAGATTTCGTCTAGTTTATGGGAAACAAACAGAGTGGACACACCCTGCTGCTTGAGATTGCGAATGATTCGGTAAAGCTGTTCCACCTCGCGGTTGGTCAAAGAGGACGTAGGCTCGTCCATGATAATCAGCTTTACGTCGCGGGAGAAGGCCTTGGCGATTTCCACCATTTGCTGTACGGCAATGTCCAAATCGCGCACATAAGCGTCCAGCGGCAAATCCAGGCCCAGCTGTTCCAGAATTTGGGCCGCGCGGGCACGGGCCGCCTGGGCGGAATAAGCGCCGTGCCTGCCGCCCTCGTAGCCAAGCACGATGTTTTCGTATACCTTCATATGAGGCACCAGGCACAGCTCCTGATAAATGACGCTGATACCGCGGGAAAGCGCCTCGCGGATGCTTTCGTTTTCGCACTCTTTTCCATTAAAGGTAACGGTGCCCTCATCGGGCGTATAAATACCGGCAATAATTTTGATAATGGTGCTTTTCCCGGCGCCGTTTTCGCCGATCAGGCCGTGAACCTCGCCGTAATCAATGGTCAAATCCACATGATCCAGCGCTTTGACGCCCGGGAATGATTTGCATACGTTTCTAACTTCCAAAAGATGTTCTGCCATTGAGCCTTTCTCCTCCCAGACTGACTGTCAGCGAAAGAATGATAATGACGGGAATTAAGGATAAGAATAGGGGTTACCGCATTTCTGCGGCAACCCCGCGCAAAGCACGAGGTGTGCTTTGATAAAGCAGCCACTCTACGCGATGTTTCTGATATTAGAAACCAACGTAGCCGTCCACATTGTCCTTGGTGAGCAGAGTCACGTCCAGCAGATTCTCGTACTCGAAGGGCTCGCCCTTAGCGTTCTTGATCAGCAGCTCCACAGCGCCCTGGCCCATGGCGTAGGGGTTCTGAGCGGCTTCAGCGGTCTGCAGGCCTTCCTTAATGTAGTCAGCCATCTGCTGCTGGCCATCCACGGCGTAGGTCTGCACGCCTTCCAGGCGGTTGGCAGCCTGCATGGAAGCGATAGCGCCCTGCAGAGAACCGTCGTTGATGGCGAACACTACGTCAAAATCGCTGAACTGCTGCAGCCAGTTGTCCATGATGGCCATGCCCTTGTCATACAGACCGGAGCTGGGCTGCTCGGACAGGATTTCGTAGCCATCGTGGCCTTCCAGAGCGGCTTTGAAGCCAGCCAGACGGTCGATGGTGCACTTGATTTCGGGGTGGCTCAGAACCAGAATTTTGGCGCTGTCCTTGGTGGCCAGCAGGTGCTCGCCGCACAGCTGACCGGCCTTGAAGTTATCGGAAGCGATGTAAGCGATGGTCTTTTCAGCGTCGGCGCAGGCAGCGTCCACAGACACAACGGGCACGCCAGCCTTGGCGGCGGCGTCCAGCGCGGGGGTGATGCCTTCAAAGTCAACGGGCATTACGATCAGGCCGTCGATGTTCTGCTGCAGCAGGTCATCGCACTGGGAGATCTGCTTCTCGATATCGTTGTCAGCATAGTAAACAATCAGCTCGATGCCGTTGGCGTCGCAAACTTCCTGCATACCGTTGCACAGGGGAACCATGAAGGGGTCGTTCTTCATGCAGGCGAAGCCGATCTTCTTCAGACCGTCCACCTCGGCGCTGGCGGCGCCAAAGATACCAAGCAGCAGGCACAGTACAGATACCAGGCAAAGAATCCGTTTCTTCATTGTTCGTCTTCCTCCGTTATTTAATTTGGTGCGTCAAGTGAGTCTCCAAAACTTGCGCGTTGGTGGCTCCCTGCTTTATGAGCGTAGTATACTATGGTGAAGTGTACTTGTCAATATTTTTTTTGAAAAATGAAGCGCTGTTTTTTGTTTTTGCTGTTCTGTGCAGAAAAAAGCCTTATTTCATAAGGAATTTTGTATTTTCAGGGCGTTTTTTCTCCTGCTCGCTTCGTTTTTGTTTTGATAAAAATGACGTTTTTTTGAAAAACGCATTGACACAAAGTGAAAAATCTTCTACACTGTTGGCAGCATTTGAAGGTTTCAGAAAGGAGCGCATCAAATGGAGCATCGTTATCTTATCGGCACAGATATTGGTACATCCTCCACCAAAACCGTCATGACCGACGAGCACGGCAACGTGCTGGCCGCCGCAACCGAAGCCTACGGCCTGCTGTGCCCACAAAACGCCTGGGCCGAGCAATGGCCGGACGTATGGGAGGAAGCCGCCAAAAGCACCATCCGTCAGGTGGTCAAAAAAAGCGGCGTGGACGCAAAGCAGGTAGCCGCCCTGTGCATCAGCGGCCTGTATGGCGGCAGCGGCATCCCGCTGGACCGGGATATGCAGGTGGTACGTCCCTGCATTATCTGGATGGACCGCCGGTCCGAGGAAATTTGCAAGCGGATTAAGGAAACAACCGACGTTCAACGGATGTTTGACATTACCGAAAACGGGGTGGATTCCTACTTCGGCTATGCCAAAATGCTATGGATCAAGGAAAACGAGCCAGAAAACTGGAAGCGTATTTCCCTGTTCCTGACGCCCAATCAATATGTGGCCTATCACCTGACCGGTGAAATCGCCATTGACCGCACCTCCGCGGGCAATCTGGGCGGCCTGTTCGACATGGAAAAGAACGACTGGTCGGACGAGATGCTGGCTGTCCTGGGCATTCCCCGCTCCATGCTGCCCCAGCGCATTCTGGACCCCACGGATATTCTGGGCCGCTTAAATGAAGAAAGCGCCCGTGAACTGAAGCTGCTGCCCGGCACGCCGGTATGCGCCGGGTGCATCGACTGCCTGGCCTCCACCTTATCCTCCGGGGTTTACAGCGCGGGCCATACCGTGGCGGTGCTGGCCACCAGCCTGAACTGGGGCCTGGTTCATGGTCAAAAGCAGGAAAATCAGCAGTATATTTCCATGCCATATTTGACAAAGGATCATTCCCTGCGCTATACTTATGGCGGTATATCCACTGCAGGCGCATTGACAAAGTGGTTCGCAAATAATCTGGTTCAAAACCCGTTTGCCGCCGATCAGGAGCAGAAGGAACAAAAGCTGCTGTTTGGAGAACTGGAACAGGCCGCCGGTGAAATTCCCGCCGGCAGCGAGGGGCTGCTTGCCCTGCCCTATTTTATGGGCGAACGCACTCCCATTTGGGATTCCAAGGCCCGGGGGCTCATTTTGGGCCTGACCGTTAAGCACACGTCCGCCCATCTGTACCGCGCCATGCTGGAATCCGTGGGTTACGCCTTCCGTCATGTGATGGAGGCCTACGGCTTTTCCTTCCCCCGGGACGCGGCCTGCCGCATTGTGGGCGGCGGCACGGCGTCCAGGCTGTGGGTACAGATTTTGTCGGATATTACAGGTGTAAAGCTGGAATGCATGCGGGACGGGGTGGAAGCGCCTATGGGCGACGCCTTTATGGCCGGTATCGCGGGCGGCGTTTTCTCTGACTTTGACGAGATTGAAAACTGGACCAAGTCCTACATGGTCTATTGTCCCAACTGGCAGAACCACGCGCTCTACACCCGCTATTACGAAATCTACAAGCATTTGTACCTGTCCGTAAAGGATGATATGCATATGCTTGCAGATCTGGGGTTCTCCTTTGAGTAATCCTGCGCCGCGCATGCATTTTCAACACTGTGAAACGGATGTGTACGGAATGAACAAGCTGCTTGTACGGCTGCAATTTATGGTACAAAGCCTGCCCCGTGCGGAAAAAGCGGTAGCGGAATACATGATCTCGCACGTTTCCCAAATGTCCGACATGACCTTATCCATGCTGTCGGACGAAACGTCCGTCAGCGAGGCCACCATTCTGCGTTTCTGTCGCCGGTTGGGCTATGGATCCTACATTCAGCTGCGTCAGGCGTTTGCCTTTGCCGCCAACGAGGACCGTCCGGACTCTCTTGATCCCATCACCACGTCGGACGCCATGCCCGCCATCACATCCAAGGTCATCCAATCCGTCACCCGTTCGCTGGAAAACATGAGCGCGTTTATTTCCGGCGACTATGACCGTGTGCTAAGCCGCATTCAAGAGGCTGACAGTCTGTACTTTATCGCCTCCGGCGACCCCACCATTACCGCCCAGTTCGCCTGCACCAAATTTCGCCGGCTGGGCCTTGCCGCTTATGTCTGCTCCGATGTGTTTTACCAGTACGAAACCGCCATGCGGCTTACGGAAAGGGACGTAGTCATTGCCATCAGCAACAGCGGCCGGTCCACCAACGTGGTAAACGCCGTCAAAATCGCCAAGGATCAGGGGGCTTTTACCTGCTGCATCACCCAGGGCGGCCGTTCGCCTCTGACGAAGTATTGCGATGTGTCCCTGTACTCCTCGTCCATCGACACCACTCTGGGCCGCGACAGCGTTACCAAGCGGGTTATTGAGATGGTTATTCTGGAGGCTCTGTATCTGGGCGTTATCAATTCCAACCCCAATGAATACAAGCAGATGATGCAAAATACCATGCTTTCGTCGGAGATGAACAAAAGCTGAGTCTGCACGCCGGCAGGCACGCAAGAGAACATTCAGGCAGACCCGTGAAACGGCATCACGGGCCTGCTTTTTGCATGGATAAGCCATCGCTTTCCTCCGTCCGCCGTGGTACAATCAAGCAGAAATGAAAAGCTGCCCTTTGGCGGCTTTTCCGCTCCCATATAGTTAGTTAACACTAACCTCCGGCAAAACCGGACGCGCACCCTGAAGCGCCGCTGTTTTAACAAAAGAAAGGAAGGCCGAATCATGGCTGAAAAAATCACTCTCACCGGCGTGCCGGAAACCATGCTGCAAACCATCTACGCCCGGGCCAGGGAAACCCAAACCCGAGGTGCCATACACGATGAAAAGGCCGTTTGGCTGACAAACAGGCTGGACTACGATTTTTCGCTCGCCGACAGGGACGCCGCCATGCACAATGGGGTGATTGCCAGGACCATCGTGCTGGATCGCTTAACCCAAAGCTATCTGAACGCGCATCCCGGCACGGCGGTGGTGAACATCGCCTGCGGATTGGATACCCGCTGCTATCGGGTGCATGGGTATGCTCACTGGTATAACCTGGACCTGCCGGAAACCATGGCCGTGCGGCAAAAATGCCTGCCGGAGAACGGAAGCATTTCACAAATTGCCATGTCGGCCATGGATAACTGGGGCGGGCTTGTAAGGGAAAACGACGCGCTTATCATCATTGAGGGGCTGACCATGTACCTGACCCAGCAGGATGTGCAGCGGATTTTCTCCATCATCGCCGGGCTGTTTGACCACGCGACCGTGTTTGTGGAAACCATGAATCCCACCATGGCGAAACGGTTTAAGGAAAAATCCATCGAGGGCAGCCACGCCAAGTTTACCTGGGGCATCAAGGACGGCAAAGCGCTGGCCGCGCTGCCTGCGGATTTCCAGTTCGTGCAGGAGCACAGCCTGACCGAGGGAATGGCGGAGTTTGCGCCGGTTTATCGCTGGCTGCAAAAAATTCCGGAAATCCGAAATCTTTCCAATAAAATCACCGTGCTGGAAAAGCGGGGAAAAGCTTGATTGACAAAGCCTTATGACGTGATAAAATATGAGCTTGCAAACCATGGTTCGCCAGCAAGATGGTTTTACAATTGGGAGGAATCCAAATGAACGCTATCGGATGGGCCGCGCTGGCCGCAGGCGCGGCGCTGCTGCTGCCCAAACAGCCCAGGCATAATTGGATGAAGCTGCCCTCTTTTTGCGGCGTGGCCGAGGTTCGTTCCAGCCTGCCGGGGCGGATGCGCCTGTATATTCCCGCCGTTTCCGGGGCGTGTGAGCAGGCCGCGCAGATGAAGGCGCAGTTGGAAAGCACCGGCGTGATTCATCAGGTGACGGTAGAGCCGCGCACCGGCAGCGTGCTTGTGCGCTATGACGAATCCCAGGTGCAGGCCGCCGTTGTGCTGGGCGCCGTTATGAAGCTGCTGGGCCTGGAGGAAAAGATGAAAACCGTCCCTTCCAGCAAGGTGCAGCAGGGTATTCAGCTGCTTCTGAGCACCGTCAATCAAGGCGTTTTGGACGCAACAAACGGGCTGCTGGACGCAAAAACGCTGACGGCGGGCGCGCTGACCGTAGCCGCTCTGCGCAGCAAGGCTGGGCCGTCCCCGGCGCAATGACGCTGCTGTGGTGGGCTTCCAAACTGTTTGGAGCGCAAAGCAATGAATAAAATAGAAGAAAGCTTTCTGCGGCTCTGCCTGCATCCCCGGGTGGAATGCGATTTGCCGGGACGGCTGCGCGTCATCTTTGGCAAATACCGTCTGCTGCCCAAGGAGGCGCTGCCCTATCTGCATTATATCCAGGATGTGCTGACGCTTCTGCCCGGCGTAACGGGCGCGGAGATCAACCGCCGCATCGGCACGGTGCTGGTTTTGTACGCCCCGTCCCTGACCTCCTCCCGCGCCATTCGGCGCTGATGATTCTGGCGCTGTCCGATCTGGCGGAGCTGATGACCTCCTACACCATTGAACGCACCCGCTCCTCCATCAAGAAAATGCTGTCCGCCGATGAGGGCGAAGACTGGAAGGTAATGCCGGACGGCAAGCTGGAACGCCGCCCCATGAACCAGATCAGCGCAGGCGATGTGGTAGCCGTGCATACCGGCGAAAAAATCTCCGTAGACGGCAAGGTGGTGTACGGCGCGGCGGTAGTGGATCAAAGCCCGATTACCGGCGAGTTTGTGCCTGTGGAAAAGCGGGAAGGCGACAAGGTTTTTGCCGGCACTGTGGTCAAGAGCGGCAACGTTCATGTGCAGGCGGGCAAAGTGGGCGACCAGACCGTTATTTCCCGCATTGTGGGCATGGTGGAGGCCAGTGATCTGAAAAAGGCCCCCATTCAGCGCTATGCGGACAAGTTCTCCAACTATCTGGTTCCGCTGAATTTTCTGCTGTGCCTGTCCGTATGGCTGGTAACCAGAAACCCGCAAAAGGCGCTGAAGATGCTGGTCATCGATTATTCCTGCGGCATCAAGCTGTCCACGGCCACGGCTTTCTCCGCGGCCATCAACACGGCGGTCAAGCAGGGCGTGCTGATTAAGGGCGGCACGTTTATCGAGCAGATGAGCAGTGCCAACACCGTGCTGCTGGATAAAACCGGCACCATTATGGAAGGTAAGCCCAGGATCGTTTCCGCCGTGGTTCTTAAAGAGGGCATGACCCAAAAGGACGTGCTTTCCTATGCCATGGCCGCCGAGGAAAACAGTACCCACCCCCCTGGCCGGGGCCATTATGCGCTACGGCCGCGAAGTAGGGGCCTCTCCCCTGACCCATGGCGATGTAATCACCGAGGTATCCCGCGGCAGCCGCACCCAGGCGGACGGCAAAACCGTGCGGGTAGGGAATATCGAATATATGCGGGAAAACGGCGTATCCCCCGCGGGGGCGCTGTCCGATGCAGCCGGCGCCATTCCCAATTATGTGGGGGTGGACGGCGAAATGGTAGCCGTGCTTTACGCCATGGACAGTCCCCGTGAAAACGTGCGCCGCGCCATTAACAGCCTGCGTTATGACGGCGTAGGCGACATTGATCTGCTGACCGGCGATATGGAATCCCAGGCCCGGACGGTGGCCGAGCAGGTAGGCGCGGACGGCTACCGGGCCCAGCTTCTGCCGGAGCAGAAGGCCGAAGCGGTTTTGAAATTGCAGGTGCAGGGCAACGGCGTGGTCATGGTGGGCGACGGCATCAACGACGCGCCCGCACTGGCCTATGCTGATGTGGGCATTTCCATGGGCAGCAAGTCCACGGATATCGCCATGGAAACCAGCGATATCATCATCAACCGGGACGACCCCATGATGATTCCGGAGCTGCGCCGCCTTGCCCGGGCGACCATGCTCATTGTGCATCAAAACTTCGCGCTGGTGGTGGCCATCAATTCCGTTGGATTAATTTTGGGTGCGGCAAGCGGCATATCGGTTATGATGAGCGCGCTGCTGCATAACTCGTCCACCATTCTGGTGGTAGCAAACTCTCTGCGGCTGATGTTTATGAAGCCCGGGGACAGGAGGGCCTAATGCACAGCGAACAAGGAGCCATTCATTTGGAGGTGCTGTCCGCTATTCGCGGACGCATTCGCTTGCAGCTGGAAAAGCCGGCAGCGTCGGCGGAGGCGTTTCAAAAGATTCCCGGCGTGCTTGGCTGCCGATACAGCCCGCGCATTCGCACCCTGCTGTGTGAATACGACCCCAACCTGATCAGCGAGGACCAGCTGCTGATTCGTCTGGGGGCCGCCTACGCGGCGCAGACGGACGCGCGGCTTTTGCATATCAAGCATTGCGAGGAGCAGGGC
>ERZ1026860.1224-NODE-1224-length-13625-cov-5.955416_pt1 | contig 13625 bp, 10 predicted proteins | sample MGYA00380160_ERZ1026860 | MGnify/ENA primary metagenome ERZ1026860 (study PRJEB33269, sample SAMEA4719796) | human gut metagenome | biome: human-associated habitat; feature: organic feature; material: feces | place: Cameroon | collected 2013-10 ... | reverse complement strand
ACTTTTTATTGTATAGCTGATTTTTATAAACATCCAGTAACTATCCTAAATCACATTGCTCATATTCGAAAAACTGCACGATACTCATATTTTGTCTGCACTCCGTTTTGGTCCTGCTAAACAGTTCCTTCTGTGTGCTTCGCATAATAATAAAATATCACAGCACCAACACCAAGGCACATGACAGATACCACCCATGCCATTATACTGCCATCAACAGTCCACTTCAAAATACCGGTCTCTGTCCTTATAACAGCAAACGCATTTGCGGTAATATGACCAATCATAGCCGCATACACATGCCCTGACTTATACATAAAAGCTGCAAGCACTAGGCCAAGTAAAAAAGCATAAACAAACTGCACTATATTAAAATGAATGAGTCCAAACAAAAGTGCCGACAAAAATACCGCCTGTGGCACATTCATTATTTTGCGCATATTTCCAAATACAATGCCTCTGAAAACGAGCTCCTCCATAATCGGAGAAAGAATTGCCGAGCCAATCAGCTCAATTACAAGAGTGCTTGCATAAAAGCTCTCATTCGCCCTGGCGTATCCTTCTGAGAGCCCGATAAGCGGTGACATGGTGATGATATTATTGAGTGCAAATGAAATGAAAAGTGTAATCACAATCACCCAGAGCACATTTACAAAAAGTGCCCTGTCTATCTTTGGTTTTTTAACAAACATCTGCTGTGTCGGCTTATAGCTTGCAAAATACATAAATGGTATTGTAATTGCTGCAGATATTATCTGCGCTATCATGTATGTCGAAGTTGTATGCCCGATAAACGCAAAAATAAAGTACATTGCGCTCAGAAAAACAATGTAGTAAAGCACAATCGGGACAATTATCTCCCACACTATCGCTCTTAATTTTAAATTCTTATTCATGAAATCCCATTCCTATCTACTGTTTATAACCTCATGTCTCAATGCATTGCATTTTCATAAAAGCTAATCGAAAAGCTTTAAAAGTACATCAGGAAGCTGCCTTAAATCATCTATCACAGCTTTTGCTCCTGCACTCACCATCTCGTTAACAGCTCCAAATCCAAAGCTTACCGCTATGCTTGGCACATTGACACGATTTGCTCCCTCGATATCAAACATAGTATCTCCGATTAAACACATCTCATCCCTTGGAATGTCTGACCACCGGCGCATCACCTCGTTAAGCACCTCTTCCTTTGTATCTATCCTGCCGTCAAATGTAGCTCCGACCACCTCATCAAACATATCAAGTATTCCAAAATGCTCCAAAATACGCTCACACGATTTTTCCGGCTTTGATGATGCAAGTCCTATCCTATAGCCGGCTGCTTTAAGCGCCTCTATGCATTCCTTTACTCCCGGAAAAAGCAAACATTCAAATATACCTATTTTGTTATAGCGCTCTCTGTACTTTTCGACCGCTTCAAGTGCTCTCTCCTTAGTAAATCCGTAATGCTCCATAAATGTGTTTATGAGCGGCGGTCCTATAAAGAAAAACAGGCTGTTTCTGTCCGGCTCATCTATGCCAAAGTGTGAAAGTGCATATTGTGCCGACTTTGTGATGCCCTCTGATGAGTCAATCAGCGTTCCGTCCAAATCAAATAATATTGCTTTCATTTGTTATCTCCATTGCTCTAAATTTATTGTACTTTTAATTAAAATGCTAGGTCAGTATCTCATTTAACACTCGTCCGACAGCATCGGCAAACTCGCCTATACTCTTTATCTTCACGAGACTTCTGCCGAATATCTTTGTTGCAAGCTCACTGTCATGCGCACTTCCCATGAAGATGCCAATTACGTCTATTCCATGGTTTTTAAGCCTCTGCACCTCATTTACGGTGTCCTTAACAGCAAGAGCATCAGTGTACTCCCTGTCCTTATAAAAGGCTCCCTCCCCTGCTATCTGATCATCCTGGGGACTTGCATCCGAAAACATGAAAAGTAACTTCCTAGGCTTTGGACTTAGCTCCATCAGATGTGATGCCGCGCGCAGAGCAAGGCCATCCCTGTTATTTCCTGCCGCAACATAATGAAACAGCTCATCCTCCACACCATAATCGTCATATTCCTTAAAAATGTGCATCACCGTGTAGCCTCTTATGCTGCAATATGAATAAATCTGCACCGGTATGCCACAATTTGTCAGGCTCTTTGACAGTACATATGCCTGTGCCGCTATTTTCTGCTGCATCTGTTTTCTGGAAGAAGACGCATCCATCAGTATGTCGACAGAAAAGCCCGGCGTCTCCACCTCATCTTTTCGCTCAAAAACACGCGGATTGTCCAGATAAATGGCCTTCCATACCCTCGAAGGCTTTATACGGCCGTGTGTTGAAGCATCCATAAATGTCTCATCTGCTGTCTCCAGATGCATTCTAAGGCTTTCTGTAAGTCTCCTTATACTGTTTTGATACACTGCCATGTTTTTTTCAAAATGCTCTTTATTCTTGTCGTATTGCATGGCTGTCTCTTTTGTAAATGCAAGAATTTCCCTGCGCTCTCTTTTGTTGTCAATCTCATCAGGTACAGTCTGCTTTTTCTCCGATGAAATACCTCTGGTAAAAAGCAAGTGACAGTTTTTGTGATTTCCTACACAGAGCTTTTTCTCCAGCTCGGCCTGCTGCCTGTCAGAATACATGCTTTTTCCAAAACAGGCTGTCACATACCGCTTCGCTTCTATTGGATCTTTCTGCAGCGCAAACTGCAACAGATATCTCTTTGAATGCTCCATAGACAAAGCTGCTGTGTCCGAGGCCATATTTTTATCATAAAAGCTATTCGCTCTGACATACTGTGTGCTGACTTTTCCTATTGAGTGAAATGCTCCTGCTACCTTCTGTAAAAAATATATGCCCTGCGGCTTTGCCACCTTTATCGGCTTATACGAGAAATACTTCCACAGATTTTCTCTCGTTTTCACTATAATCTCATCCGTTGTCATATCAGGTGTAAAACAAAAAGCATGCAGTATCTCTTCATCCTCTTTGCAAAGACCTGATGGCTTTCCAAGTATCCTTCTGCAATATGCATTTCTGATTATATCAATCCTCGAATACTCCCTGTTTTTATTGACTCCTGCAAGGCTCTTTTTCGCGTACTCAAGCCTTAAATCATATAAGGCAGGCCTCGTTTGTCTCTCCTTTTCATACAGGGCATTTTCCAGACCTATCCATAAAAGACCCTCATAAAGCATGGCGTTTTTTCCTGTCAGCTGATTGAATAGGGCATCTATCTTGTCATGCTCATACCACTTGTATTCAAGTCCAATAATCAGATTCAGATAAATATCAGCGGATCCATCAGGTGCAAATGCCAGAAAAAGCGGCTCTATGTCATAGTCACAGGCCGCCATCCATATGAAGTTTCTTGCTCTTTTTGCTTCCTTTATATCCTGTTCTTCCATATGTTCCATTCCTTCATATGTCACAAGTCTATATTAACAAAACAGCTGCTCTCCGCTCATCTTCCTTGAGATTCTTGCACGGATTGTATCACGGATAAGAGTCTGCTCATATTCATCAAAGCTCTTGTTTGTTATTCCCATATCCAGAGCTGTATATATATTTAAGCCCTTTTCCATCATACCAATTGAGCCGATGAGACCACGCAGATCAAGTGCCTTTGATGATATCTCGCCATTCTCACACTTTGCATGCAGCTCAAGAAATACCTCCGCAAGCTCATTTGCTCCCGCTTCACGTATTGCAGGATAATGCTCCTTTATGAGCTTCACAAGGCTCTCTTTTGAAATCATAGGCATCCGGATTACCGCAAAACGTGATACAAGAGCCTCATTCAGCTCCTTTGTGCCTGCATAGCCGTAATTCATCGTGGCAATAAATCTTGTTGCCGGATGAAGCGACAGTCTGTCATAGCCCGGCACATCTATTGTACGTCTGAAATCAAGTGTGGCATGAAGCACTGCCATAGCCTCACTTTTTGCCATATTTATCTCATCAAGCACCGCAAAGCCGCCTGTTTTTGCGGCTGTATACACAGGTCCCGGCCTGAAGGTTACTTCTCCGGCGCGAAAAGTATCGGTTCCGATAAGTGATGCTGCATCCATATTTACATGAAATGACACATCCCAGCGTGGTCTGTTAAATACACCTGCCAGATTCTCTGCGAAAAGATTCTTTCCTGTGGCCTTTTCTCCTACTAAAAGCAGATTTTCTCCACATAAAACAGCTGTTATAGCCTGCTCCCACACATCGCTTCCATAATAAAACTGTGTAGGCACGGGGATTCTTGACTCATACTCCTTGTCCACCGGATACTGCGAGCGAAACTTTTCAATTTCCTTAATCAGATTTTCTGAAATGCCAAGCTCTCTTAATTTGTCCAACAAGCTCATCGCTTCCTTTCATGTCAGATATTTTAACTATTATAGGCCATACATACTCAAAACCGTACACAGTTTATGCTTTACGTTATATTGTCATGCGATATATTATTTCTTTACGCCCTTAGTGTCACGGTTTGCAATGTGCAGCCTGTGAAGCGCCACCTGCTTACCCTTTACCTCGACCTCTTTTTCCTCCTGGTCATTAAGCAGATAAATATCAGTAAGCTCATCCTCTCTGTCAAGCCTCATTCCCCTGACACCAACCGCAGCCTTTTTCTTTTCAGGAATTGTGGCGCAGTCGATTCGAAGGAACATCTCCTTCTTTGAACGCATTACCATTGTAGCATTCTCCGAAAGCATGTGAACAAACAACAGCTCATCATCATCCATAAGCTTTGTGGCCTGCGAGGTCTTTCGTGTCACAACAAACTCAGCACCATCCACAAGCTTTATCATAGCTGACTTCGTGCCGAATATAAGCTTATGCTTTTCGACATCCATAAGAGGCGCTATAAATACTATGTCCTCCTTACTGCTGTCATAGTTGCTTACATTGTCAATAGGTGTGCCCTTGTCACGGAATTTGCCGTAAGGCAGGTCTAACACCTTGACAAGGTGCATGTTTCCATTGTTTGTGAAAATACACAGCTTATCTATATTTTTAACCTTCAATATCAGCTTGTTCTCTGCATCCGCTGTCTCTTTGTTTCTCTCATAGGTTGAAGTATCCACTGTCTTCACATAGCCGAAGCGATCCATAAGCAGCACTACATCCGATACCTCAAGCTCTTTTTTGACTACAACTGCTTCCTCCAGATTATCAAGCTCTGTGCGTCTGTCCCTTGCATACTCCTTGCGGAATGCTTTAAGCTCCTTCATAATGACCTTTGCCATGGATGAGCGGTGCTCAAGAATATCGCTGTACTCTGCAATCTTTGCCCTGGTCTCCTCGTGCTCCCTGATAAGAGCCTCAATTTCCAGTCCAATCAGCTTGTACAGACGCATTTCAAGGATAGCTGTTGCCTGACGCTCAGTAAAGCAAAGCTGGGCTGCCATGGCTTCTGAAGCCTTTGACTTGAATTTAATGCCGTCTGTCACTCCGTTTATGAGACATGCCTTTGCCATTTTCTGTTCACGGCTTCCTCTTAATATTTCTATAATCAGATCTATCACGTTGCAGGCCTTTATGAGTCCCTGCTGTATTTCTTCTCTCTCCTGCTCCTTTGCAAGAAGTGTCTCATACTTTCTCTTTGCAATCTCATACTGGAAATTGACATGATGCCTTATAATTGGCACAAGCCCAAGCGTCTCCGGTCTTCCATTTGCAACGGCAAGCATATTTACACCGAAGGTATCCTCCAGCTTTGTCTTTTTATATAAGAGGTTCTTAAGTGCCTCAACATCAGCACCTTTTTTGAGCTCTAAGACAATTCTTATTCCCTCTTTCGATGACTGGTTTGTTATGTCCACAATATCCGTTGTCGCCTTTGACTCGACAAGTGAATAGACATCATTTAGGAATTTTCCTATATTGGCACCAATCATTGTGTAAGGGATTTCCGTAATGACAAGCTTGTCCTTTCCGGCCTTGCCCTTCTCTATCTCGACTCTTCCACGGATTTTTATCTTTCCCTGTCCGGTCTCATATATTGCAGCAAGATCTGCCTGATTGGCCACAATGCCTCCTGTCGGAAAATCAGGTCCCTTTATATACTGCATCATCTCAGCGGTTGTGATGTCAGGATTCTTCATGTAGGCAATCACGCCGTCCACCACCTCGCCAAAATTGTGTGGCGGAATGCTTGTCGCCATGCCGACTGCTATACCCTCTGCTCCATTTATCAAAAGGTTTGGCACCTTGACCGGAAGCACCTCAGGCTCTTTTTCTGTCTCGTCGTAGTTCGGAATAAAATCAACCACATTTTTGTCAAGATCAGCAAGATATGCTTCCTGTGTGATTTTTTGAAGTCTTGCCTCTGTATAACGCATGGCAGCGGCTCCGTCTCCCTCGATTGAACCAAAATTACCGTGTCCATCGATAAGTGGCATGCCCTTTTTGAAATCCTGTGCCAAAACAACCATCGCATCATAGATTGATGAATCGCCGTGTGGATGATATTTACCCATTGTATCACCGACTATACGCGCACTCTTTCGGTATGGCTTGTCGTACCTGATGCCCAGCTCATGCATATCATAAAGTGTACGCCTTTGTACAGGCTTAAGCCCATCGCGCACATCCGGCAGGGCTCTTGCTATAATGACACTCATCGCATAGTCAATATATGATTTCTGCATCAGCTCCGAATATTCGGTCTGAATTATATTGTTGTCTACATTGTTATCTATATTTCTATCCATGTCTTTCTCCGATTATAAATACTGCTTAACTATTCAGAACCACTGAGAACCAAAAGCTGCTACGTCATGCTTATACATCAAGCTCCGCGTCATGCGCATGCTCGTATATGAACTCTTTTCTCGGTGGCACATCACTACCCATAAGCAGTGATGTCACATCATTTGCCAGGCGCCCATCCTCTATTTCAATACGCTTTAGCATCCTAGTTGCGGGATTTAGTGTGGTATCCCAGAGCTGATCCGCATCCATCTCTCCAAGACCCTTATATCTTTGCAACGTAAACTTGCCTGTATGTGTCTTTCTGTACTTGTCAAGCTCCGCATCGTCATACAAATATTTTTCCTCGCCCTTTGACGGAATAGCCTTGTAAAGCGGAGGCATGGCAACATATACATGTCCCTCTAAAATAAGCTCAGGCATAAACCTGAAGAACAGAGTCAAAAGCAGTGTGGAGATATGAGCTCCGTCCACATCGGCATCGGCCATAATGATGATTTTATCATAGCGAAGCTTTGTTATATCAAAATCATTTCCATACCCTTCCGAAAATCCGCAGCCAAACGCATTTATCATTGTCTTTATTTCAGCGTTTGCCAGTACCTTATCAATACTTGCCTTTTCCACATTCAAAATCTTGCCTCGAATCGGCATGATTGCCTGAAACATACGGTTTCTTGCCATCTTTGCTGAGCCTCCGGCCGAATCTCCCTCGACTATGAAAATCTCACACTTAGACGCATCCCTGCTCTCACAGTTTGCAAGCTTTCCGTTTGAATCAAAGGAAAACTTCTGCTTTGTGAGCAGATTGGTCTTTGCCTTCTCCTCAGCTTTTCTAATCTTTGCGGCCTTCTCAGCACATGATATTACCGTCTTTAAGACCTCAAGATTCTTGTCAAAATAAAGCGGTACCTCATCATTTGTCACCTTGGCAGTAGCACGGTTTGCATCCTGATTGTCAAGCTTTGTCTTTGTCTGACCCTCGAATCTAGGGTCAGGATGCTTTACTGACACTACAGCAGTCATGCCGTTTCTGACATCTGCTCCGTTGAAATTCGCATCCTTGTCCTTTAATATGCCAAGCTCTCTGGCATATGAATTTATAATACCTGTAAAGGCTGTCTTAAAGCCTGTGATATGCGCTCCACCCTCAGAATTGTATATATTGTTACAAAAACCAAGTATATTTTCATGGAACTCGCTTGTATACTGGAAAGCCACCTCAACCTTTATATTTTCACTCTCTCCTGTAAAGTAAATAACATCATGCAGCTTTTCTATATTTTTATTCAAATCCTTTACAAAACCAATAATACCCTCAGGCTCATGATACTCAATATGCTCTGGCGCATCACCTCGTTTGTCCTCGTATATGATGGTAAGCTTCGGATTGAGATACGCTGTCTCCTTCAGTCTGTTCTTTACATCCTCTTCCTTGAATCTTGTCTTCTCAAAAATCTCAGGATCCGGCAGGAAATTAATCCTTGTTCCTGTTTTTTTTGTTTTACCTATAGTAGGAAGCAGGCCATTTTCAAGCTCCACAACAGGAACACCCTTTTCATATCTGTCATGGTGGATAAAGCCATCTCTGCTTATTTCCACATCCATATATGTGGATAATGCATTTACAACCGATGAACCAACTCCGTGCAGACCTCCGCTAGTCTTGTATACAGAATTGTCGAATTTTCCTCCTGCGTGCAGTGTCGAGAATACAACACGCGCCGCAGATACACCCTTAGCATGCATACCTACAGGTATTCCACGTCCGTTATCCTCCACCGTACACGAACCGTTTTTCTCAAGAGTTACCCTTATGGTATCACAGGCACCTGCCAGATGCTCATCTACTGAGTTGTCCACAATCTCATATATCAGATGGTTTAGTCCCTTGGTTGTGACACTTCCTATATACATACCCGGTCTTTTTCTGACCGCTTCAAGTCCTTCTAAAATTGCTATGCTCTTCTCATCGTATGTTTGCTTCTTGGCCATACTTGTCTCCTACTTCTTTAAATTGCGTAATAATTATACTATCTGCCCTGCCTGCTATCCTTGATGTGCGCTAAAACCATCGTAGCTATTTTAAATATCATAGCATCATCAAAAGTTCTGATATCAAGACCTATCGACTTCTCAATACGCTCTAGCCTGTACACAAGCGTATTTCTATGCACATAAAGCTGTCTTGCAGTCTCTGAAATGTTCAGATTATTCTCGAAGAACTTAGAGATTGTCGACATTGCCTCCTCGTCATCAAGTATCTGCGGTACCTCGTCACCAAATACCTCATGGATAAACATCTCACACAGACTCATCGGCAGCTGATAAATAAGTCTTCCTATACCCAGCCTGTCATATGCCATAATTTCCTTTTCCACGTAAAACAGCCTGCCAACCTCAAGAGCCATCCTGGCTTCCTGATAGGACTCTGCAATCTTTGGAAGAACATCCGTCGGATTGCCATAACCCACCCGTACCTTAATCATAGCCTCTGCAAGCAGATTATCAACCAGACTTCCGGCAATTGATGAAAGCTTTTCCTGAAGCTTAGCCGGATCTATATCCTCAATATCCTTTACCAGCACTGCATTATGCTCATCCATTGCCACCACAAAATCACCGCTTCTGATATCTGCCAGATTCTTTACAAGCTCAACAGCTATCTCATTGCTGTTCTTTCCTGTATCTATAACATATACTACTCGTTTTCTGTTTTCTATATGTAATTTCTTGGCACGGTTTATTATATCAGAACCCAGCATATTTCCAAGAAGAATATTCTGAATATAATTATTTCTGTCATATCTTTCTGACTCACCGAGTACAAGTGTACGAAGCTGACAGACTGCCATCCTGCCTATTACAAGATTCTCACTCGTATACGGGCAGAGCATTACGAGCACATACTCAAGCTCTGAATCAATTTCAACCGCAAATGCGATTGCACCGTTTTTTTCCTTAACATCCTCTTCGGATACTATAAACTCCTTCACAAAAATGTCGCTATGTTCCGGCTCATCCACCGTACCTGTCAGATGCTTTCCCTTGGCTGAGTATAAAATCGCATCAAACGAAGTAATATTTTTTATTTCCTCAAGTGATTTTTTCAGTTTCTGATTCGTAATCATATTCTTATCCTCTCATTACTGTTCTGACGCAGGCAAGTAAAAAGCCTCCATGAGGTAAGCTCTGTACACCTGCTGTAGTTTAACACCATAACTTAACTATTCAGAACCATACATTCGCGTCAGAACCTAACATTTGCGAAAGAAAACCGGGTGTAAATTATACACCCGGTCTGTCAATTTACAACTATTTAATTTTAACGAACTAGTTGGTAATTGTCAATTCAGTTTCTTTATCAAATACATGAATCTTGTTTGGATCAAATGCAAGCTCAATGTGATCACCGTAACGAGCCGGTGTATCTGAATCAACTCTTGCTGACATATTTGCGCCTGCAACTGTGAAGTATAATAATACCTCTGCACCAAGTAACTCATATCCTGTAACATCTGAATCAATCTTGCATGTAGCAAATTTATCAAGATGCTCTGCTGAATCGTAGATATCCTCAGGTCTGATACCGAATACTACGTTCTTTCCAGCATAACCGCCATCGATAAGCTTCTTAGCCTTTGCCTCTGGAAGCTCAACCTGGTATTTATCGAATTTAAGGAATGCCTTTGCTCCCTCAACAACACACTGAGCATCTACAAAGTTCATCTGTGGTGATCCGATGAATCCTGCAACGAACAGGTTGTTTGGCTGATTGTAAAGCTTCTGTGGGCTGTCTACCTGCATGATAACACCATCTTTAAGAACAACGATTCTTGTTCCAAGTGTCATAGCCTCTGTCTGATCATGTGTAACGTAGATGATTGTTGCACCTAATCTGTTATGTAATGAAGAAATCTCAGATCTCATCTGTACACGAAGCTTTGCATCAAGGTTTGATAAAGGCTCATCCATAAGGAATACCTTAGGATTACGAACGATTGCACGACCCATGGCAACTCGCTGTCTCTGTCCACCTGAAAGAGCCTTTGGCTTACGGTCTAATAATTTCTCAAGGTCAAGGATTCTTGCTGCCTCCTCAACTTTTGCCTTAATCTCATCCTTTGGAACTTTTCTAAGCTTAAGTCCAAATGCCATGTTGTCAAATACTGTCATATGTGGGTAAAGAGCGTAGTTCTGGAATACCATTGCGATATCACGATCCTTTGGCTCTACGTCATTCATAACCTTTCCGTCGATGATAAGCTCTCCTGAAGAAATCTCCTCAAGACCTGCGATCATACGAAGTGTTGTTGATTTTCCACATCCTGAAGGTCCTACGAAGATGATGAACTCTTTATCTTCTACTTCAAGGTTGAAATCCTTAACTGCCTCAAATCCGTTTGGATAAACTTTGCAAATGTTCTTTAATGATAAACTTGCCATTTTAAAAATACCTCCTAAGTATTATGTACATATATGTAACTGTTCAGTGCCCTGACTGTCTGTTACCTTGTTTCTTTGTATCTTTATAATACAAAACATATCGTCAATTGGCTATAGTCAATCCGCCAAATAATTTAACGTGTTGTTGTCATTATGACGAAACACAGTCTGATATCGAAACAATTACAAGGCAATTACTGCAATAAACGTACTAATTACAGCTTAGAATATCCAAAGCCATTGACCATAGCCTCAATTGGCAGCCCCTTCTTGCAGAATGGACACTCTGTAACAGGATATGTCTGGTAGTTTACCACATCATCGTCATCGAACAGCTTATCAATCTTTACTCCATTGACCTCATCTATGGTTGAGAATATGGACGCAATACATGTGATCATACCGCCATAATAGTTAATACACTCCATCGCTCTTCTGATTGTCTCACCTGTTGTGGTAGTTGCCAGAAGAAGTACAACATGCTTGCCATCTATAGCGCCCTTATTGTTATCCCTGAAAAGCATCTGTCCATTGTTAATCTCAGGCGATACAACGTAAATTGTCTCGTGCTTATTCACAGACATAAGTCCGTTTCTCTCAATCTCCTGACTTAAGAATGCACCAATCATTTCTGTTCCATCCATACATACGATTGTATCTATATATGAATGATGCGGTACCTTGGTGTAAAGAGCCTTTGCAGCTTCCTTTGCCTCGGACACACGGGTCTTGATGCTTGTCACATCTACATAATAATTAATATGCGAATGACTTGTAGCGAAATGTCCCGGTATAGCGTGTAAGTTTAAGCCTGCACTCTCCTTTGATTTAAATTTCACAATACGATTTTCCATGATAAGTCCCCCTTTTTAAGTAAAGATTAGTTTTAATTGTAACTCATTTGTGATTAATTAGCTCCTGTAGAACCGAATCCACCGGCACCACGCTTCGTATCAGAAAGCTCTGACACCTCATTAAACTCAACAGCCAGATATGGCATGACCACAAGCTGAGCTATGCGATCTCCGGGATTAATAGTGCGTGCCTGCGTTCCATCATTGTGAAGAGCCACAATATACTCTCCCCTGTAATCACTGTCACACACACCCACGCAGTTTGCCGGGCGAAGTGCCTGCTTTGCAGCTAAACCACTTCTGGCAAAAACTGCCCCAAAATATCCGTCAGGAATCTCTATCGAAAGCCCCGTGCCTATCTTTGCTGTCTCATGTGGCTCAATGACAAGCTCCTTAGTAATGTCGGCATATAAATCATAGCCTGCTGCATATTCACTTCCCCTTGTAGGGATTTTGGCTGTGGTTGTCAATTTTTTTATATTTATTTTCATTTTATAATTTCCCCTGATGTAATTTTATATATGACCGTCTATAACCATTTATTACCCAACCTATTAACTGATTATTTCCACTCCAGACTTGAGTGCTCAATCTTCCTGTCACGAAGCATAAGCTCTGAGACAGCCTCCTTTGCCGGCTTATCCTCAAAAAGCACTCTGTTTACTTCCTCGATAATCGGCATCCTTACATCATATTTTTCTGCAAGGGCAAGTGCAGCCTTTGCTGAATAGATGCCCTCTACAACCATCTTGACTTCTTTTGTTGCTTCATCCATTGTGTATCCCTGGCCTATGAGCATTCCGGCCTTTCTATTTCGGCTATGACGGCTCTCACATGTAACAATAAGGTCTCCGATACCTGTCAGTCCAAAAAGTGTCTCCGCCTTTGCTCCCATCTCAATCGCAAGCACAGATATTTCTGCAATTCCTCTGGTAATAAGCGCTGCCTTTGTATTATCTCCATAGCCAAGTCCGTCTGCCATGCCTGCTGCAAGTGCTATGACATTCTTGAGGGAGCCTCCAAGCTCCATTCCAAGCACATCAGGACTGGTATACACACGAAATACCTCATTCATAAAAAGATCCTGTACTATCTCAGCAGTCTTCTGTGTCCTTGCTCCTGCAACAACAGTCGTAGGAAGCAGCTGTCCGACCTCCTCTGCATGTGAAGGTCCACACATTACAGCCACATCAGCGCAAGGTATCTCACTCTCTACCACATCAGATATAGTCATCAGAGTATTTTCTTCAATTCCCTTTGCCACACAGACAATTATCTGCCCATCCTTTACAAAAGGAGCCATCATCTTTGCTGTGCTTCTGGTAAAAACAGAAGGTACCGCAAGTACAAGTATATCGTTATTTTTGATTGTTTCCTCTATATCTGTTGTAAAGGTAATGCTATCCGGAAGCTTTACTCCAGGAAGCTTATCAATATGCTCATGCTTTTCTTTAAGCATCTCAATCTCGCTCTCCACGATTGACCATATTTCAACAGAATGTCCGTTATTTGCAAGCACCAGGGATAATGCTGTTCCCCAGCTTCCCGCACCTATAATACCAACTCTACTCATTTTCTATGCCTCGTATTTTATATAATTATTATAATCAAAAACTATTATT
>ERZ1026860.1223-NODE-1223-length-13640-cov-4.742952_pt1 | contig 13640 bp, 18 predicted proteins | sample MGYA00380160_ERZ1026860 | MGnify/ENA primary metagenome ERZ1026860 (study PRJEB33269, sample SAMEA4719796) | human gut metagenome | biome: human-associated habitat; feature: organic feature; material: feces | place: Cameroon | collected 2013-10 ... | reverse complement strand
AGTTTTGCAATCTGTTCCTGAGTTACTTTGTTCTTTGACATTTTACTATCCTCCTAAAAAATAATTATTATATATAACTGGTTTATACCGTTTATATCTACTTAACCACCTACATTTTTTGGAATCGCTATATACCAAACGATTTTCCAGTAATACGGATTCCCTGTCGTGTTTTCTACTTGCTCGATAACATAGCACACGTTTTCGGCAATACTAAAATAGTCCATTTTGTATTCGTTTTCCGCTATATTGAAAACGAGTCCTATTTCTTGTTGCCCTTGGTATTCGTTTTTATATGTAGTTTGCACCGAAAAATAACCTTCCGCACTATAAAGCAGTTGCCCTGTATATAGATTTACAAACGTAATCTTTCGGTAAACATTGAACTTGTCCGCTTCCTTCTGAATATTGTTTCTCATCGTATCTGCTTGACTGCAACCAAAAGTAAAAATCATCATTACAGAAATCGTTAAAGCCAGCATAATTTTAATAATCTTTTTCATAATCTTCTCCTTGTTTTTATCTTGTTTCTATCTCTTCAACATACATCCACGACTGCGGCGGGCGATATAAATACTTCCTTTCCCCCGTGCAAGTTCTGCAAGGCATTTCGTCGAGCGGCGTTTCGTGCCAAACACAACCGCAGCAACAATCACTCCAGCTTTCGGGGATAGTATAAAACTCGCTCAACTTTTTCGGCTTATCATAAATCTTCAAGTCGGATATGTGCCAGCCGTAAAGTTTTTTTTCTTTGCCGTAAATATATAATTCTTGTCGTGTCAAACAAGTTTTTTTGAGCCTTTCGTCATCAATGGAATAATCTTCAAAATAAGAAGAATCGCTTGAATCATCGTAACCGCTATAACAATCATAAAAAGAAAATATTGGTTCTATTTTATAGACCTTATCGCAGATAAACTCGCCGATTACCATTCCATTGTGTACACGCATTTTACCGTTGCCCGCAAAAGTCAGCATATACGGCTTCTTTTTTGTCATATAGATATAAGCCTTAAACGGCACTTCTTTCGGTGCAGATTTGCGGACCTCGATTGTCTTTTTGCCGCTTGTGATTTTTCCAACCCATTCCGGCTTGATTGATATTAAAACTGACTTCATTTCACACCTCCGGCAAATCAATATCTATGATTATAGCTTTAATCCACGGAAGTTTTTCAATCTTTTCACGAGCAAGTTTCTCGATACATTCATAAATATCATCTGCCCCTAATTCATCAGCGATTTGTTCTTCAAAATACTCTTTTAGAATATCTTCATCGCCGTATCTTGTAAAAAATCTTTCTTCCCCGTAATAATTCAAACTGGCGTATGAGTCAATGCGGCAATCACCGAACGAGCCAAGCCACGAACCGTAATCGTTATCAGCAACGACTGCGCTATCAACCATAGGAATAATAGGTAAATCTGGATTTTCCTTTACAAGCCTTAAAAACTTTTCTGTATTCATCTCACACCTCTTTCAGATATTCTCTTACTGCTTTTTTCGCTTCCTCTGCGCCGTAACAAAACAATGCTTTGTACCCAGCCGCGTTTAACTGCCTTATCCATTCCCGCTGTTCTTTCGAACGCACGGACAAGCATTTTTTCACCCGTTTAAGTTCGATAAACAGCCCGTGCCACTTCCCGCGCGCTACCGCTATGAAATTATCGGGAAAGCCTTTTTTTAAGCCTTGCCGCGCAAGCGAAGATAATACCGCAAGGCTCGCCTTTCTTTCGTTCGGGATATGTGCCCACAAAACGCCCTGACAATCCAACCATTCTGCAAAATCACGTTGCTCATCTTCTTCGAGCGGTGTAACAGCTCTTTCAACTGCCGTTTTTGCCGCGTATTTCGCGCTACGTTGCATTTCTTTCCTTTTCTCGCCCGATTTATCGACTTTATTATTCACAATACCTATAACGGCGTTTTTTGCGCTGACGTCCCATTGAAACAGCCAGCAATGATCCGCAAGCGCACACGGCTCGCCTTTATTTTCCGAGCAACCTTTATTTTTACAATACTTCGCAAACACTTTTTCACCTTCCTTTACGCCGCTTTGCTTACCGCCGAACGCCGGTTAAACCATTTTTTATATTTTTCAAGGAACTGCTTCACTTCCACACCCGGATCGGCATTGTGTGCCGCTCTCGTTTGCACTATCGATATTTTTTTAAAATCCGGAAGAATTTCCATCGTAACGAACGCCGTACGCTTTTGCGTGTTTTTTCGTATGAATAATATCACGCTTTTTCTTTCCGCTACACGATCGCAATATCCGCCCACGCAATGGTGTTGTTTTTGTCCTTCACGGATAATTGCCGCCGCCGATGACGGCATAACCACGCTGTAAATGCCGTCGGTCCATTCCACGAGCTTATGTACTTTCTCATAAAACGCTTTGATTTTTCGGCTGATCGCCGCGTTTTTCTGCGCTTTTGCTTCCGCGCTTGTCCGCTCGTGCATAGCCGTAAAATTGTTCGGTATCCTGATCGCCGTATCGCTTAAATTAAGCTTTAACTCTTCACACTCTCGCACGTAGTCCGCATAATCTCGAATAAACACCCCGGGGTTATCGTCGGCTTGCTTCTTTGCCGATTGTTCGTCCCAATATGTAAAAAGTCGCTCGTTCGAAACAAACGCATATTTGAAATCTTCTCCGTGATTCTCTGCCATTTTTGCGCAGAATCTGCAAGCCGATTTTCTCTGTTCTGCTTTTATTCGCCAAGTTTTCACCGCATTCCGAGCTTTTATTTCGTCCCACCTGAGCCACGCGCATTCCCGGTAATCTTCCGCCGTTATGATTCCGAGCTTTTTCGGCGATCGAAGCGAGCGGATCTTCGCTCGGTTATCCCCGTAAAAATCTGTTAGCTCGTGTGCCAACCCATATAGGCCGATTTTTAAAAGACTTTCAAGTTTCGGTTCGCGAAATTCCCATTCGAGATAAGTCAATGGTTGCCACTTCATTTTTTCACACGCTATCTGAACCGCGGAATATTGCCACGCCGTACCGTAAAGAAGATTATTCCACCCGCCGACGGCATAAGTTTCGGTATCTACGGAATCGGCACGCCAACCGCTCCAACCCATACCGTGAACACGCGTTCTGCCCCTCGACCACTTCGATTTGGAAGCCGTAAGATGATAGCACGCCGTTTCACAACTCTGAAAATCGAAATAATATCGTCCTTCTTCGTCTTCTTCAAAATCGGTTTTTACTCCATCGTTTCCGAAATAAACCTCTTTATGCGCTACAAAAATTCGCTGTAACAGTCCGTCAGCGTGGCGTTCGAGTACCGAAAGTACTTTTCTTTCCCCGTAATAAGGGTAACGCGTAGAGCGATACACAACCCGCCTGCCGCACGCCGGGCATTCGCCGTATTCCCCGCCTTTCACCGTCGGCAATTCTACCGTTTCTCCGCACTCGCAATACCCCGCGTACTTTCCTCTTTGCGTTTTTTCGAAAAACATTACACGCGGAAATTGTTCTTCTTCCCATTTGCAAAAATCTTTCCGGCTGGTTAGCCCGCGCACAACGTTGCTAATCGCGTGTACCGCCGCAACGCTTATTTTTCTCGATCCCGTTTTTTTCATCGTCAGAAAAAGTCCTCCAAACTGCGACGCTTCCGCGACGTCGGCTTCGGCTCGTCCATTGCTTCGGCAACCGCCTGCGCTTGTTCCGAAACCGATACGCCGAGATATTCCGCGATAAACTTTTTCGCTGCTTCCGGGGAAAAATAATACATGCCGTTCTTTTGGTGTTCCTTCGCATAGTCGCGCATTTTATGAAAACATTCTTCCGCCGTTTTCGTTGCTTCGATTTCTGCGTTCTCGTTGCCGATTAAAACTTCTTCCATCGCCGCCACCACGCTAAGCAACGTTTCCTTGTCCTGATGCGTTTGTAAATCCTGTTTCTGCATTTCGATAAATTCTTTGCCGTTCATTGTATTTTTCCTCCGTTTTTTAATTCCAGCTCTCTTCAAACGTTACTTTCACCGCTTTGCGGCAATTCGCTTTCTGTTCTTCCGACATTTCTTCAAGTAACGCGTTCATATCATCGAGAATATCCTGAAAGCTTTCGAATTTCACTTTGAAGATAACAAGCGCGCTTCCCTTGATTTCCGCTTTCGGCTGTTCCGTTTTCGCCTGCTCGACTTCGGCAAGCCGTTTTTTCAATGCCGCCGTTTCGCTCTCGCGCGCCGTTTCCCGCGCTTTCAGCTCTGCGATTTCTCTTTCCTGCCTCGCGATTTCTTCCGCTTGCTTTTCGTCTGCCTGATATACTACCGTCTGTTCAACGTTTTCCGCTTCTTTCAGCTTTTTCTTCAAATCTGCATTGTCTGCCGCAAGCTTTAAATATTCCTTGTTGTAGGTCTCTGCCGTCTTCTCGGCTTCCTTCTTCTCGGCTATCGCTATCGACAACTGCTCTTCCGCTTTGTTTCTTGCCTCAATCGCTTCTTTCACCGCATCGGAAACTTCCCGCACCGGCGCTTCGTCTATATCGATTTTTTCGAGGATCTCTTCCCGCTCTGTTTCGTTCACGCTCGTTAAAAGCGCAAGCTTCGTTACACCCGCCGCAGCGTGCGATTGTACAAACCCTTGCGGCAGCTTTTCAAGTATCGACGTATAGTTATACGCCTGCCGTTCTTTGATACCGAGCGCGCCTTCCGTATATTCGCCGAACGTTTCGAACCCCGCCGCTTTATAAAGCTTCTTATCGCGCATCTCTTTAATCGCGATCGCCATCTCTACCCAATGCTCCGCCGCTTTCTGCGCGTTGTAGCAAATTCGATTGTGCGTATCGCGAAATTGCTGTTCTTCTACCGTCAAGCCGTTGTCTGCCAGCATAAGCTGATCAAAGTTGTGTGTGTTTTCCATTGTTTTTGTTTCTCCTTGTGTTTTTTATTTTTTTGCATTCGACTGCAATTTTTTAAAATTCGATTTGCGCTTGTACCGCGCGCCGTTGATTGCCCGTCAATAAGATCGGTACAAGTCTGTTTTGCATTTTATCTACTATCTCGCTCGGCACTCGCCCCGCGATAAACAAATCTTTCAGCGACTGCCGCGCCGTAATCACGGTAGGTTTCTTCCGCTCGTATCGCCGCAAAATGATTTCTGTCAACTTTTCCGCGCCGAATACGTCCGTTCGACGCTTGCTCGCTTCGATTCCCGTAAAATTATCGATTATCAGGCAATCCGCCGCCGTGTATCTGTCGATTACCGATTCTTCCGTATCCGTTGCGTTTTTGTTATACGTTGCTTTTATCTCCGCAAATATCCTTGACAACGTTGTGAATATCGCCGCTACGCCGTTTTTTTGCAGCGTTTTCAGCATTGCCGCCGCTATGTACGTCTTGCCCGTGTCTGCTACGCCGTATAACCATATTCCGCGTCCCGATTCTTGCACTTGACCGAAATTCAGACAGAATTTTTCGCAACGCTCTATTCCAGTCAGATATTCTTCCGTCGTGTCTGCCATTCCGTCCGCATTCCAGTCGAAAAATGAAGCGTTTACGCAGTCCGCAGGCACTACGCTTTCGTTCATCGTCCGATATACCGCCGCGCGCTCTCGTTGCTCGCGTTCGTATTTCTCGTGTTTGGCGCGATTTTCTATGCACGAACACGCGCATTTCAGATATATGTTCTTTTTCGGCATGTCCAGCGTTTTCTTCCCGCCGCAATGACGGCAATATATCAGATCGCCCGCTTTGTATTCCGTCTGCGGATCATAATTCGTAAGAATCGCACGCTTCGCCGCTTCGTAATGCTCCCGCGTTCCCCAGTCGCTTCCGATACTTTCGCCGATTGCTTTTAATTCGCTCATTGCTTTTTCACCTCCGCCGTTCCTTTCCCGCATAACTTCTCAAAGTATGCCGCGCGTTCCCGCCGTTCCTGCTCTTCCGTCTGATCTTCCGCGTCCCGCGCTCGCTTCTTAAACGGCGCGTAATCGCCTGCGATTATCCGCTTTGACAGCCGACATAGCATTGAAAGCGTTTTGCAATTTTCCCGCAGCCACTCGCTTTCTTCAAACCGCTGTATAATGATTGCCCAATCTTCGTTTGTAAGACTTCTAAGCTCGGTAGAATAATTATCGATTACCACCGAAGGAAACTTTGCGAAAAATTGTGCCTGCCCGCTCTCTTCTGCCGTCATCTCTTCCCCCTTTGGGGGATTATAGGGGGAAGAGACTATATTTACTTTACTTTCCTTTTCTTTATAGGGATAATTCTCAGAATTAAGCTCTTTCTTCTCGGAATTAAAGTCTTTTTTCGTGGAAGAATTGCCAAAAAGGGCGCATTTAATATAAGGTGCGGTGTTCTCTTGACTTAAAAGCCAATAACTTTCGACCTTCATCGGTGTCTTTAAGGCGCGGGTTTTTATCGCCTTTTGCCACCGCTCTTGTATTCCGTCGCTCGTCAAGATAGCGTCCGACTTAAAAAGCTGTTCATTGAACATCGACCGTCTAAGCAAGAATGTCATGACTTGCTGCACCGTTTCGGAAGACATATTCAATTCTTCCGAAATAACGTAAATAAAATCTTCGTCAACCCTTGTGTAATACCCTTCCCGATATATCATACATAGCAAATACAGATATATCGCCAATCCGTCCGCTCCGTACCGGGCTTTCAAAATTCTGACTTTCTTATCCGAGAAGAAATCGACTTCGACCGGAAAAAATTCCAGCCCTTGCGATTGCGTTCTCGACAAATTTTTATCACCCCCCTTTTAATACTTGCTCTTCCAATACGTTTTGTACGTATCGAGTAGCTTTTCCGTTTTCAGATAGTCCACAAACTCGGCTATCACGCTTTCAATCGGTTGCGGTATGTCTTCCCGCGTGTACCGTTCTTCGTATATGTCCTTGCCGTCGCAGATCTCGTAGCAAAACTCGCTCGCGCTTTCTATCACTTCGAGATACATCGGGTGCTGAACGCTTGAATAATACTTGCCTACGTTCGCATACGCTTCTACGCGCTTGCAATCGTATATCACGCCCGCGCGTACCCAGTCGCATTTCGCCATCAACAGGAATGTTATCCCGCCGATTTCTTTTTCTTTGTATTCCGTAAGCTGATACGCCCCGCCGTTCAGTCGCTTCGCCATATTCCGCACACAAGCCGCTTCATCTTCCTCACAGCCGCGTTTCGCCCACTCTTCGGCGTGATATTCCGCCGCTTCTCTGTTGCCGCACTGTGTGGCGTATACGGCGTTTTCAAACGATATTCCGCGAAGCATCGCGTCGCTTTGTTCGCCCGGCTCTTTCTTCAACGCTCTCAAAAAATCTTCCATCGCATCGCCTTCGCTTCCTTCGGCGCAGTCGAATATGTACGACCACGCCGCAAGCAACGACTGCGTTATTAAGTAACGCTCTTTCATTCCGCTTTCTCTCCGCTCTCTTCCGCTTCGGCGATCATTTTATCGATCGCTCGTTTCGCCGCTTCTTTGCCTTTCTTCGCAGTGGTGTTTTCCTGTGCACCGTCTACTTCTTCAAACGGCTTTCCTTCCGCTCGTTTCGGCTCGTCCTTCGGCTCGTCTTTCGCAATCGGCTTCGGCGCTACGTACGCGTGTTTTGCGCTGTCCCATTGAAAACCAAGCTCGGCAATCGTCTGTTTGCAGATCGCGCAAAGCTCTACGAACGACGTCAGCGCATGGGGAAGCTTCTTCAATTCGTCTTTCGCTTTCGTGAACTCATCCGGCGTTTTCCAAGCCGCAATCATAGCTTTGCCCTGCTCCATCGCTTTTTCGTACGTCTCACGCTCTGCCGCGAAAAATTCGTTGTCTTTCGCTATGTTTGCGTTCGCTTCTTCAAACAACTTCGTGATATAATCGTTTTTGTCGTTCACGCCGAGCGCGGGGATTTTTCTCACCCCGTTGATCCCGTAGCAACCTTTCGCGAAATATTCGTCCGTCGGCGTGAATCCGATCATGCGCTGATCGCCGTTCATAAACACATAGCCGCCGAAGTCGCAGGGTTGCCACACGATATTTTTCGACGAGCCTTCGCAAAGCAATCTTTGCACCGCTACGCCGTCCTTGTTCTTTTCTTCCACCGTGTGGAACACGTAAATGATATTCTTGTTCAGAACGGTTTTCAGGCGGTTTGTAAGGCATTGAAATTCAAGCTTCACTGCACCGTACCCTTTCTGCGAAATCGTTCCCGACTTCGTTCTGTTTATCGGATCTTTCCGCATTACATAATCTTGCAAAAGCGTTATCAGCGCGCCGCCCGTATCGATAATGATCGTTTCGAACTCTTTCATTTCCTCGCTTTCAAGGTCTTTCAGAAGCTCTTCGAACGTCTTTTCGATTAAGCACGTCGGGCGGTGTTGCGCTTTGATACGCTGTATGCCGCGGTCGAGATCAATTAAAAGCGGCTTCGGCGCTGAACACGCAAGCGTGGTTTTCCCCGTTCCCGGCGCACCGTACAAGATCGCCGAAAATCGCTGATTTTGGAACGTTAGTTCCGAGGGTTTGTAAAATGGCATAATGTTGCCTCCTTAAAGTGTATTTTTCGCGCCCCGACGGAATCGAACCGCCGTTTGTTGCCTTTGGGCGCATATCGGGCGGCTTCTCGCCGCCGCAATTCACACAAGCTCTTTCGCTTCGTGAAGCAATGTTTCTACGTACATAATTTTGTCCTGCTTGTCCATTCTCTGCGTTTTCTGAATGAAACTCGCTACCGTTTTATGTTCGCGCGCTATCGCTTTGAATACTATCCACGCTTCTTCCACGCTTCCTGTTTTTACAACCATTGCCTTGTCTCCTCCCTGTTTTCTTTCATTCGTTCTTCGAAACATTTAAAGCACAATACGTCGCCTTCGTCGTAACACTCTTCGTCCTCGTAAATGTAATCGCCGCATTCGTCGCATACGCCGACTATCTCTTTATATCGGTTTTCATAATCTTCCCGGCAAAGTCCGAGCGTCGGATCTTCTACGTTATACATTGCTTTCCGTCCTTCCCGCAGGACTTTCGCCGCCTGCGGTCGGCTTTCGTTGTTTCGCGACAACGGAGTCTGTTTTTTTCGTTTTGTTTGGCGACAAACGGAGTCCTTTTCAGTTTTCCTTGTTTACGAGCAACGCGTCGATTACTTCGTCCGTCGTACATTCAAGCGTTTGCGCGATCTTTTTGATTTTTTCCGGCGACGGCGTACAAGTCTTAACTGCCCATTTACGCACAACCGAAGGATGAACATTAAGTCGCCTTGCGAGCGTGGAATAATTCCACCGCTTGCTTTTTAAAAGCTCTTTGAAATTCATTTCTTACCTCCCGTTTATAAATTTTTAATTACGTCGCGCGTAATCGCTATCAAGCTATCCCACGATACGTTTATATCTTCTGTGCTTCCGTCTATGTACGTAAGCCGCACTAATACGCGGTCATCTTCTTCGCGGTAGCTCGCGTCTTTCACGTTCACTTCCGCCGCTTGCAACAGCGGCTTTAAGTAATGCGCTACGAAATATGCTTTGTATTCCTGCATTGTTGTGTATTCTCCTTTTTGGTTTATTCGGCACTTGACTCGTCAAGCAGTTTGTGCTTATATCATAGCACAAACTGCTCACCTTATCGGTTTGCCAATCTCTTTTTACTCACTTTCGGTGTACAACCATATTATAATACACCGTTTAGGCGTTGTCAAGCATTTTTTACGCCTTTTTGGAAAAATTTTTTTGACTTTTTTTCTTTTTTATAATATACTTGTTCACGGAGGTGTTACTATGAACACATTAGTACAACTGAGAAAAGCCAAAAACATCACACAAAAAGAAATGGCTGATTTTTTACTTACTTCACAACAGACATATAGCCGATATGAAAAAGGCACTCGGGAACCTGATATAGAAACCCTGATAAAGCTCGCCGATTATTTCGGTGTAACCGTTGATTATCTGCTCGGCAAGCCGCAATGGACGGAAGAAGACAAGGCTCTCGGCGTGGGCAACCATAAAACCACCCTTTCGCCCGAAGAATGGGAAATACTCGAAACAATCGAGCAGCTTCGGCAGAAAAAAGGCGATGAAGCCGTGAAAACTGTCTTGCAAATGATTCGGATAATGAGCGAAAAATAATTTGATTATTTTTACAATTATTTTTTAAAAAGCGCAGGCGTATGTCAACTTTTCTCTGCTATAATATAATCAATGCAAACAAACGTTTGTTTTTGACGATATAAAAAAGGGGAAAGGAAAAATGAAAGGCACGCTATTATCCGAAGATTTAATCGCTTTTTCTACGAGGTTGCTTTTGGCAAGGCAGCGCGGAGAGATCGTTCACCTTGCGAAAGAGATGAACGAGATTGTAGAAAAGGCGATGGAAATTGAAAAGAACGATGGCTTCGGCTACCGTTCGGAAGAACAGGAAGCAATTTCGGCTACTATCAAATTCACGAAAAAGGAAATTGATAATATGTCGAAAACATTCAAAAAACAATTCATTTTAAACGGACTTGTTGCCCACGTACTCAAACGCCCGAGCGGCAAAAACGGATTCTGTTATGAAATACGCTACCGCCGCAACGGGTATTGCATACTTGCCAGTTCTACAAATTTACAGGATGCGAAAGAAAAATTTCTCGAAAAGACAACGGCTGAAAACATATCGAAATACAAAATCTCGCGTGATAACATTTTAGGCGTACCGACCAATTTTGAAGCCTTTACGAACTATTATTTTAAAAAGTATCGTATTAACAAAGTCGCTAAAAAGACTTATAAAAACGATCTCGGACGTCTTAAAAATAATATTTTTCCCGCTTTGGGATCGCTTGAAATAAAAAAAATAACCTCGTCTCAATGCCAGGATCTGATAGATGAAGCAATGGAACAAGGTTTAGGTCGAACCGCCGAAGGAATTTATTGTTTATTAAGTTGTATTTTTAAAAGCGCAATCGCGCATGATATAATTCAAAAAAATCCGCTTGCACTCGTAGACAAACCAAAATACGAGCCGCAAAGCGGAACTGCGCTGACACGCGAAGAAGAAAAAACTGTGTTTCAATATGTTACCGAACCGGACTGTCGGTTGTATATCGCAATAGCGCTTTACGCCGGGCTGCGCCCCAACGAGTTGGAAACGGTAAGAATCGAAAACGGAATGATTCATTGCAAAAACAGTAAACAACGCACAACAAAAACCGCAACGAAAAAAATTCCAATTACCCCTATGTTAAAGCCGTTTATTGATGAATGGAACAGTTTGGATATTCCCCCTGTACCTTTTCTCAACAAATTGCGATTAGTTTTTTCCAAAGCACTTTCTAAGAAACATAAACTGTACGATTGCCGCACCACGTTTTACAGCAGGTGCAAAGAGTGCGGCGTAAATGAATACGCCTTACACGAATTTATGGGGCATTCGCTTGGAAAAATCGGCAATGCTTACACGGATTTATCCGATGCATTTTTATTAAAGGAAGGCGAAAAAGTCCGTTACTGAAAGTCCTTTATTTCCAAGTGGAAATGGCGGTTTTTATTCACCAAATTATTAACCAAAAGTACGATTTATCGCTAAATTTAAACGCATAAAAATACATTTATACTCGGTAAATTGTTTTTTATTACCTATTTTATTGCATATTTTTATGTTTTTAGAGCTTCAACCCGTCTCTGACTCCGTCACTTCGTTGGTTCGAATCCAGCTACCCCAGCCAATCGAGCGATTCTCAGGCTTTTTTGCTTGAAAATCGTTCTTTTTTTGTTGTTTTTCGGCTCATATTTCTATGTAAAAAACAAAATTGTGGGGTAATTTGTGGGGAAATCGTGGGGTAAAATACCGTTAAAAAAACGGCTTTTTATGCCTGTTTTTAATACTTTCGCGCCGACTGTTACAACAGCGCATAATTCACTTTTTCGGCTTCTTTGCGCAAATATTCTTCGCCATAGGTTGTGTAACCTCTGTCTACCGCCGATGTCTTTACGTCGGAATCAAACGTATGCCCCGCCCACAACATCACCACTTCGCCCGATACGCCGCTCTCTTTCGCGCGCGTGATAAAATTATATCTGAGTTCGTGCGGGTGTCGATTCGGGAACAGTTTTTTAAACGTTGTGGCAATGGTATGCACGTTCGTTGCCTTCGCTTTTTCAAAATCGACGTACCCTTGCACTCGTCTGAATACGGGTGTAAACGGGATTTTCCGTTTGACTTCTCCTCGGCCGAATCGCGTTTTACTCGTTGTACACTCGAGCTGTTCGTTCTGCACTCGGATGCTGCTCAGCTCGGATTTTCTAAGTCCGAAATACAGCAGCACGAGCAATGCGGAACTTGCCGCGTTCTCCGGATTTTCTATACAAAACTTTACAAGCTTGTTCTCTTCGTCTTTCGTGAGTGCCGAGCCTTTCTTCGTTTCATAATACGGCAAAACGATCTTCTTCATCGGCGAAGCGATATTCAGATCTTCGCACGCCAAATCGAATATGCAAGTGAGTAGCTGCGATAATTTTTCCGCCGTTCGGTGTTTGCCTTCATCGACGATTTTAAATAAATAGTTTTGAATTACCGCTCTTGTCATGTCGCCGATTTTCATTCCCTCAAACGCCGTTTCGAGATTATACCTGCATAAGCGTTCGTATTCTTTGAATGTAGACGGTTTGGTGGTTTTTCGCTTGATTTCAAGCCATTGACGGACATAAAACGTAAATAATACGTCGTTATTCACTTGATTGGCCTGTTCAACCGTTGCCGATTGCGTGAGTTGTTTACGTTCTGTTTTCGGCTGTATGTTTTGCTCTGCCGAACGGGAAAGTTTTTCGATCAGCTTACGCTTCATTTCGGAAAAATCTTTCGCGCAGGCAAACACGTTCAATCCGCTTCGGCGAAAGTGCGCCTCGTACACGCCTTTGTGGTAGCGGTACGGTATGATTTTATCGTTATATGCAAAAATTTTTTTATACATTGTCGGTATACTTTTTATCTCCTTGTTCGTAAAAGTAAAACCGACTTTCGAACTTCTGCCCCTACGTCTTACGGCGTTGCCGCGATTCGCGTTCTGCGCTGCGGTTTCCGCCCGCCCCGAAGGCAATATCTTTTGCAATGCTTCAAGCGTGACGGAATCTGCCGCCGCTTTCAAAATCAGCCTTGCCGTATCGCTATTTTCTTCGGGCAATGTTTTTAACGTCTTTAAAATGGTGTCTAATTCTTGGTTGGTCAATTCTCCTTTGTTTGTGATTTTTTTCGGGCTGCATTGCATTTCGCGGATGATTTTGCGCCGGTTTTTCGGCTTGTATTTTTATTTATAATTTTGTTTTAATTGTTGCCGCCGCTTTGCAGTTTCCTTTTGGTTTTTCGTGTTCGCGCCCGTAACGGAAAGGCAGACGCGCGGATTTCCCCTGTTTCACAATTTCTCCTTGCTTTTTCCCGATATTACGGGTTTTATAAGCACTCAATGTGTTCCGCTGTTGTTTTTCATTATTTCATACGCCATTTTTATAAAATCTACTTTCGTGATTTTATTCTTTTTTAAATACGCGTTGATTTCTTCGTACAAGTCGCGCGGAATCATCGTTTGAAAATTCCCGCTTGCCGCTCTGCGCTTTTCTTTGTTTCGCTCTTCGTACTTCCGGCTCGCGATTCTCTGCGGCGTATCTTCTTTTCTCGTTACCACTTCCTTTTTTACCCCCTTTTGAATTATTTGTATATATAC
>ERZ1026860.1222-NODE-1222-length-13642-cov-9.498638_pt1 | contig 13642 bp, 12 predicted proteins | sample MGYA00380160_ERZ1026860 | MGnify/ENA primary metagenome ERZ1026860 (study PRJEB33269, sample SAMEA4719796) | human gut metagenome | biome: human-associated habitat; feature: organic feature; material: feces | place: Cameroon | collected 2013-10 ... | reverse complement strand
ACGGCCACGTCCTTACCCAGCACCTGCTCGGCGTACACTTCCATACCGATATGGTAAGCCAGAATCGCGGTGCCGGTCCCGATCACGGCCCCCGTCACCACGGTGGCGGCGTCCCAGCCGGAGTCGTTGGAGTCCGCCGCCTGATACATAGCTTCCAGCTGCACCTCGCCCTCGGGCATGGTAAAGCTGGTTTTGGCGGCGCGGTCATTTTCCAGCTTCACATCGCCCTTGCGCACTTCCCAGCGCTCAAACGTCATGCCATCCAAGGCCGTTTCGCTGGCTTCCACATACACCGTCTCGCCCTTGGCGGCCTTTGTAATCACATTGTGGTCTGCATCGTAAGCGGTGCCGTAGTCGATGGTAATGGGATAAAGCCGCGTGGCGGGGCCAATGGGAACCCACTCCGTCGCCCACCGGGCATACAAAGTCGTATCATCCGTAATGGCTTTGCTAAAATCAAACGGTTTATCCGCCCACTTGTCGCTTGTGTCTTTGGTGTACCAGCCAGCAAAAATATAGCCATCTTTGGCAGGGTCAGTTTCAGGTTTTTTAACGGGTTTGTTGTTTTCTACCGACTCTGTTGTTGTGTTGGCATCTATCACAAGTTTCACATTCCAGTGTGTAACGCTGATTATATTTTCGCTAACCACGCCAGACAGCTTTTCTTTCAGCGCGGATTCGCAGGAAATAGTTTCCAACTTAGAACAGCCACTAAACGCATCTCCCCCAATCGCTTCCAACTTGCTATCTGGCGCAAAGGTCACGCTCTCCAGCTGCCCACATTGATAAAAAGCATACCATCCAATATCGGTCACACTGGCAGGAATTTTAATACTGGTCAGGTTTGTTTGTTCAAAAGCAGACCCTCCAATTTTTGTTACCGTTTCTGGAATCTCGATATTTTTCAAGTTATTGCAATAAGCAAAAGCGCCGTTTCCAATTTCTGCCAACTGACTGTTCTGCGGAAATGTAACATTCTCCACTCCGCTACTATTAAAAGCATTGTCACCAATTTCTTTCAGGTTTGCTGCCTTGCTCAGATCAACGTTCTTCAATTGAGAGCACTTAAAAAAAGCGAGGCTCCCAATTTTTTCCAAAGAAGTCGCATTGCTCAGGTCAACTGTCCCCAAGTTAGTGCACTGTCCAAGAGCGTTATCGCCAATGCTTGTCACTTCGTTCCCAATTACGACTTTTTGGATTTGCTCTTTCTTTGAATCCCACGGGGAACGCTCACCATCATAGAAATCATAATCTTTCATCGCACCTTTGCCGAAAATGGTCAGGGTGCCGTTTTCCAGTTTCCAAGTGACATTGCTCCCGTCACCTTCTGCGCCGCAATTGCCGAATGTGCCATAAACTACTGTATCCGCAAAGGCGGCGGTGGGCAGCAGGGCCAGCAGCATGGCCAGCGCGAGAAGGGCGCTGAGGATGCGTAGTTTTTTTGTTTTCATGTGGTAGACGCCTCGCTTTCTGATTTTGATTTTGGGTTTTCCAATAATACCTTTTTTTTGCCAGGGGTTCCTGCCTTTAGTATACCGTATCCGGGGGTGGGGCCGCAAGTGTCCATTTGGACACTTTTTGTACAGAACCTCTCAGGCGCTTTGCGCCAGCTCCCCTGGTAGGGGAGCCAAGAGCACGGCTTCGTTTTTTTGAGAAGCTGCATCGAGACGATGCCATGGGTTTGCCGTCAGGCGTGACGGAGAGGGTGCACCCCGCAAATCATTTCCAATCGGCTTGACATTCTTACCGATTGGAAATATAATAGGGTTGCAAATGTAAAGATTCCAATGGGAATCGCCAAAGAAAACCCCCTCTCGGAGTTGCCGCTCCAAGAGGGGGTTTCTTTTTAGTGCTTGCTGTCCTTGAAGTATCCGTCAAGCCACTTGCAGATATAGTTTGCCACTATACCCGCTGCGACGGATAATGCAAATGTAAACAACAGATTCAATGGGAATCACCTCCTTCCTCTCGGGAATGGAGTGGAAGCAGGGCAGCGATTTCAGTATAACATATTTCTGCGTAAAAGAACAAGTTCCGCGCTTGACTTTTGCGGCCATTCGCATATAATAAAAATAGGAATGATAGAGTCTTATCGTGCATAAGCCTCACCAAAAAGAAGAACCCCCTTCGGAGCTGCTATCTCCAAAGGGGGTCTTCTTTTTTAGTGCTTGCTGTCCTTATCCTGTTCGTCAAGCCACTTGTAGATGTAGTTTGCCACTACACCCGCTGCGACGGACAGAAGGAATGATAGAATATCGGGCACGATCCTCACCTCCTCTCCCCATAAAATGGAGTGGAGCAGGGCAGCGATTTCAGTATAACATATTTCTGCGTAAAAGAACAAGTTCCGCGCTTGACTTTTGCGGCCATTCGCATATAATAAAAATAGGAATGATAGAGTCTTATCGTGCATAAGCCTCACCAAAAAGAAGAACCCCCTTCGGAGCTGCTATCTCCAAAGGGGGTCTTCTTTTTTAGTGCTTGCTGTCCTTATCCTGTTCGTCAAGCCACTTGTAGATGTAGTTTGCCACTACACCTGCTGCGACGGACAATAAGAATGACCAAATATCAAACATCGACCTCACCTCCTTTCTCCATAGAATGGAGTGGAGCAGGGCAGCGATTTCAGTATAACATACTTCCACACAAAAGAACAGCTTTCTTACAAAAGCGACGATAGACAAAGCTGCTGCATTGTGTTACATTAGATGCATACCAAACCCAAGGAGGTCCGCCATGGAGAGCGAACTTTACCCCGACGAGGAGCAGCGCCGCCGCATCATGGATTTTATCATGGCGGCGGGCCAGACGCTGCTGGAAAACGGCGCAGAGGTGTTCCGGGTGGAGCAGACCATGGAGTTCATGGCGCGCAGCTTCCACCTGCGGGAATTTCACGTGTATGTTTTGACCAACGGCATCTTTGCCAGCGCGGGCACGGCGGAGATCAGCGAGGTGCGCAATGTGCCTGTCCGCACCACCCATCTGGGCCGGGTGGAGGCGGTGAACGCCCTTTCGCGGCAGATCGCCGCCGGGGGCGTGAGCCTTGCCGAGGCCGAGCGGCAGCTTGCCATGGCCCAGCGCATCCCCTTCCCCAAGCCCCTCACCCAGCTGGCGGCGGGCCTGTGCGGGGCGTTCAGCTTTGCCCTCATCTTTGGCGGCAGCATCGAGGCCGGCCTTGCCGCTGCCGTGGCGGGCCTTGCCGCCAGCGCCTACTTGTGGATGTGTGAGCGGCGGCACGTCCCGGGCGGCTTCCAGAAAATCACCACGGCCGCCCTCATCACGCTGGTATGTCTGGTGCTGTGCCGCCTGCTGCACACTGAGGCCAGCCACGCCATCATCGGCACCTTGATGATCTTAACGCCCGGCATCGCCTTTACCATGGGCATCCGGGATTTTGTGCAGGGCGATTACCTTTCCGGCACCATCCGCATGATCGATGCGCTGCTGGTGGCCGCCTGCATCGCCATTGGCACCGGCTTTGTGCTGTGGTGCACTTCTCTGTTAACGGGGGTAACGGCCGTATGATGACGTTCACGAATGCGCAGATCGGCCAGCTTGTGGCCCAGTTTTTTCTTGCTGCCGCCGGGACGTGGAGCTTCTCGGTGCTGTTTGCCTGCCCCAAGCGGCTGCTGCCCTACGGGGCGCTGGTGGGCGGCGTCGGGTGGCTGGTGTATGAGCTGGCCGTCCTGCTGGGGGCCGACGGCACGCTGGCTTCCCTGCTGGCGGTCATCCCGCTGACGCTGCTCACCCGCATTTTTTCCATCTTCTGCAAAGCCCCGGTCACGGTGTTTCTGCTGCCGGGCATCTTCCCGCTGGTGCCCGGCGCGGGCATCTACTACACCGCCTACTATTTCATTCAGGGCAACAACGCCCTCGCCCTCTCCAACGGCATCACCACCTTCAAGATCGCCGTGGCCCTTGCCACCGGCATCGCGCTGGTGCTGGGCATCCCCTTACCTCATAAGAAATAACCTCTCAGGCGCTTCGCGCCAGCTCCCCTACCAGGGGAGCCAAGTTTTGCCGCTGTTGACTTGCCTCTCCTACCAGGAGAGGTGTCACCGAAGGTGACGGAGAGGTTTTTGAAAGGAGTTATACAATATGTCTGTCATGGAAAAACTCGCTGCCCGCCGTACCTACCGCCGCTTTGCCCAAAAAGCCGTCCCGCAGGATGTGGTGGAGGATATCATCGAGGCGCTGCGCCTGTCCTCCTGCGGCGCCAACCGTCAGGCGGTGCGGCTGGTCATCGTCAGCAAGCCCGAGGACGTCGCCAGGGTGCAGCCGCTGGTCAAGTGGGCCGCCTACCTGCCGCCGGAGCAAGGCACCCCCAAGGCCGACGAGCTGCCCACCTTATATGTGGCGGTGGTGCAGGATACCTCCATCCCCGGCGATCTTGCCACCGACACCGGCATCGCACTGGCCAACATGACCCTGGCCGCCTGGGACAAGGGCGTGGGCAGCTGCATCATGGGGGCCATCAATAAGCCTGCCCTCAGCGAGATGCTGGGCATTGCGGAGCCGGAGAAACTGGCGTTTATGATCGCCTTCGGCTACCCCACCCATGAGGCCCACATCGTGCCGCTGACCGCCGAGACAGGCGTGAAGTATTATCTGGACGCCAGCCGCGACTACTGCGTGCCCAAGCGGAGCGAGGAAGAGCTGGCGCGGTATTTTTAACCTCTCAGGCGCTCACGCGCCAGCTCCCCTAACAGGGGAGCCAGGCTTGCCTCTCCTATTAGGAGAGGTGTCTGCGAAGCAGACGGAGAGGTTTCGTATATATACACTTTTCAAAGCGATTCTCTGCATAATTGTTCTCAAATCGGTTTCAAAATTGCCGAATTTTTGCACAACCCTTGACATTTGATTTTGTACAACTTATACTAAGCTCACTTCCCGAATGTTCGATGAATCGCATCGCAGCGGGAAATACAAGATCAAAACATTGTTTGAGGAGTGTTTGAATATGAAAAAGATCACGCGTCGCAGCTTTCTGGCTGCTGCCGGCCTGAGCGTTGCCGCTCTGGCCCTGACCGCCTGCGGTGGCTCTTCTTCCACCGCTTCTTCCTCCGTGGCATCCAGCGCCGCTGCTTCTTCTGAGGCCGCTTCCGCTGCTGCTGCCGAGCTGACCACCGTGGAAGCCGGCAAGCTGACCATGGCCACCAACGCCACCTTCCCTCCCTATGAGATGACCACCGACAACGGCACCATCGAGGGCATCGACGTGGAGACCGCACAGGCCATCGCCGACAAGCTGGGCCTGGAGCTGCAGGTCGATGATATGGACTTCGATGCTGCGCTGCTGAGCGTGCAGCAGGGCAAGGCCGACATCGCCATGGCCGGCATCACCGTCACCGACGAGCGCAAGGCTGTGATGGCTTTCTCCGACAGCTATGCCACCGGCATCCAGTCCATCATCGTGCCTGAGGGCTCTGACATTGCTTCTGCCGACGATCTGGCCGGCAAGAAGATCGGCACCCAGCGCGGCACCACCGGCTACCTGTACTGCTCCGACGACTTCGGCGAGGACGCTGTTGTGGCTTATGACAACGGCCTGACCGCCGTGCAGGCTCTGAACAACGGCCAGGTGGACGCTGTCGTCATCGACAACGAGCCCGCTAAGGCCTATGTGGAGTCCAACCCCGGCCTGAAGATCCTGGATACCAGCTATGCCGAGGAGGATTACGCCATCGGCATGAACAAGGACAACACCGCTCTGCTGGACGCTGTCAACGCCGCTCTGGAAGAGCTGAAGGCAGACGGCACCCTGCAGTCCATCGTGGACAAGTACATCACTGCTGAATAATTTCCGCACGTTGTATCACGGGGAGGCGGCCCACTGGGCACCTCCCCTTTTTTGGAGAAAAATGGTTACAAAATTTTGACAAAATCAGAAAGCGAGGATGCGAATGGCCGCACAATACGAACTGCTGAGCGAGCTGCTGAAAAGCGGTACCCGGCTCGACTTTGGGCAGGATCTGTTCTACAAATTCTATCAGGCCTTTGTCCTGAAAGACCGCTGGCTCCAGTACATTGAGGGCGTGGGCACCACCCTGCTCGTCACGGCCATCGCCCTGGCACTGGGCATTGCGCTGGGCAGCGTGGTGGCGCTGGTGCGCGTGGCCCACGACCAGCAGCGCCCCGGCCGCACAAACCCGGTGCTGGGCTTCTTCAACGCCGTGTGTCAGGTGTACACCACCGTCATCCGCGGCACGCCTATGATGGTGCAGCTGCTGATCATGAGCATGGTCATCTTCAACAACAGCCGCAACTTTACCATGGTGGGCGCGCTGGCGCTGGGCATCAACTCCGGCGCGTACGTCTCCGAGATCATCCGCGGCGGCCTGATGGCTGTGGACCCCGGCCAGATGGAAGCCGGCCGGAGCCTTGGCCTCAACTACATGACCACCATGGTGGTCATCATCATCCCGCAGGCCATCCGCGCCGTGCTGCCGGCTCTCGGCAACGAGTTCATCATGCTGCTGAAGGACACCTCCCTCATCACCGTCATCGGCGGCAAGGAGCTGCTGTATGCGGCCCAGGGCATCATGAACCGCACCTACGAGGCCATGTTCCCGCTGTTCGGCGTGGCGCTCATCTACCTTGTCCTCGTCATGATCTTCACCTGGCTGCTGGGCAAATTTGAGAGGAGGCTGGCACAAAGTGACCGATAAGATTCTGGAAGTCCGTGGGCTGACCAAGACCTACGGCGGCGAAAAGCGGAAGGGCGCAAAGCAGCCCTCCCCCACCCTCGATGTGCTCAAGGGCATCGACATCGACATCTACCGCGGCGACGTGGTCTGCCTCATCGGTCCCTCCGGCTGCGGCAAGTCCACCTTTCTGCGCTGCCTGAACCGCCTCGAAATTCCCACCGGCGGCTCCATCAAGTTTGAGGGCGTGGAGGTGGACGAAGCCCACATCGACGCCGTGCGCCAGAAGATGGGCATGGTGTTCCAGCATTTCAACCTCTTCCCCCACCTGACCGTCAAGCAGAACCTCTGCCTTGCCCCCGAGCTGCTCAAGCTCAAGAACAAGCAAGAGGCCTCTGCCCGCGCCGACGAGCTGCTGGCCCGCGTGGGCCTGTCCGACAAGGCCGACGTTTTTCCCAAGAGCCTTTCCGGCGGCCAACAGCAGCGCATCGCCATTGCCCGCGCTCTGGCCATGGACCCGGACGTCATCCTCTTTGACGAGCCCACCAGTGCCCTGGACCCCGAGATGGTGGGCGAGGTGCTGGAACTGATGAAGGAACTGGCCCACACCGGCATCACCATGCTGGTGGTCACCCACGAGATGGGCTTTGCCCGCGAGGTGTCCAACCGCGTCATCTTCATCGACGAGGGCCGCATCCAGGAGGATGAGCCCCCGCAGGAGCTCTTCTCCAACCCCAAGCACCCCCGCTTGAAGGCATTTTTGTCCAAGATGCTGTAAGCCAAAATTTTCTCTTGCAATTTGCGCCCGGCGGGTGTAAAATACAAGCCGACAATACAAGAAACACAGGGGAGTCTGTAATCGCAGGCTGAGAGGAAGCACCCGAGCTTCGACCCTTACACCTGATGCGGATCATGCCGCCGTAGGAAGTCATAGGGCCGGAGCCCCGCTCTGGCCGGAATGGATTTTTACAGGAGACGCCGCAAAAGGCTCTCCTGTTTTTTGTTGCGTCGCATTATGCAAAGGAGGCATTCTTCATGAAAAATCTCTCGGTCAAAAAACTGGCCCTGGCGGGCATGCTCTGTGCGCTGGCTGTGGTGGGCAGCGTGTTCAGCTTCCCGATCTTCGGCAGCAAATGCGCCCCGGTGCAGCACATGGTCAACATCCTGTGCGCGGTGCTGCTGGGGCCCTACTACGGCATCGGCGTGGCCTTTGTGGCCTCGCTGCTGCGCAACCTGCTGGGTCTGGGCAGCCTGATGGCGTTCCCCGGCAGCATGTTCGGCGCACTGCTGTGCGGCCTTGCTTACCACAAGACCCGGCAGCTGCTGCCCACGCTGGTGGCAGAGGTGTTCGGCACTTCCATCCTGGGCGGGCTGTGCGCCTACCCCGTCGCCATCCTGCTGATGGGCAAGAGCGCAGGCGACATCGCATTCTACGCTTACATCGTCCCCTTCCTGGTCTCCACGGCCGGCGGCGCTGTCATTGCAGGCGTGCTGCTGTTCAGCCTGCAGCGCTCGGGTGCGCTGCGCTCCATGCAGACCACCCTTTCCTGAACCTCTCTCAAACCAAAGGAGCCGCCTTATGAACTGCACCCCTGAAATGCTTCGTCTCTACGCCGTCACCGACCGTGCCTGGGTGGGCCGCCAGACCCTGCCCCAGCAGGTGGAAGCCGCCCTGAAGGGCGGGGCCACTATGATCCAGCTGCGGGAAAAGCAGCTGGACGATGCCGCCCTGCTGGCCGAGGCCCGGGAGATCTGCGCGTTGTGCAAGGCATATCACGTCCCCTTCATCCTCAACGACAACGTCCCGCTGGCCAAGCTCTGCGACGCCGACGGCGTCCACGTCGGGCAGGAGGATCTGGCGGCCGCCGAGGCACGGCGGCTGCTGGGGCCGGGCAAGATCGTCGGCGTGTCGGCCCACAACGTGGCAGAGGCCCAGAAGGCCCTGGCCGACGGAGCTGACTATCTGGGCTGCGGGGCCATGTTCACCACCCACACCAAAAAGAACGTCCACGTCATCACCCGGGAACTGCTGACCGAGGTGTGCGCGTCCGTTCCCATCCCGGTGGTGGCCATCGGCGGCATCCATAAGGACAATCTCCTTACTCTGGCAGGCACCGGCATTGCCGGCGTCGCCCTTGTCACCGCCATCTTTGGGGCGGAGGACATTGCAAAGGAGTGTACCGAGCTGCGAGAGATGGCCGCAAAATTATAACAAGCTCGCCCTCTCAGGCGCTTCGCGCCAGCTCCCCCAAAGGGGGAGCCAAGGGCCGCGGCAGATCGGGGGCACCACCTTCTGCCGCGTAACAAAATTCATGTCAGGAGTTTTTTCATGAAGACCGCATTTTTCTGCGGAGGCGCCGGAATCCAGTTTGATCTCGCGTATCGAGGTCGGCGTGTTTGTTCCGGCACCTTCCCACCACCCGACGCATCGCATACCGCATAAACATCAAAATGGAGGAACAAACCATGCAAGCTTACACCACCCAGATGGACGCCGCCCGCAAGGGCATCGTCACCCCGGAAATGGAGATCGTGGCCAAGAAGGAGTACCGCACCGTCGAGGAGATCCGGCAGCTGGTCGCTGAGGGCAAGGTCGCCATCCCGGCCAACAAGCATCACACCTGCCTGGACCCCGAGGGCATCGGCTCCATGCTGCGCACCAAGATCAACGTTAACCTCGGCGTCTCCCGCGACTGCAAGGACTACAACATCGAGATGGAAAAGGTGATGAGCGCCGTCAACATGGGCGCAGAGGCCATCATGGACCTGTCCAGCCACGGCAACACCCAGCCTTTCCGCCAGAAGCTGACCCACGAGTGCCCCGTTATGATCGGCACCGTGCCGGTGTATGATTCCGTCATCCACTACCAGCGCGACCTGGCCACCCTGACCGCACAGGACTTCATCGACGTGGTGCGCCTGCACGCGGAGGACGGCGTGGACTTCGTCACCCTCCACTGCGGCATCACCCGCAAGACCATCGACCAGATCCGCACCCACAAGCGGAAGATGAACATCGTCAGCCGCGGCGGTTCGCTGGTCTTTGCGTGGATGAGCATGACCGGCAACGAGAACCCCTTCTACGAGCACTTTGACGAGATCTGCGAGATCTGCGCCGAGCATGACGTGACCATCTCTCTGGGCGACGCCTGCCGTCCCGGCTGTCTGGCTGACGCCACCGACGTGTGCCAGATCGAAGAGCTGGTGCGTCTGGGCGAGCTGACCAAGCGCGCCTGGGCCCACAACGTGCAGGTCATGGTGGAAGGCCCCGGCCATGTGCCCCTCAACCAGGTGGCCGCCAACATGGAGGTGCAGAAGAGCATCTGCATGGGGGCTCCCTTCTACGTGCTGGGACCCCTCGTGACCGATATCGCTCCCGGCTACGACCACATCACCGCCGCCATCGGCGGTGCCGTGGCCGCCATGAGCGGAGCCGCCTTCCTGTGCTATGTCACCCCCGCCGAGCATCTGGCACTGCCCAATGTGGACGACGTGAAGCAGGGCATCGTGGCTTCCAAGATCGCCGCCCACGCCGCCGACATTGCCAAGGGCATCCCCCATGCCCGGGACATCGACGACAAGATGGGCGACGCCCGCCGCGTGCTGGATTGGGACGCCCAGTTTGCCTGCGCCCTCGACCCCGAGACCGCCAAGGCCATCCGTGACGCCCGCCTGCCCGAGGACGACCACAGCGACACCTGCTCCATGTGCGGCAAGTTCTGCGCCGTCCGCAGCATGAACAAGGCCCTCGCCGGCGAGTACATCGACATCCTGTAAGCCTGCATCCCCCCGCGCATTCCGCGCAAACAAAACCAATCCCGCATTTTCTTCCTCTTGCCGCCCGGCTTTTGCTCTGCCGGGCGGCTTTTTGTTTGAGCAAAACCTCTGCTCTATGCAAAAAAGTCCCCTGCGGCCAAAACGGCCGCAGAGGACTTTCATTTTTTATACGGGGAGCCTGGGCGTTACTTCAGCACTGCGCCGAGGTTGGCGCTGGTGACCATGCGGGCGTAGCGGCTGAGCCAGCCCGTTTTGACGTTGGGCTCCGGGGCGACGTACCTGGCCTTGCGCTCGGCGAGGACGTCGTCGGAGACCTCCAGCGTGATGCTGGCATTGGGGATGTCGATGTGGATGATATCGCCCTCTTCGATGAGGCCGATGGGGCCGCCGGAAGCGGCCTCCGGGCTGACGTGGCCGATGGCGGCACCGCGGGAGGCCCCGGAGAAGCGGCCGTCGGTGATGAGGGCCACGGTCTTATCCAGCTTCATGCCGGCCAGAGCGGAGGTGGGGTTGAGCATCTCGCGCATACCGGGGCCGCCCTTGGGGCCCTCGTAGCGGATGACCACCACGTCGCCGGGGACGATCTGGCCCCCATAGATGGCGGCGATGGCCGTCTCCTCGCTGTTGAAGACCCGGGCCGGGCCGGAGTGCTCCTGCATCTCGGGGGCCACAGCGCTGCGCTTGACGACGCACCCGTCCGGGGCAATGTTGCCCCACAGGATCTGCAGGCCGCCCGTCTGGGAGTAGGGATCCTCAATGGGGCGGATGGCCTTCTCGTTGAGGATGCGGGCTCCCTTGATGTTCTCGCCCAGCGTCTTGCCGGTGACGGTGGGCACATCGAGGTCCAGCAGGCCCTTCTTGGCCAGCTCGGCCTGCACGGCGGGGATGCCGCCTGCGGCGTAGAGGTCCGGCATGTGGGTGGGGCCTGCAGGGGCCAGATGGCAGAGGTTGGGGGTCTTGGCGCTGATCTCGTTGAAGAGCTTCAGGTCGATGGGCACCCCCGCCTCATAGGCGATGGCCAGCAGGTGCAGGACGGTGTTGGTGGAGCAGCCCAGAGCCATATCGCAGGTGAGGGCGTTGCGGATGGAGCGCTCGTTGATGATCTGGCGGGCGGTGATGCCCTTGTTGACCATGTCCATGATGGCCATGCCCGCGTGCTTGGCCAGCTGCAGGCGCTTGGAGTAGACGGCGGGGATGGTGCCGTTGCCGGGCAGAGCGATGCCGATGGCCTCGCACAGGCAGTTCATGCTGTTGGCGGTGTACATGCCGGAGCAGGAGCCGCAGCTGGGGCAGCAGTTGCAGGTGCAGTCCTCCAGCTGTGCGTCGGTGATCATGCCGGCCTTATAGGCGCCCACGGCCTCGAACATCTTGGAGAGGCTGACTTCCTCGCCGCCGTAGGTACCGGCCAGCATGGGGCCGCCGGAGCAGACCACGGCGGGCACATCCATGCGGACGGCGGCCATGACCATGCCGGGGACGATCTTATCGCAGTTGGGCACCAGCACCAGGCCATCCAGCTGGTGGGCCATCAGCATGGTCTCCACGCTGTCGCAGATGAGCTCGCGGGAGGCCAGGGAGTATTTCATGCCCACATGGCCCATGGCGATGCCGTCGCACACGCCGATGGCGGGGATGAGGATGGGGGTGCCGCCCGCCATCTGGACGCCTGCCTTGACGGCGTCGGCGATCTTATCCAGATTCATGTGGCCGGGGACGATCTCGCTGTAGGCGCTGACCACGCCGATGAGGGGCCGCTCCAGCTCCTCCGGGGTGTAGCCCAAAGCATAGAACAGGCTGCGGTTGGGGGCCCGCTCCGAGCCCTTGGTGACGTTGTCGCTTCTCATTTTGAACTCTCTTTTCTCTTATAGCAAAAAGGCCCCTCCCAAAAAAGGAGGGAGCCTTTTTAGTTGCAGAAATTCTTCTGGCCAAACTCCTTCCGTCATCGCTTGCGCGATGCCACCTCCCTCAGTGAGGGAGGCTTATCCGTACGGGCAGGCTCCCTCTTTGAGGGGGCTGTCGCCGCAGGCGACTGGGGGAGTATCTTACTTCTTCAGCCAGCTCATCATGCCGCGCAGCTCGGCACCCACCTTCTCGATGGGGTGCTCGGCCTGCATCCGGCGCTCGGCCAGGAAGTGGACCTTGCGGCCGCCGTTGGGGCTCATCTCGGTCAGGAACTCGGAAGCGAAGGTGCCGTCCTGGATCTCGGTCAGGACCTTCTTCATCTCCTTGCGGGTCTCTTCGGTGATCAGGCGCTTGCCGGTGCGGTAGTCGCCGTACTCAGCGGTGTTGGAGATGGAGTAACGCATCTTGGAGAAGCCGCCCTCGTTGATCAGGTCAACGATCAGCTTCATCTCGTGGCAGGTCTCAAAGTAGGCCATCTCGGGCTCGTAACCGGCCTCCACCAGCGTATCGAAACCGGCGTGGATCAGCTCGGAAACGCCGCCGCACAGCACGGCCTGCTCGCCGAACAGATCGGTCTCGGTCTCCTCCTTGAAGGTGGTCTGCAGGATGCCTGCACGGCCTGCGCCGATGCCGGAGGCATAAGCCAGAGCGATGTCCTTGGCCTTGCCGGTGTAGTCCTGCTCCACGCAGATCAGAGAGGGGCAGCCCTCGCCCTCGGTGTACAGGCGGCGCACGATGTGGCCGGGGCCCTTGGGAGCGATCATGATGACGTCCACATTCTTGGGAGCGGTGATGGTCTTGAAGTGGATGTTGAAGCCGTGTGCAAAGGCCAGAGCCTTGCCCTCGGTCATATAGGGGGCCACCTGCTTGTTGTAGATGTCGGCGCACAGCTCATCGGGCACCAGCATCATGACCACGTCGCCGGCCTTGGCAGCCTCTTCCACTTCCATCACCTTGAAGTTGGGGTGGGTAGCGGCGAACTCGGAAGCCTTGGCCCAGTGGGCAGAGCCCTTGCGCAGGCCGACGACGACGTTGACGCCGCTCTCGGCCAGGTTTTCGGAGTGTGCATGGCCCTGACTGCCAAAGCCGATGACCGCGACGGTCTTGCCGTCCAGCACGCCGAGGTTGCAGTCGGAATCGTAGTATTTCTTGATAGCCATAATCGTTAGTCTCCTTTTACTTTTTCTGGTTGGTTTATCTTCCGGTCTTGTATGCTCTGTTCTATCTTTCGCTCACCCTGAGCGGAAAAGCAATGTAATTATACCCGTCTTGCGCCCGGCGGGGGCAGCTGGACGGAGCGCACCTCCTGCGGCGGCTTC
>ERZ1026860.1220-NODE-1220-length-13658-cov-16.245681_pt1 | contig 13658 bp, 10 predicted proteins | sample MGYA00380160_ERZ1026860 | MGnify/ENA primary metagenome ERZ1026860 (study PRJEB33269, sample SAMEA4719796) | human gut metagenome | biome: human-associated habitat; feature: organic feature; material: feces | place: Cameroon | collected 2013-10 ... | reverse complement strand
TGAAATCAGCGTAGTCCCTGTCAAGGGTCTCGCAGCCGATGGACCATCTGGAATCCCCTGAACCGTCCGCCGGTTTGGTCACAAGTTTTCCCGCCTCCGGCAATCTGGTGGCATAAATGTTGAAATTCCTCCACGTCACAGAATACGGCTTCTTTTGAGCGGAAACAGACATCACAGTCACAAGAATCAAGGCTGTGGTTAAAAACAACTTCTTCATATCTCTTTCTTTATTCGTTAATTTTCGTCCGATGTTATGTGTGTTGTGGTGTGGTATCCACAATGCAAATATATCAACAATTTCCGGTTCTTCAAAAATTTTTAAGAAATGTTGAGCCGGAAGGAAGGCCGGTTCTCAGAAAGAACCAGCTGAATATTTCTGTCAGAAAGAGTTGCGATGAATCATCCGGAAATCGCACTTCTGCTTGAAGAGTTTCCCGTCCAGAATCATCTCGGCCGCAAGACGCCCCATCTGCACGAAGTCAACCGAGATTGTGGTCAGGCCGTCAAGCACGATCTCACTCATCGGAGACTCGTTGTAAGAGATGATTCCGAAGTCTCGCCCCGGCTTGAGTTTCTGCGACTTGGCGGCTCTGGCCAGCTTGATGAGTTCCATGTCGAACTGACCGTGCAGAATCAGATAGACCTCCTTAGGCTTCACTATCTGAGGTGTGACCTGGGTGTAGAACTCGTAAGGTATCTCGTTCTCTTCGCAGAAACGGGACACGGCCTTGGAGATCATGGTGTGGTACAGACTGGAAAGCTCGATGACAACATTCAGCTTAGGAACCTTCTTCAGTTTCTTGACACCCATCGCGAGACCATAGTAAGCATCGTTCTCAAAATCCTGATAGACAGCCCCATAGTTACCCGGGAGCTCAGGCAGATAGTTGTCCATGATTATGAGCTTGCGGTTGGGGATCCTCCTCAACGCCTTCAGGACACGTTTCTGGGTCTCGGGATCCAAAGGGAAATGCGGGGTGATGACATAGTAGTCGAACTTGCCCAGATTCTCGTCGATATAATATTCAAGAAGATTGATCTGCTGGTTGTGAAGGTAGATGGTGATGTCCGCCTTGCCGCCGATCGTGTCATGGAAAGAGTTGTAGAGCATCTGCTTGGTGCTGCTGAACTTGTCGAAAAGGAGGAGCACACGCATCTGCCGGTTACTGTTCCTGTCCGCGATGTAGTAACCCTTTCCCTGCGTGGAATATATCACCCCCTTGTCCCGGAGATGGAAATAGGCTTTCTTGACGGTCTCCTTCGAAATGTCCAGCATGGCGGAAAGCTCATTCATCGATGGGAGCAACTCACCGCTGTGGAAAGCGCCGCCATTGATTCCGGATTCAATCTGGTCCATAAGCTGCTTATAGACCGGAACAGGCGAAGAGTTATCGAGGCTTAATACTATCGGCATACAAAAAAAACATCCAGACCGTGGTCAAGTCTGGTATGGTCACAAATTTAAAAAAATATTTTGACTTAAGAAAATAAAGGGCTACATTTACACCACACCACACCACAACACACTTACGTCACTACCGGGAAAAGAGAAATCATGGTCATACCAGTGAACATAAGTCTGCGCGTGGCCTGTGAATCGCACATTGAACATGTCAACGTGCGAATAATGAAAAAACGTTTACGGAAATGACAGATAAATCTGTTGTGCTTCTGGATGTCGGCGGGACTTTCGTCAAGGGCGGGCTCGCTGACTCGACGGGAGAGTTGGCCGACGGGCTCACCTGGCAGGTACCGATCCGTTCAGACGGAAGCCGCAAGGAAATACTTGAGTCCCTGGAGAAATCTCTTCGTGAAGGAATCATGAAATCAAAGGAACTGGGAATGAGCGCGGTCGGACTGGCGGTGACATTTCCCGGCCCCTTTGACTACAATGCCGGGGTTCCGCTGATGACACACAAATTCGCGGACATCTACGGGATGGATATGAAAGAATGGTTCAAAGGAATCGCCGGAAAGGATTTCAAGGTCAGTTTCGTGCACGACGTGAACGCCCAGCTTTCAGGCGAGATGTTCCATGGAGCCGGCACCGGCTACAAGAATGTCTGCGTCATCACCTTAGGCACAGGGCTGGGATTCGCGTTCAGCATCGACGGCAAGATCCAGTACTCTTCCACGGCGTCTCCGGCCAGAAGCATCTACAAGATGCCCTACATGGATGGGGTCCTTGAGGATTATGTCTCCAAACGTGGATTTCTCAAAGCTTACCGTGAATTGAGCGGCAAGGAAGAGCCCTGGCTGACAGTCAAGGAGATAGGCGTCCGCGCCGGAGCCGGGGAACCAGCCGCACTGGCAACGTTCTCACATGTCGCGACCCTCCTCGCTCAGGCCGTAAGCCCGATCCTTTCCGAGATCAGCACGGAGTGTCTTCTTCTTGGAGGGCAGATCTCCCGCTCGTACATATTCATGGAAAAGGCTCTGAAAGAGGGACTTGCGGGCGTGGCTCCAATAAATCGCATCTCCCCCGTCGCCCACATCGAGGAGGCCGCCCTCTACGGAGCCTTCGCCACCTTCGCCCGCCAATACCCGGACATTCAGTAGGTTACAGCAACCATACCTGCCGTAATTTCAAGAATGTTAAGGACGCGCCTCAAATTCGACGACGGAGTCTGCGACATCTATCATAGACACGAGACGTCCGTAGGACCGGACACCTGGTCCGAGAAGAATGACAACGTGTCCAACATACTTGACTTCGGAAACAAGATAAACGCGGAGACAAGGCTGGCCCGGCGGCTTAACGTGAACGCCGGCCTGCGCTGCCAAGTGTATGCGGTGACCGACAAGGTTTACAATTTCCTGGAGCAAAGGGCCGCGGTGAGCTTCGGTTGCCACAATGTTTACGGAAGAAAAATCCGATGTACGCCGAAATCGAGGAGTCATCCTACGACGGCTACGGACTCAGGCTGACCTCCGTCTTCACCGCATTCCCTACGATAAGGTACACATTATTCTTCTGACAAAAGCAAGAAACACAAGAATATTAGGTTGACACTGTGCTTTTCTGCCAGAAATCAACTCCACCGCCCCATGAATTCCTCCGATAACGCAAATTTCTAATCAGGAAGTCTAAAAAATATCATTTTATCAGAATACGTTTCTATTCAAAAGTATTTCATGTTCCAAAGTAATCGTTCAGTAATGAATAAGTAGGGGTTCGGTGATAATCATTAAAGTTCACAGGCCATGCAATTTCCGTATAAAACGTTTATAATCAAGTACTACTAGAATAAAGAATTTGGATTTTTGAAAATCATTTGCTTTCTTGCAAGCCCCGACGAGAAATCGTATATAAAACAACTAAGACAAATGAGACAGATTTTCAAATGCATCGCGGCAACCGCTATCGCCGCTTGCTTCGCATCCTGCGAAAAGTCCTACGAGGAACTGGATCCTCAATTTCCTGCCATCAGCGACGGCAAGTCCGTCGCCATCAGTTCAGGCGAGACGGTAACCATCGATTTCACGCTGAATGATGTACGCGGCAATGACATCACGGTCAAAATAGATGACAATGCCGTAGAGGACTACAAGGTCAGCTACACCCTCAACTCCGGGAATGACGATGGGACAATCAGCATAGCAGCCCCGGCCATGATTCTTGACGGAACCCCGTTCAACGTCAATGTCACTTTCAGCGACGAGCTCAACAACAGGACAGCCTCGAAAACAGTGAACGTGACTCCGACGGTTCTTGAAGGCTACGTAAAGCTCTCCGAGGCAGCCAACTCTTTCATCGTGGCTCCTGGAGCATACGTCCAGTTCCCTACCTTCAAGGGCAACAGCGGACTGAAATCAGGAGCAGTGTCACTTGCCCTCGCCTGGCAGGATGCTGTCGGCCTCTTCGCCGAGGTCGCGCAGGTAAATGAATCCGACGCCATCGTCCACTTCGCCTCGGGCAAGGAAGGCAACGCCGTCATCAACGGCCTCGACGCTTCCGGCAATGTCGTGTGGAGCTGGCTCTTCTGGGTAACGGCTGACGCTCCGAAGGATGTCAAAGTCGGGGACTTCACATTCCAGGACCGCAATATCGGCGCGCTGAACCTCGACGAGAAAAGCGAACTCTCCGTAGGTCTCGTTTACCAGTACGGCCGCAAGGATCCGTTCCCGGGAATCCGCTTCGATGAGCTGGAAGCCAGACCAGTCTATGATGCTTCCGGTGCGGAGGTCGAGATCAAGATTGTAAAGAACACAGAAGCGAACAATCTGGAAAACGCAATCAAAAACCCGACAATCTTCTATAACAACACGTACTCCCGTGGAGCTAAACACGGCTACAGCTGGCTCACCACTGACGCCACGACTTTCGGAGCCGACAACTTCAAGGCTCTTTGGGAGAACGGAGGGAAAAAGAGCACTTACGACCCATGCCCTGCCGGTTACAAAGTGGCCAGTGCCTCAGCCTGGACCGCAGTCAAGGCGGCTACCGATGTCAAGGAGCTTTGGGATTCAAGCTACGAGAATTCCGATCTCATCGGTACCAGCGAAAAGTACGCTGCCGGCAACAGGAAGAAAGCTCAGTTCAGAGGTTGTGTCTATGACGGTCTGAGATTCACCATCACAGGTGAGATCAACTCCAACTCAACCAAATTCTCATGTGTGAACTGTGTCGGCACGCTTCTTCCTAGAGCCGTGGTTTGGTGTTCAGACATTGATCCTGACTATGCAACCGCACCTGACTCCTATAATTTCAGAGGAGGCGTGTTCAAGGTCAACACCATCGGCAGCGGCAACTACGATGACATCTCCGCCATCAAGGTGGATCCATTGGCACGTGGTAACTTCAATCTCTGTTATGCGTTCCCGGCACGCTGCATAAAGGAATAATTTAAACCTCGTCTAAATTTGATGAAAAGAGTTCTTAACTTCATCGCCCTTGTAGTAACGGGGGCGGTGACATTGATCAGCTGCACGTATAATGAGTTGACAAACCCTTATGGGGAGCTTAACATTATCTTCGACACGGAAAAGGTGTCCCTAAACGCTGGTGAGGCAATAGAGGTTCCGTTCACTGTCACTGGCACTGACGGTGCCGCACTTGATTTCGAGCCGTCCTCAGACAACAGCAAGGTTAAGTGCAAGCTGAGCAAGATCGACTATGACAACGCCCAGGGAGTGATCTTGGTCAGTGCTTCAAAGACAATCTCCAGCGACATTGAGGCACAGGTATTCCTCAAAGTCTCAGACTCTCATCACAGAAAGCTCACGCGGTTTGTGGATGTCTCTGTGACTGGCAACGGAGGTGGAGGTTCCGGGGAAGAACCCGGTGGCGAAAAGGGTGACGATGACTACGGTGATTTAGGAATATTCTTCGACACAAGCGCCCCGGCAATCAATCCTGGGCAGACTTTGGAGATTCCTTTCACCGTCACGGGTTCCGAAGGAGCCACACTCGACCTTGTGCCTTCCGTTGACAACAGCGACTACTCATGCGCGCTTGGCAAAGTGGACTATGTCAACTATCAGGGAACCATCAAACTGACTGCCCCGGAAGTGATAACAGAAGCGACCGAGGTCAAGGTTTCGCTGACAGCGAGCGACACTCACAAGCGCAGCCTGACAAAGAGTGTCAGCGTCAAGGTGAATGCCTCCGAGCCTCTCACAATCACAGTTCTCGGCGAGCCTGCTTCAATGGCAGTCAAGGCAGGCGGATCTTTCTCCCTGTCCTACAAGGTTTTGAACCTCGCTCCCGCGAAGATCACCGGAACCCCTACAGTAGAGGTGTCTTCTGGATGGAGCACGGAAGTCTCAGTCAGCGAAGACATCATCAAAGTGAAATACAACGCTCCGGCTTCGATAGGCCAGACTCTCGAAATCAAGATCAGTGCGACTGATGACCACAACAGGAAGGTTGAATATTCCGGTTCACTTTCCATCGTCGAGATCACTACAACCGCCGGTGCGGCCAACTGCCACGTCGTAAAACCAGGCGGCACATTGACAATCAAGGCCGTGAAAGGCAATTCGACAACAGCTCTGGAATTTGACAATGCGACTCTTGTTTGGCAGGATGCCATAGGGCTTGTAAGTTCAGTTTCCGGAAACGGAAGCGAAGGAGTTGTCGTTGTCAGACTTGCCGACGGCAAGGAAGGCAACGCGGTGGTCGCCGCGCGCGACGGTGACAGGATTGTGTGGAGTTGGCATGTCTGGGTGACGGACTACGATCCTGAGGCCGACATCTTTGAATGGACTGATGCCAACGGAATCACTTACAAATACATGGACCGCAATCTCGGAGCTTTGAGCGCGGAAAAGTACAGCAAGGAATCACTCGGCCTGATGTACCAATGGGGACGAAAGGATCCGTTCCCGGGTGGAGATGACGTGGAATCCCAGATTCAGAAACGCATCTACGACATCAACGGGAACCAGATCTACATGAAGATTGAGGAAAGGCCGACATACAACGACAACACAAGCACCAATCTCCAACTGGCGATAGAGCATCCGGACGTTTTCTACGGTGCGCCTTCAAGCTCATGGCCTGTGGTGGATTGGCTCACGGACAAGGCCGCTCTCCAGAACAACGACCTTTGGGGCGGCAAGACCAACGCCAAGACCGTCTACGACCCATGCCCTGAGGGATGGAGGATACCTGCAGCAGGAAACGGCTGGGGCTTCCGCACCGAGTACAAGAAAAAGGGTTCACTCAATGATGACGGTGAATATGACGAATCGTACCCATGGTTTCAGGATTACGACAAATGCATCGGCTTCCGTTACAAGACAAAAGCCGGCAAAGAGTATTGGTTCCCGCTTGTAGGCAAACTCGACCCGAATAATGGCACGCTCCAAAGCGTGGGAGGAAGCGGGTACTACAACACTTGCACAGACAATTCAAACACCGTGTTTTACGAATGCTTGGCATGGGGCAATCCTGCCAGCGAGTCCATGCTCAACCGCACTCACGGTGCAGCCACCCGTTGCATAAAGGAGTAATATGAGAAAGAAAACAATTCTGCTCACGTTGCTGGCTATGTTCGCGGCCATGCTGCCGATGTCGGCACAGAAGATATCAGTCACCGGCCAGGTGACTGATATTTTTGGCAACGCGCCGCTTCCCGGTGTGGCGGTCCTTGAGAAAGACGGGACCAGTCACTCCATCACTGACATTGACGGGAAATATTCAATATCAGTTCCTTCCAACGCGACCTTGGTTTTCTCATGCCTCGGAATGCAGGAACAGTCCATCGAAGTGAAAGGGCGCGCTGTAATCAACGTGGTGATGTCAGCCGATGTCAATGTCCTTGATGACGTCCTTGTGGTGGCTTATGGCACCGCATCCAAAGAATCGTTCACAGGTTCAGCGGAAACGATTAGAGGTGAGAAACTGCGTGACAGACCTGTAGCGGATGTCTCCAGAATGCTTGACGGACAGATGTCAGGTGTGATGACCACATCCGGAAGCGGGCAGCCAGGCAGCGGAGCCGGAATCATGGTAAGAGGATTCGGCTCGATCAACGCCAGCAGTTCCCCGCTCATTGTCGTGGACGGAATCCCTTATGACGGAAGCCTCAACTCACTCAATCCCAACGACATCGAAAGCCTGTCCGTACTTAAGGACGCATCCGCAGGAGCGCTCTACGGCTCCAGAGGAGCCAACGGGGTGGTCATCGTTACAACCAAGAGCGGAGGAAATGCCGATGAAAAGATTTCCATAGACTTTACCGCGCGCGCAGGCTTCAACTCGATGGCGATCAGTCCGTACGAGACCGTCAATGCCACTCAGTACATGGAACAGATGTACAGGGCGACCTACAACGATCTCGTCTACACAGAAGGCTACCTTCCTGACAAGGCAGTGTCCTTGACTCCGTCACGCCTTGCAAAAAATGTCCTCGGCATCGACAACAAGTACAACATCTTCGACAAGGATGTGGAGAATCTTTTCGATGCGGACGGAAAGGTCGTCAGTGATGCTGTGGCCAAATACTCTTCGGATTGGCTTGGAGAGGCAAAGGCCAAGCTTCCAACACGTCAGGAGTATCTCTTTTCCATGTCCGGAGCATCGGATGTAAGCAAGTATCTTGCGTCGCTTGGCTACCTTGATGAAAACGGGACAATCTCCACAACATCATTCCGACGCATAACAGCCAGACTCGGAGCCGAATTTACGCCCTACGACTGGTTTGAGTTCGGCCTTAACGCCAATTATTCCAACTCAAGAAGCGACTATCTCGGAGCGTCCGGGACCCAGGCCAACAACATCTGGTACACAGCCATGATGATGGCCCCGATCTACCCGGTGTACGAGCTCGACTCTGACGGGAACGCAATCCTTGAAAACGGCAAGCGCGTCTTTGACTATGGTTCATCAAGGCCGGCAGGTGCGCAGAACAACCGCAACTGCATCGCCACCCTTTTTGATGACGACTACAACATGACAAGCGATAATGTCAACCTGCGAGGACATCTGGGAATAAAATTCGGAGACTTCAAGCTGAGCACTTCTCTGGGAGCCGACATCTTGAACGAGAACAACACCACGAAGTACAACCGCAACAACGGAAACGCGGCCGGCAGCGGACGTCTTACCAAGGAATACCAACGCACACGCAGCTACACATGGAACCAACTGCTGTCCTACAAGCATGTTTTCGGTGAACACACCGTGGACGTTATGGCGGGACACGAATTTTACAACATCGAATCCCATTATCTTATGGGACAGAGAACCGGTTTCCCTTTCGATGACTTTACGGAGCTTGGAATGGGTTCCACCCTCGCGGACGCCACATCCACCGGTGAGACCTACAGCATAAACTCATGGCTGTGCAGGGCGAACTACAATCTCGCCGACAAGTACTACCTTTCAGCAAGCCTGCGCACTGACGGGTCCTCCCGGTTCATCAAAAAGAACAGATGGGGAACATTCTGGTCACTTGGAGCATCATGGAGGGTTTCACAGGAGCCGTTCATGCAAGGAATAGACTGGCTGGACAACATGACGCTTAAGGCCAGCTACGGCATTCAGGGCAACGACAACATCGGCTCATACTACGCTTGGCAGGCTCTCTATGACATGACCTACCCGAATGCGACATATTCAGGAGCCATCATCTCCTCTCTTGAGAATCAGGATGTGACATGGGAGAAGAATGGCAACGTGAACATTGGAGTCGAGTTCAAGATACTCGGCCGGATGAACGGAAGCATCGAGTGGTACAAAAGGACCACCACGGACATGCTTCTTGAATATCCTATCGCCATCTCCTTGGGCTTCCCCGGCTATTACGCCAATGTCGGGGAAATGTACAACACCGGAATGGACATGACATTAGGCTACGACATTCTCAACTCTCCGGACTTGTTCTGGAACGTGTCGCTCATGGGCTCGACCGTCAACAACAAGGTTGTGTCCCTTACCGGCAACGGTGAGGACATCAACAACGGAGTGTACCTTATCCGCGAAGGCGAGGCAGTGAACACATTCTACATGGCCCGCAGCGCCGGTGTTGATCCCGCGACCGGAGAGCAGCTTTATCTTGCCTACGCCAAGGACAAGAATGGCAATCCTGTCAAGGGTAGTGAGTACGTGACCAACAATGCAACCATAGCTTCCGGATGTAAATGGCTCTGCGGCAGCAGGCTGCCTGACATCTATGGATCACTGTCCTCCAGTCTTCACATCAAGAATGTGGACATCTCCGCCTTGTTCACATATTCTTTGGGCGGCAAGATCTATGACAGCACCTATAGTTCCCTGATGGAACCGTCTTACGTAGGTCAGACGTATCACATGAACTCTCTGCGGGCATGGACCGAGGCCGGGCAGATCACAGATGTCCCGAAGATCACTACCACCGCCACGACTGTCATCAACGACCGCTTCCTCATCGATGCATCATATTTCACCATAAAGAGTGTTTCAGCAGGCTACACCTTCAAGAGCACCGGATTGGAGAAATACCATATCCGTTCTCTCCGTCTTTACGCCTCCGGAGACAACCTCCTGATGCTGAGCGCCCTAAAGGGGCTAAATCCACAGAGCAGTTTCTCAGGTTCAACCTCCTACACCTACACTCCGAACCGTACGGTCTCACTCGGTGTGGACATTAAATTCTAAGCTTCATGAAAAGATTTCCAATCATTATCATATTGTCCGCCACGATGTTTGGTGCGTGTTCCTCGCTGATGGAGACCTCCCCCACCACAGATGTGGACAAGGAAAGGATTCTCGCGGACGCGGAAGGCCTGCAAGTCGCGATGAACGGAGTATATTCGACAATGTACAACCGTCTTGACTTCGTCTCCGCCAACGCTCATCAATGCTTCGGCAACATGGCGGTGACACTTGCCGCCGACCTGATGGGCGATGACATGGTGCAGACAGCACAAGGTGCCGGATGGTTCTGGAAGGACTACAACTACGACCAGCGCAGCCGCTACACCAGCAAAATCTGGCGTTGCTACTTCACATGGGAATATTTCTACGAAATCATCAGCAACGTCAACCACATAATCTCAGCGGCGGAGACAGCCACAGGAGACGAGAATGAAATCAAATGCACGGCAGCGCAGGCATACGCGGCGAGGGCGTTCAGCTACTTCATGCTGATCCAGTCATTCCAGCAGACATTGGTCGGTCATGAGGACCTTCCGGGTGTGCCGATCTACACCGAGCCGACAACAGCGTCAAGCAAAGGCAGGAAGCGCAGCCCGGTAAGAGAAGTCTATGCCCGGATAGACGAGGACCTTGAGACAGCGGTCTCTCTGTTCGAGGAATGCGGTGTCAAGCGCAAACATATCTCCAATCTCGATCTCTACTCCACAAGTCTGCTCCAGGCCCGTGTGGCTTTGGTCGAGAACGACTGGAACAAAGCGGTTGTGGCAGCCAAAAGAGCGATCAGCACCCCCTACGCATCGCTGCTCTCCAAGTTGGATGCGACCGTGACCAAAGGCACATTTGACGACAGCACCACTGATTGGACCACAGGAAAGACTCCGTTCAACAGCGTCAGCTCGTCCTCGGTGATGTGGGGTGTGGAGATCATCTCCGACCAGTCAACGGTGTTCGCCTCATTCTTCTCAAACATGGACGCATGCACCAACGTCTATTATGCGGCGGAATCCCCCAAGTGCATAAGCAACTGGCTATATGCCCAGATTCCCGACTCCGACATCCGAAAGGGATGGTGGAACGGAAACATAGGCGTGAGCGAGAAGGAATGGAAATATGGAGCCAACATCAACTACAACCAGTTCAAGTTCCAATGGGCGGATCAGAATTCCTACAAAGGGGACTACATATTCATGCGTCTTGAGGAGGCTTACCTGATCCTTGCCGAAGCGCTTTGCCGCATGGGCAACGACAACGAGGCCAAGAGCGCCCTTGGAGAGATCATGAGCCGCCGGGATTCCAATTGGAGCGGCACATTGGACACGCTAGGAGGAAACGAACAGACTTTCGGCACTGTAGGAACCGTGAAGACTCTTTTGGACGAAATCCTGCTGCAACGCAGAATCGAGCTCTGGGGCGAGACTGGACGGATCTTCGACATTCTCAGGCTCGCCAAAGGCTGGACACGGTACTGGAAAGTGAACGGCGAGGAATCCAATCACACCAACTACCTCAGCAAGTATCCGGAATATCTCAATTTCCCGGCGGACTACATCGAATGCATCCTGATGATACCCCAGGTGGAAATAGACAACAATCCAAACATCAATCCCGAAGACCAGAATCCTTATGTTCAGAACTAATGTATTAAAATATATCTTCCCGAGCGTCGCGGCCATGGCGCTGTTGTCCTGCACAAGAGAGAATGAAGGTGCCCTCTACGATGGCGAAAGCGGATTCGCCTTCGCCTCAAACGTGCTCTACGCGGAGGTATCTTCCGATGACAAAGGCACTCTGGAGATCCCTGTCTACAGAGGTGTCAACGGCGCGGCACAGCAGGCTCATGTGTCATTCAAGTACGACACCGCACCGCAGGACGCGTCAACTCCTGTCTGGGAAGACGCTGATCCTAACGATGTGTTCTCACTGGTGTCGTCCAAGGTCACTTTCTCACCTAATTCGTGCAAGGCCTTGGTACGCCTGAGGTTCAGCGACACAGGCAAACTGAAGACTTCCGAGAAATACAGGATGAGACTGGACATCATCGATGGAGTCTCCCCTTCCGGACGAAGCACGATCACTGTGACCGTGACAAAGAAACTGGTGTTCAAAAAATACGGAGACTGCGACTACTTCGATGAATGCATCTTCGAGAAGGCCTACGGGACTGAAATCTACAAGGCGGACGGGGAGGAGATATACCGTGTCATGGATCCATACCGTGAAGGTCTGGTAGCCGAGGAATATGCCGCCAACGGATGGATGGGCAGCACGCCGGACTACGTGGAGTTCCACTGCGAGGGAAACCACATCATCTTCAACGAATTTCCCACAGGCATGCTCTTCAACGGCAAGTACATGGCGTACGCATATTTCCCAAGTGATTACAAATGGGGACGCGATTTTTCAAAGTATGACGCACAGAACCTCAAACTGGACGACAAGCATTTCCAGCTATACGCTGTCTATTGTCTGCCTTCATTCCAGTACGGCTACATGAACGACGGTATCTACAAAATCGACATCAAAGTACTGGAGCAGAAATAAAGTTCAGATGACCTCTATCTCGGTAATCCGGTCGCCTGTCTGGATTCTGACCGGTTCTGTCGAGCCTTCAACCGAACGGACGATGACCTGGGCCTTGCCACTGAACGCCTCGTCCTTCGGGCAGCAGCAGTGGTCCAGGATTCCGAACTGGGAGCCGGTGGCCGGCCAGACCATCGGTTTAGGTTCGCCACGGTAGTCCTGGCCGGTCCTGTCGAGCCTTCAACCGGACGGACGATGACCTGGGCGTTGACATAGAACGCCTCGTCCTTCGGGAAGCAGCAGTAGTCCAGGATTCCGAACTGGGAGCCGGTGGCCGGCCAGACCATCGGGTTAGGTTCGCCACGGTAGTCCTGGCCGGTCCAGTAGAACAAGCCGCCGGGATTCCGGCCGCCACTGGTGGGTCAAGGCCGAGACAGTCGTCGGCTGCATCAACCAGTACCAGAAAACCGGAGGGTCACATTGGCTCGAATCAGCCGAGGCCGAATGGTCTTTCATCCGCCACCACATCATCTGTCCCGACGGCGAGTGGTACTGGAGCCTCCGCTCCGACGGCACCCCGAACACCACCGATGACCGCGCCGGCTTCTGGAAATGCCCATACCACAACGGCCGCATGTGCCTTGAGGTTCTCGAACGGCGGCAGTGTGTGGGCGGTAGTGTGGGCGGTGGTGTGGGCGGTGGTGTGGGCGGCAGTGTGGGCGGTAGGTGTGTGGTGGTGGGCGGTGGGGTCCGTGGCACCCAACACATTGATTATCAAGCAACAGAACGATCACCTGGTATGCGATTTCGCACCAGGTGATTTACGATCACGCTAATTATCAAGCAGTTATCTGCCACGCAAAAACAGCCAGTCCCATGGATCGCAAAAAGAAAGAAGTTCAGCCATAATGGAGAATCAGCGAAATATTTTTGTATTTCCTCTAAAAAACTGTTTCTTTCTTATGTGACGGGCGTAAAAATCGCAGATTTTTATGTAAGTTTGTGAGTTTAATACTGACAGAACAATGGAAGAAGCGAAAAATCCAACGGCCGA
>ERZ1026860.1219-NODE-1219-length-13663-cov-3.431731_pt1 | contig 13663 bp, 11 predicted proteins | sample MGYA00380160_ERZ1026860 | MGnify/ENA primary metagenome ERZ1026860 (study PRJEB33269, sample SAMEA4719796) | human gut metagenome | biome: human-associated habitat; feature: organic feature; material: feces | place: Cameroon | collected 2013-10 ... | reverse complement strand
GTGCTTTCGCCGTTCCCCGGGTTGATTAAAGGATTGCTTGTGGCGGAAGGCGCGAGCGTTGAGAAAGATCAGCCGATTTTGGTGCTTGAGGCGATGAAAATGGATAATGAAATCACCGCGCCCGTGGCGGGAAAGGGTTCTTTTGCCGTGGCGAAAGGCGCGAACGTGGAATCGGATACGCTGCTTGCGGTGATCGGCTAAGCCGGAAGAAAAACCGGTCTTTTTGAAGAAATTTTCGGAGAACTCAGATGACTTTGAATTTACTCTTTAATATCGGCGAGATGTTCAAAGGGTTGTGGGAACAAATGGGAATTGCAAACGGCGTATGGCAGAATTACGTGATGCTTGCCGTTTCATTCGTGCTGTTTTATCTCGCGATCGTGAAAAAATTCGAGCCGCTTTTACTGTTGCCGATCGCTTTCGGTATGTTCCTTGTGAATATTCCGGGTGCGTATAATATCGTTTGGGGGACGTACCCCGAAGGCGCGGCGCATACTTACGACGCCGTGGAAAACAGAGGCCTTTTGTGGTATCTCTTCTACGGTGTGGATAAAGTGATTTATCCGCCGCTCATTTTCCTCGGGATCGGCGCGATGACGGATTTCGGTCCGCTCATTTCCAACCCGAAGAGCATGTTTATCGGCGCGGCGGCGCAGTTCGGTATTTTCGTGGCGTTGTTCCTTGCAATTTGTCTCGGTTTCGATCTTGCGGCGGCTTGTTCGATAGCGATTATCGGCGGCGCGGACGGTCCTACGGCGATTTACGTTACGCAGTGGATGTCGAAATATACGAGTAAAGATCTGCTTTCGGCGATTGCGATTGCGGCGTATTCGTACATGGCGTTGATTCCGATTATTCAGAAGCCGCTTATGCGCGCGATCGTTCCCGAAAGAGAACGCAAAATCAAAATGAAACAGCTTCGCCCCGTGAGCAAGCTCGAAAAAATCGTATTCCCGATTCTGGTTACTTTGGTGGTGGGCATGCTTCTGCCTGACGCGATTCCGCTTCTCGGTATGCTGATGCTCGGAAATCTTTTGCGCGAATCGGGTGCGACGGAACGGCTTTCTTCGCAGGCGCAAAACGGACTGATGAACACCGTAACCATTTTTCTCGGCGTGTGCGTAGGTTCGAAAGCGTACGGCGGCGTATTTCTTACGGTTAGTACGCTTGAAATTATCGCGCTCGGCTTGTTTGCGTTCGTGTTCGGTACGATCGGCGGTCTTTTAATGGGGCGGCTGATGTGCAAACTTTCGCATGGGAAAATCAATCCGCTGATCGGCAGCGCGGGCGTATCCGCCGTGCCTATGGCGGCGCGTATTTCCGAGGATGTGGGGCGCGAATCCGATCCGAACAACCATTTGCTGATGCACGCGATGGGCCCGAACGTGGCGGGCGTGATCGGCTCGGCGATTGCCGCAGGCTTCCTGCTGTCGCTCTTTTAATGCATAAATTTTAATGTAAAAAGAGATTTTCGGACGGACGAAAGCGAATTTCGGCTGAGAATGAAGGAGAAAAACATTATGGAAATCAATGTAAACGATAAAAATGCGAAAAAAGTGCTGATTACAGAAACGATTTTGCGCGACGCGCATCAATCGCAGGCGGCTACGCGTATGAGAATAGACGAAATGATTCCCGCGCTGGACGCGCTGGATAAAATCGGATATTATTCCCTTGAAGCGTGGGGCGGGGCGACGTTCGATTCCTGCCTGCGCTTTCTGAACGAAGATCCGTGGGAAAGATTGCGCACGTTGAAATCTTATCTGAAAAAGACGCCGATTCAGATGTTGCTTCGCGGACAAAATTTGCTCGGGTATCGTCATTATGCCGACGATCTCGTGGAAAAGTTCGTGGAAAAGTCGATTGAAAACGGCGTGACGGTGGTGCGCGTGTTCGACGCGCTCAACGATCCGAGAAATCTCGAAACTTCGATGAAGGCGATTAAGAAGTACGGCGGGGTTTGCGAGGCGACGATTTCGTATACCACCGGCCCTGTGTACACGGACGAATATTTCGTGAATCTTGCGAAAACGCTTGAAAATATGGGCGCGGATAACATCTGTCTGAAAGACATGGCGAATTTGCTGCTGCCTTTCGACGCGTACCGCCTTGTAAAGGCGTTGAAGGCGAATTTGCGCCCGGAAACGAAGCTGCATCTGCATACGCACAACACCACCGGTACGGGCGATATGGTGTATCTGATGGCTATTCTTGCGGGCGTGGATATTGTGGACACCGCGCTTTCGCCGCTCGGGAACGGCACTTCGCAGCCTGCAACAGAGCCGCTTGTGGCTACTTTGAAAGGCACGCCGTACGATACGGGTATTTCGATCGAAGAGCTTCTGCCGATCGTGAAGCATTTCAAGACGGTGGAAAAACGCCTGAAAGACGACGGTATTCTTACGGATAAAGTGAAGGGCATAGACGTGAATACCCTGATTTATCAAGTTCCCGGCGGCATGCTTTCCAACCTGATCAATCAGCTGAAAAAAGCAGGAAAGGAAGATAAACTTCTTGAATGTCTGGCGGAAGTGCCGAACGTGCGTAAAGATTGCGGATATCCTCCGCTTGTGACGCCTTCTTCGCAGATTGTGGGTACGCAAGCCGTGATGAACGTGATTACGGGCGAACGGTACAAGATGGTGACAAAAGAAACGAAAGATCTTTTCGCGGGGAAATACGGCAAGCTGCCTTTGCCCGTAAACGAAGAAGTGGCGAAAAAGGTACTCGGCAACACGGAACGCATCACTTGCCGCCCTGCGGATCTTTTAAAACCCGAATACGAAGAAACGAAGAAGAAACTTATCGATCTCGGATACTACGAAAAAGAAGAGGACGTGCTTTCTTATGCGGTGTTTGAGCAGGTGGCGGAAAATTTCTTCAAGTGGCGCGCGGCGCATAAAGACGGCGTAGACAAAGACCTTGCGAAAACGGGCGTTTATCCCGTGTAAAATTTGAAAAATATCGGCGTTCGGCACGGTGAAATTTTCCCGTGCCGATAGTTTATTTACGAGCGAAATCAAGCGAAATTAAGGAAGAAATTACATTGAAAAAAGTATGCGTGATCGGCGGGGGCGCTTCCGGATTGATGGCGGCGTGCATTGCAGCGGAAAACGGAAACGAAGTGGTTCTCGTGGAAAAAAACGAGAAACCCGGAAAAAAAATTTATATCACCGGCAAAGGGCGGTGCAATCTCACGAACGATATTCCGCCCGCGGAATTTCTGCAAAAAATTGTACACGGCGGGAAGTTTTTATACGGCGCGGCGTATTCTTTTACACCGCAGGATTGCATGCAATTCTTTTCTTCGCGCGGGCTTGCTTTGAAAACCGAGCGCGGCGGCAGAGTATTTCCGCTTTCCGATCATGCGAGCGACGTGACAAAAACGCTTGAAAAAGCCTGCAAAAACGCGGGTGTAAACGTACTTCTGAACGAAACGGCGGAAGAGCTGATCGCCGAAAACGAAGAAACGGAAAAGGGTACTGTGCCGCGCATAGTAGCCGTAAAAACGGATAAACGTGAGATCGCGTGCGATACGGCGATCGTTTGTACGGGCGGTGTAAGCTATCCTTCCACGGGGTCTACGGGCGACGGGTATAAATTTGCAGAAAAATTCGGCTTGAAACTCGTGCCGCCGCGCCCCGCGCTTTGCGGCGTTAATCTCAAAGGCGATTTTTATAGGGAAGCGCAGGGACTTTCTTTGAAAAACGTGTCTTTATCGGCGTTTTCGGGCGGGAAAAAGATTTACGAAGCGTTCGGCGAGATGCTTTTTACGCATTTCGGAATTTCCGGTCCGATCGTATTATCGCTTTCGTCGCTGATCAATCGTATCGATGTAAAGCAAGTGCGGCTGTATCTCGATTTCAAGCCCGCTCTTGACGAAAAAACGCTTGAAAATCGACTTTTGCGGCTGTTTGACGAGCAGAAGAACAAGACTTTGCAGAATGCGGCGGGCGATTTATTGCCGCAAAAAACGATCGGCGCGGTGCTTCGTCAGGCAAAGATTTCTCCCGATAAGCGGTGCAATTCCGTGACGAAAGAAGAACGCGCCGGCCTTCTGAAAGCGTTGAAGGCGTTTGAAATGCAGCCGGTTTCGCTGCGGGATTTTTCGGAAGCGATCGTAACTTCGGGCGGCGTGGATTTATCGGAAATCAATCCGAAAACGATGGACGTAAAGCGCGTAAAAGGCTTGAAAATGTGCGGGGAAACGCTCGATCTCGACGCATTTACCGGCGGCTATAATCTGCAAATTGCATTTTCTACCGGTTTTTTGGCGGGAAAAAGCGTATAATTGCTCGAAAAGCTTGACGAAATCGGAGAAAAAGTAGTATAATAATATCGTTACAAGGATAAAAGACAGAGGAAAGACGACATTGAACTATTTCGGCAAAAGAAAAATCAATATCGCGCTGGACGGGCCTGCCGGCAGCGGAAAAAGCACCGTGGCGAAAGCGCTCGCGAAAGATTACGATATTCTGTATCTCGATACGGGTGCGATGTACCGCGCGTTTGCGCTTGGCGCGATGAAGCGGGGCGCGGACGTGAAAGACGAAGCCGCGATCACGGAAATAGCAAAAGAGATTCCCGTGCGGGTGAAGTATGAAAACGGCGTGCAGCATACCTATCTCGGAGACGAGGACGTTTCGGAAGAGATCCGCAAAAACGAAGTTTCGAAAGCCGCTTCGGACGTAGCCGTACACAGAGCGGTGCGCGAGCGGCTTGTGGAAATGCAACGCGAAATCGCGGCGGAAACTTCCTGCGTGCTTGACGGGCGGGATATAGGCTCGCACGTGCTGCCGGAAGCCGATTATAAATTTTTTGTGACGGCAAAGGCGGAAGTGCGCGCGAAGCGGCGGTATCTCGAATTATTATCGCGCGGGCAGAATGCCGACGAGAAAGAAATTTTAGCCCAGATCGTGCTGCGGGACGAGCAGGACGCGAAACGCGAATTCGCTCCCCTGAAAAAAGCCGCGGACGCGATTGAAATCGATACTTCGGAAATGTCAGTAGAAGAAGTTGTGAAAAAAATCGAGAACGTGATCGGAGACGAAAGGGAAAAAAAGACGGAAAAATCTGCCGAAAATTCGGAAAATACCGCTCAAAAACAGGAAAAGGGCGCGAAAAAGAAGAAAAAAGCGTATTCGATGACGATTCCCGCGAACAAAAAGGGTCGGCATGTGATGCCGTTTATGAATTTTCTGCGGGCGATTTTTATTCCCGTGTACCGCCTGATTTATCCTTTTAAATGCTACGGAGAGAAAAAGACGAAAGACGGTCCGTGCGTGTACGTGTGCAATCACTATCGCATCTGGGATCCCGTGTATATCGCGCGGACGACAAGCGAAGGCATACATATTCTCGCAAAGCGCGAGGTGATGGAAAACTGGTTTATGAAGCCGATCTGCAAGAAAATCCGTTGCATTTCGGTGAACCGCGACGGCAACGACGTGCGCGCGATGATGAACGCTTTGAAATGCCTGAAAAACGGCGAAAAGGTGTCGCTTTTTCCCGAGGGGACGCGGAATAAAACGCAGGCGGAGCTTCTGCCTTTCAAACCGGGTGCGGCGGCGATGGCGATCAAGGCGAAAGTGCCTGTTGTGCCGGCGGCGATTTATAAAAAGCCGAAGCCTTTCCGCATGGCGCATATTTTATACGGAAAACCTTTCGAGCTTTCGGAATTTTACGATAAGAAACTGACGGAAGAAGAGATTGCCGAGGCGGACGAAATTATCAAAAACAAAATTCTCGGCTTAAAACGCGAACACGCGGAATATTTAGCGCAGAAAAAGGCGAAAAAGGCGAAACGGAAATGAAGGCGATTGCGGCGCGCTGCGGCGGATTTTGCAGCGGTGTGAAAAACGCCGTGGATACGGCGATGAAAATCGATCCCGAAAACACCTACATTTACGGCGAGATTATACACAACCGCGACGTGGTGGACGAGATCGAGCGGCGCGGCATCAGAACGGTGGAAAATCTTGCCGACGTGCCTGACGGCGCAAGATTGATTATCCGATCGCACGGGGCGGGCGAAGAAGTTTTTAAAGAGTGCGCCGAGCGGAATATCGAAGCGATCGACTGCACGTGCGCGTTCGTGAAGCGGACGCAGCGTATCGTAAGAGATAAAAGCGAGCAGGGAAAAACGATTATTATCGTAGGAGAAAAGACGCATCCCGAGGTGATCGGGCTGATGGGCTGGTGCAAAAACGGAGCGCACGTGATTTCTGCGGAAAACGACGATCTGACGGAATTTTCCGGCAAAAATTGCTGCGTGGTGGCCCAAACTACCTTCTCCGAAGAAAAATTTGAAAAAATTATAAAAAATCTTCGGCAAACAGTGGGAAAAACAGTTGAAGTTTTTAAAACAATTTGCTATACTACTGTTAGTCGGCAAAACGAGGCGCGGAAACTTGCGAAAGAATGCGACGCGATTTTGGTGGTGGGCGGACTGAACAGCTCGAACACCGGAAAATTATACGACATTTGCAGAGAGTTCTGCAAGGACGTATTCCGCTTGAAAAACGCTTCGGATTTCGATTATAAAAAATTGCAAAGATTTAAAAAGGTCGGTATCGTGACGGGGGCAAGCACCCCGAACGAACAGACTCAGGAGGTTCTCTTAAAAATGGTAACGGAAACAGCAGACAAAGCAACGATGGAACAAGTTGTTGCGAACATGGACAATCAGCCGAGATTCAGAAAAGGCGACATCATCAAAGCCACGATTTCCAAAGCGGACGATCAGGGCATTTCGGTTCTTCTGCCTATGGCAAAGAAGGAAATTCTTCTTGACAAGAACGAAGTGGATTGCGAAACGTATGATAAAGAAGCTTACGCATCGAAAGTCGGCGACGAGATCGAGCTTATGGTGACGGCGGTGAATCCCGTGAAGCTTTCTCAAAAGCAGATCAAGCAGGCGAAAGAAGAGGAAGCGATGCTGGAAGGCATTAAAGAAGGACAGGAGTTTTCCATTACCTGCACCGGTTCGAACAAGGGCGGCTTAACCGGCTCGCTCGGCACGTATAAGGTGTTTGTTCCCGCAAGAGAGATCCGCTCCGGCTATGTGAAAGAGTTGGATAAATACGTGGGTAAGAAGCTCAGATTAAAGCTTCTTGAAATCAATACCGAGAAAGGTAAGGAAATCGTTGCTTCGCAGCGCGTGATCATCGAGGCGGAAAAAGCCGCGAAAGAAGCGGAAAAAGCCGCAAAAGAGGCCGAATTCTTCGCAAACGTGCATGTGGACGATATTGTGGAAGGAAAAGTGGAAAGAGTGACGGGCTTCGGCGCGTTCGTATCCGTTAACGGCTTCGATTGCCTTGCCCGCATTTCGGATATTTCCTGGGGCGAAATCGACTCGGTTACCGACGTACTCGAAATCGGCAAAACGTATCAGTTTAAAGTGCTGAAACTCGATCCCGCGAACAAAAAGGCGGCGATCGGCTATAAACAGCTTCAACCGCACCCTTGGGATCTTGTAGGCGAAAAGTATGTTGAAGGCGACGTGATTCACGGCAAAGTAGTGCGTATCGTTCCGTTCGGCGCGTTCGTGGAAGTGGAAAAAGGCATCGACGGTCTTGTACACGTTTCGCAGATTTCTCACGAATTCCTTGAAAATCCTACTTCTGCGCTGACGATCGGACAGGAAATCGACGCGAAGATTCTGCGCCTTAACCCGGAAGAGAGAAAGATGACGCTTTCGATCAAAGCGCTTCTGCCCCGCCCCGAGAGAGAGGACAAGAAGGACGACGAGAAGGGCGGAAAGAAAGCGGTGAAAACCACGCTTGATCCCGACGAGATGACTTCCTGGACGGATGACAACGAAGGCGGCGCTTCCATTGCCGATCTTATGAAGAACAACTGAGCGTTGCTTTTCGACAATTATAATACAAAAGGACGTTGCGGAAGCCGTATCGGTTTCCGCGCGTTTTTTAAATCAAAGCATTGAAAAAAACTTAAACGAAAACCTGCTTTTCCGATTAAAAGCGGGGTTTTGCGTTTATATATACTTTGTAAAAATTTTAGCCGCTCAATCGGCGGAAGGTTGTTTGGGCGGACGGAAGGAGCGTTTACAAAAATGAGTGAAAACAAAGAAGTGAAAAACGAAAAGCAGGGAAAAATTCGCATTTCAAGCGAAAATATGATGCCGATCATTAAAAAGTGGTTGTATTCGGACAAAGATATTTTTCTGCGCGAGATAGTGGCGAACGGCGTAGACGCCATAACGAAGTACAAAAAGCTTGTGGATATGGGCGAAGCGAAACCCGCTGGCGGCGAAGCGGAAGAATACCGGATTGACGTGCGTACCGACGAAGCGGCGAAAACGCTGACGATCGAAGATAACGGCATCGGTATGACGGAAGAAGAAGTGGAAAAGTACATCACGCAGATTGCGTTTTCCGGTGCGGAAGACTTTTTGCAGAAGTATGAAAAGGCTTCGGGCGACGGAATTATCGGGCATTTCGGTCTGGGATTTTACTCGGCGTATATGGTGTCGAGCGACGTGGAAATTTTCACGAAGAGCTACAAAGGCACGCCCGCGGTGCATTGGGAATCGGACGGCAACGCAACATATAAGATCGGCGCGGCGGAAGAGCGCGGCAGGGGTACGAAAATCGTGCTGCATATCGCCGACGAAGAAAAGGAATTCCTGAACGAATACACGATCCGCTCGTTGCTCAGAAAGTACTGTTCGTTTATGCCGTATCCCGTGTATCTGAACGCGAAAGGCATAAAAGAGGGAGAAAAGGACGAAAAGGGTAACGCAAAGCAGGCGGACAAGCCCGTCAACAACACGCAGCCTTTGTATCTGAAAGATCCGAAAGAGTGTACCGACGAGGAATACAAAGCGTTTTATCGCGATACGTTTTCCGATTACGACGAGCCACTTTTCTGGATTCATCTGAATATGGATTATCCGTTCCGCCTGAAAGGGATTTTGTACTTCCCGAAAGTGAAGCAGCAGGTGCAACTTGAAAAGGGACAGGTGAAGCTTTATTGCAATCAGGTGTTTATCGCGGACAACATTAAGGAAGTGATTCCCGAATTTCTGATGCTTTTGAACGGCGTGATCGATTGCCCGGATATTCCGCTGAACGTATCGCGCAGCTTTTTGCAGAACGATCGTCAGGTGCAGAAAATCGCAAAGCATATTACGAAGAAAGTGGCCGATAAGCTTACCGCGCTTTTCAAAGACGATCGCGAAAGATATGAACATTGCTGGAAGGATATAGCTACGTTTATTAAATTCGGCTGTCTGAAAGACGAGGAATTTTACGAGAAAGTAAAGGATATCGTGATTTTCAAGAATCTCGAAGGGAAATATCAGCCGATCACCGATTTCTTCGGCGAGGAAATTTCCGACGAGGACGCCGAAAAAGGCAAGCAGGCGAAGGCGATTTACTATGTTTCCGATGAAACGCAGCAGGCGCAGTATATCCGCTTATTTAAGGACGCGGGGCTGGACGCCGTGGTGTGCGACACCTATATCGATCCGCATTTCATCAGTTTTATCGAGTATAAAAACCCGAGAAAGTGCCGTTTTGTGCGCATTGACGCGGACGTGGACGCCGCTTTGAAAGCCGACGGAGAGGTGAAGCAAGACGATTACAAAGATCTGATCGAGCTTGTGAAAAAGCACCTTGTGAACAAGGACATTGCGGTGAAAGCGGATAAGCTGAAAAATGCGGACGTACCTGCGGTGATCAATGTGGAAGAGTTTATGCGCAGAATGTCTGAAATGAACAAGTTCTACGGCATGACGGAAGCTGACGCGATGAAGAACGCGACGTTGGTATTGAATGTGGCGAACGAAACCGTTTCGAAGCTGGCGGAATTATCGGAAGAGAAACAGGAATTTATCGTAAATCAGATTTATTATCTTGCGATGCTTTCGTATAAAAAGCTTTCGCCCGATGAACTTGCCGACTTTATGAAGCGCAGCGAAACGCTTCTTGCGGATTATGCGAAGTAAATTTTCGCCTTGAATTTATCGCTTTGAATAATTATGTATGCCGTATCGGTCTGATCGCCGATACGGTATTTTTTTTGCACTTTTTCGGAATGATTTTCGCTTGTCCGTTCTGAAAGTACAAGCCGCCGCATACATTATACAGATGTTGGAATTTTTGCCTTTGGCGATCAGGAACGCGGTGGCGCGGGCGGGCATTGAGAACGTATACGAGCTAAGAGTGCGCGCGGGGTGTGCCGTGACGGCGAATTTACGCGGCAATTACGTGTATTTCGGCGAAAACGGCGCAGCGGCGCGGGCGGAAAACGCGTTTTCGTTCGACGAGCGCGAGATTGCGGACATGGTTTACGGCGCGGGAAATTTTTCGGTGTATTCCGTGGAAGAGCAGCTGCGGCGCGGGTTTGTGACGGCGGCGGGCGGCGTACGCGTGGGAATTGCGGGCGAATACGTCTTCGAAAACGGAAAAGTGCTGGCTTTGAAGCGAGCGACTTCGCTTTGTATTCGTATTCCGCATCGAGTACCGGGCGTTTCGACGAAAATTTACGACTCTGTGCTGAAAGACGGCTTGAAAAACGTGCTGATTATATCTGCGCCGGGGCGGGGTAAAACGACGATTTTACGGGATCTTGCCGAAAAAATCACCGAACGGACGAGCCGCAACGTGCTGATTTGCGACGAGCGCGGAGAAATCGCCGCTTGCGGGTCGCTGAAACACGCCGACGTGCTTTCTTACGTGGATAAAAAACAGGCGTTTTCGATGGCGCTTCGCGCGCTGCGCCCGGACGTGATGATCACAGACGAATTGTCGGAAGAAGATTGCGAGGACGTGAAGCGGGCGATACGCGGAGGCGCGTATGTGGCGGCGACGGCGCATTTCAACGGCGTTTCGGCGTTGACGGAAGCGTTTCGGGGAGTATTCGACGTGTACGTTGCGCTTTCGGATAGCGGCACGGGCAAGATCGATGGATTATACGATAAAAATCTGAAGAAAATTCAGCCGTGAAATGCGTTAATCGGTGCGGCGGGGCGGAGAAACGGAGGAAAAGCAGGCGTGGCAAAATTGATCGTGGGGATCGCGCTCGTGGTATTTTGCGGTTTTTGCGGGTATTTATTGACAAAAAAATATCGGGTGCGCAAGGATTTTTACAAGCAATATTACACGTTTAACCGCGATTTTTTGAATGAAATCGCGTTTTCAAGACGAGCTTTGGAAGTCTGGCTTGAAAAAAAACAGTTTTCCGGAAGTTTTGAAACGACGCTCGGCAGCTTTATGATCGCATTAAAAAGCGGCGATACGGCGCTTGAAACGTTTGAAACGCCCGATTTTCTGAGCGAGGACGAAAAATTATTTACACGGGAATATTTTTTATCGCTCGGCAGAGGTGATTCGGAAGGACAGAAAGGCTATTTTACGGTGGCGGAAAAAACGCTTACGGCGAGAAAGGAAGCGGCGGAAAAAGACTGCGCTCGGTATTGCGATCTGTACGTGAAAATGGGTGTTTTGCTGGGACTTGCGCTGCTGATTTTGTTGCTTTGAGCGGCAAAACGCTTTGAATTTGTGCGGGAAACGGAAATGGATATTTCGATTTTGTTTAAAATTGCCGCCATCGGCATTATCGTTACGGTGATTTGTCAGATTTTAAAAAAATCGGACAGAGACGACGTAGCCACGGTGGTGAGCATTGTGGGACTTGTGATCGTGCTGACCGTTGCCGTGAGTATGGTGGGCGATTTATTTGAAGAAATCAGGCGGATTTTCGATTTAACTTAGCAAATTTTCGGATTTGCGGGTTAGACGATAGGTACTATGTAAGGCATAATACCTATGTGTGACAGAGTAAAGCGGGAGGCAACGAATGGAAATCTTTAAAATCGTCGGCGTGGGGTTTGTAACGGCGATTTCGGCAATTTTATTGAAGCAGACGAAGCCCGAGCTTGCCTTTGCCGTGACGATTGCGGGCGTGATCATCGTGCTGATGCTTGCGGCGGACATGCTTGAAGAAACGCTCGGCGCGCTCGATTCCATTTCGCGGTTGACGGGCGTGGAAAACGGACTTGTAAAAATCCTTTTAAAAATCGTGGGGATCGGCTACCTTACGGAATTTGCGGCGGGGGTTTTAGAGGATTTCGGCTCGCCGAGCGTTGCCGATAAGGTGGTGCTTGCCGGAAAACTGACGATTGTGGCGGCGTCGTTGCCGCTGATTTCGCGTGTGCTTTCGGTTTTGAATACCTTTTTGGGGTTGATATGAACGCGGAATTTTCGAAGCGTATTTTTAGTTGCAAAAAATATAAAATTTGCGTGTTTTTTCTTGTATTCTTTCTGATTTTATGCGTTTTTGCGCCGTTTTCGGCATTGAAAACGTATCGGGGAACGAGTGAAACAAGCGGGGAAACAAGCGAAAAAAGCGGAAAAGACGCTCTGAACGAAAGCATTTACGAGCAAATCGGGCGGCTCGATCTCGACGAATTGCAGGCCTATCTCGATACCCTTGACGGTTTCGACGATCAAAGCGTGGGCGAGCGACTGATTTCGTATATCGGCGGTGAAAATTATGGATACGGCGACTTTTTTTCTCAGCTTCGCGAAATTTTTTTCAAGGATGTGAAAGAGTTTCTTCCCGCGTTTGCCGCGGTGGGTGCGGCGGCGCTTTTATGCGGCGTTTTTGCGGCGATCCGCAGTTCTTCCGGAGCGAAATCTACGGAAACCGCAACGTTTTTTGTGACGTTTTCAGCGGTTTTATTGCCTGTTTTAACGACGGTGAGCGTATGTTTCACGGCGGCGAAAAGCGCGCTCGACGCAATCGAAAAGCAAATTCAGCTGATCTTTCCCGTGCTTTTAACTCTGATGAGCGCAAGCGGAAAAACGGCGACGGCGGCGATTTACACGCCTGCGGCGGCGTTCGTTTCCACGGGGGCGATTTCTCTGGTGCGACAGGTGCTTTTTCCTGCGTCGATTGCGATTGCGGCGTTTTCCGTGGCGGGAAACCTTTCGCCGCAACTTAAACTCAATCGTTTCGGCGCGTTTTTCAAAAGTATTTACAAATGGCTGATCGGCATTATGATTTCCGTTTTCGGGTTGTTTTTCACGGCGCAGGGCTTAGGCGCGGCGGCGTACGATAATGCGGCGAAACGGGCGGCGAAATACGCGATCGGGGCGGGCGTGCCGATTGTGGGCGGTTTTTTATCCGGAGGATTCGACCTTGCGTTGGCGGGCGGCGCGCTGATTAAAAATTCGGTGGGGTATCTCGGCATGCTTTTGCTTCTCGCCGTGCTTTTAAAACCGCTTGCGATGCTTGTTTCGGTAAACGTGCTTTTACGGTTTACCGCCGCGATCACGCAGCCGCTCGGCGATCAAAGAATTTCCGATTTTCTCGGAGAAACCGCCGACAACGTGAATTATGTGCTGGCGGGCGTTCTGATGGCGGCGTTTATGTATTTTATCATGTTGCTTTTGTGCGTATGCGGCGCGGAGGCGGCGATATGAGGGCGTATTTGTTTGCGGTATCGGGTACGGTGATTATCGCGGCGATCGTGACGGCGATTGCGCCCGAGGGGAAAATTTCGGGCGTGATCAGGACGGCGGTGAAACTTATGTGCCTGATCGTGATCGCCGAACCGATCGCAAAATATTTCGTTTCCGTCGGTAAAGGCGAAAATCCGACGTTTTACGACGAAAGTTTTTTTGACGAAACCGTC
>ERZ1026860.1218-NODE-1218-length-13663-cov-4.326573_pt1 | contig 13663 bp, 10 predicted proteins | sample MGYA00380160_ERZ1026860 | MGnify/ENA primary metagenome ERZ1026860 (study PRJEB33269, sample SAMEA4719796) | human gut metagenome | biome: human-associated habitat; feature: organic feature; material: feces | place: Cameroon | collected 2013-10 ... | reverse complement strand
GGGCGACGCCGCTTCTCTTCGTCGGCCACACGCATACCTCGCTCTGGGTCGAGGCGCGCACGGGGGCTTCGGAGCTGGAGGTTGCGCGTACGGCAGCGCGGACGCTTGCGCGTGGCGGCCGCGCCATTGTGAACGTCGGTTCGGTCGGCTACCCGCGCAACGAGCCGGAGAGCGTCTACGCGCTCTACGATTCGCGGCGGCGGGTCGTCACGTGGCGGCGCCTCCCGTTCGACTATGCGGGCTACTTCGCGCAGATGGAGGCGAAGGGCATCTACATCGCGCCCTGGCTGCGCGCGAACGCGCGCGCGGCGAGGCAGGGGCGGGAATGTTTATGAATGTCATTGCGGTCCTGCGCGCGTTCCTCGACAGCCTCGTTGTTCCGCATGGACGAACGGAGGCTTCCAGGCGGGAACCCTGCTCGACCACCTCGTGAAGACGAACTTGGAGGATGCTGTTTGGGCATGGCATGGAACCGAGATCGTCGGAGAGAAGAGGGCGAATGCCCTACACGGCATAGACCTCGATGCTTTTACTCTTCCACGCCCTCATTGCCTGTTCGTCTGTGGGGTGTTTGTCGCGCACTACAAAGACAAAATCAACAAGGTCATGTGGGCGTTCGCCGGAGATGCATTGACCGATGCCTATCTTGAACAAGCGGCGCTTGTGGTGGATTACCGACAGGGGGTTGGGATCGGGGAAGCCTATGGAGACCAATCGATGCCGGTCAATCCAGGCGACTCTCTTTATACGGTCTTGTTCTCGACCCTGATGCCGCATCTCTTCGCTTCGAGGAGTGGGCGGCTGCAAGCAAACCACCGCTCAAGTTGTGCGAAATTACGCGGATGTGAAATTTCGCTCTGCATCCCATTGACTTTCCGAAGAAGACATGATAAACTGCTTGCCAGTTCGTTCGATGATGAAAGGTTCTGAGATGGCTTTGTGCTATAAAAACCTTTGGAAATTGCTGATAGACCGAGACATGACGCGGAAAGACCTGCATCGCGTCTCTGGCGTGTCCCATGCCACGCTTGCAAAAATGTCTCGTGGCGAAAGTGTCACCGCTTCGGTTTTGGACCGGATATGCAATAGCCTTGACTGCAGAATCGAAAACGTCATGGAGATTACCCCCGATAAGCCATGTGAGGTCAATAGGCGTCGTGCGCAGGATGAGAAAGGAGGCGCACAACTGAAGCGGGGGGTGAAATGACGAACGCGGAGAATCAGATTGTCGTGTACCAGCCGAACGAGACGATGCGGCTGGACGTGCGGCTTGAGAACGAGACCGTATGGCTGACGCAGGCGCAGATTGCAAGCCTATTCGGCACCAAGAGGCCGGCGATAACAAAGCATCTCTCCAATATCTACAATAGCGGTGAATTGGAACGGGAAGACACATGTTCCATTCTGGAACATATGGGTAATGACGGCAAGCAGTCGTACCGTACAATGTTCTATAATCTTGACGCGATTCTGGCCGTAGGGTATCGCGTCAACAGCCGCAATGCGACATTGTTCCGGCGGTGGTCAACGCAAGTCCTTAAGTCGTATCTCCTAAAGGGTTATGCTGTAAATGTACGCCTGAATCAGATGGAAGACAAAGTAGACCTCGGCTTTGAAGATGCGGGCTTTGTTCCGATGACGGCAAACGAGATTGACAAGAACTTTTTGTTCGTGAACTGTGTCATGGTCTCAACATAACGGGGGATGTGCGGTCGGAGGTCTGCCACGAGAATGTCGAACAGGGCTGAGGCGGGCAAGTGGTACAGCCGTTTCTGGCGGCGTCTTTTCCGCCAGTCTTTTTGGTATAATGCCTTTCAGAATTTGAGGAAAACATGTTCGCACAACGACAGAAAACGAATCCGGTCGGCAAAAGAACTCACGCGACATCAAACTGAAGAGGGGTGATCTCATGAAAAGATTTGATATCAAGGTTGACACGAATCCGATTAACAATCCGAATTGCGATTGTTGCGCAAATTCGGACTCTCGACATACAGACAGCGATGGTCTGTGCCGAAAGATAAAGTCCGAATCGGACGGGTTGCCCTTGCGCTGTGTCGGTGAGTGGGCAAACGAGAAGATATATTATTTGCTTCAGTATTTCCAAATCTTCGCAAAAGGGATGCATCAGAAGTGGGGTAAGCTGCGATATGTCGAGGTTTGCTCTGGACCTGGGCGTTGTTGCACAAGAAATCGCAAGGAACAAGACGGCACGGCACTTTCAATCGTCAAGAATGAACTTTTTGGATTGCTCTCGGATGCGATCTTCATCGATTACAGTCCCAAAGTGGTGGAGGCTCTTGAGAAGCGGTTCAACGCAATCGGCAAGGGGCTTCATGCTCATGCGATTGTCGGCGATTATAATGATCCGACATCGATTACGAATGCGTTACAGCAGTGTTCTCCAGGTTCGTTGACGCTCTGTTTCATCGATCCGACGGACTGTTCGCTTCCATTTGACACTGTGCGTAGTATCTTCACAGCCGCGCAGGGGAAATGTGATTTCCTGATTTCCTTTTTTGACGGGTTGGATTTCCATCGCAACGCCGTCAACGCGACGTTGAAACCATCTTTTAAAAGGCTTCAGGCCAAATATGCAAGATTTATAGGAACGCCAGATTTCTTTCAAAGAAAAGAGGTTGTAGAAGCTGCCGTTGCTGGCAGATGTACAGATCTGTCACTCATGTTTCGTCAACTCTACTCGGACAAGTTGAGTGCCTTGGGATTGACATATCAATCTTGGAAGTCAGTCCGAAATTTCTATAATTTACTCTATGCGTCATCGAACTCGCGTGGCCTTGATTTTTGGAAGAAGGCGACGAAATACGATCCTATTGGGCAACCAGAACTTGACTTGTGGGGCTGATTATGAATGTCGTCTATAAACCTAAAGGGCGGGCGCGGGAATATTCGCCGCTTGCGTGCAACCTCTATATGGGATGTACGCATGGGTGTAAATACTGCTATGCGCCAGCATGTATGCACAAGAAGCCCAAGGTATGGCACGAAGTGGCGCGGGCGCGTAGCGAGAATGTCTTGGAACTCTTTAACCGGGATTGCGCAAAACTCGCCAAGGAACAGGCCGATGACGAAATGCGTCGTGTCCTGTTCTGCTTTTTGAGCGACCCCTATCAGCCACTTGAAGGTGAATTGCATTTGACAAGACGCGCAATCGCAATCGCAGCGCGTTATGGGATTAAGATCGATATTCTGACCAAGGGAGACGATTCCCTGATTGAGCAGGATTTGTCGCTTATGCGAGACGCGCAAACGCATCTTGGCATCACATTGTGTTTCATCAATGATTTTTCGCGTCAGGCATGGGAGCCCATGGCATCTTCGGTCCAGTCCCGTTTGCGCATATTGAAGACGGCGCATGAGATGGGCATCTACACATGGGTGAGCATGGAGCCAGTGATCATTCCTGAAGAGGCTTTGGCCGTGATCCGCGAAGCGCATGATTATGTCGATTATTGGAAGGTTGGAAAACTCAATCACAACAAAGAGGTTGAGAAGTCTATCGACTGGGCGAAGTTCCGCGAGGATGTAACCGACTTGCTTGATTCCTATGGCTGCAAATACTACATCAAGGAAGATTTGCGCAGGGCGGAATAAGCGAAAAGGCAGGATTTGCAAGAGAATCCCATGAGAAGGTTCATGAGGCAGATAAAGATATGAAAGAATCAACCTTGGAAGACAACGCAAAGTATGGCATCTTCTCGTTCTTCACCGGTGCGGGATTCCTCGACCTTGGATTCGAGGATGCGGGGTTCACACCGCTGATGGCAAATGAAATAGATAAGAACTTCTCGCGAGTCTATCTCTATTCACACGAACAGATGAACCGCCCATTGCCTAAGTTCGGCTTGCAAACAGGTGATGTCTGCGCGTATCTTGAACATGAAGCGAAAAAGAAGGAACTGGCTTCGCGATTGCGAATCGCCAAGAAGGAATGCGATTTAATAGGATTCATAGGCGGGCCTCCTTGCCCTGACTTCTCGGTTGCGGGGAAACAGGCTGGTTCAACCGGTAAGCATGGACGACTGTCACAAGTCTATATTGATTTGATTTGCACGAACAAGCCGGACTTCTTTGTTTTTGAGAACGTAAAGGGGCTTTGGAAAACAGCAAAGCACAGGGCATTTTTTGACGGAGTAGTAAAACAAGTCAAAAGTGCTGGATATGCCGTTGATTACAGATTGATAAACGCACTGGAATACGGTGCTGCACAAGACCGTGAACGAATAATTCTCGTCGGCGTCAAGAAATCGCTTTGCAAGGGGCGAATTGACAAAACCGATGGACACATGGTTGGTTTCCCGTGGGATAAATTTATTCGCTACTCCATGAAAATGATTCATGCTATTCACTGGCCCACTGTAGAGCCTTTCGTGGAGAACGGACAGCGTGAAATTCCACAAGGCGTTCCGCGAGAATTGACGGTGCAACATTGGTTTGAAAAGAACGATGTCGAACATCATTCGAACACCAACGACTATTTCATCCCAAGGGCGGGGCTTGTGAAAATGCAAACCTTTGCTGAAGGCGACGATTCAAGGAAGTGCTACAAGCGCATCCATAGATGGCGTTATTCCCCAACGGCGGCATATGGAAATAACGAGGTTCATCTTCACCCGTATAAGGCACGGCGGATGTCTGTGGCGGAAACATTGGCGATTCAATCGTTGCCTAAGGAATTTGTTTTGCCGCCAGACATTCCGTTGTCAGCAAAGTTCAAAACAATCGGTAATGGTGTTCCATATGTCGCGGCAAAAGGCATCGCCGACACATTAAAAGCGTTCTTAAAGGAGATCAACAAATGAACTTCACGCTTCAAAGCATGATTGATGCACTCAATACGCTCGCAATCGGTACTGTCTACAAGTATGCGAGCGTCGAGCGAGCCTCCACGGGGTCATGTGAATTAGTGTCTGTTGACCAGCACACTGGGGCAATAAAATACAAACGTAATAGAGTTGGTACTGCGCCAGAAGCAAATACCAAAATCGAGAGCATCACAGGTGCCAACGTTGCAAAACTTGCAACAGCTCTCAATTCTCAGAAAGCAGTTGAGATAAATGCCCTGTATGGAGGTAGTGGTAATTTTAGGTCAGCACTTGAGGCTTTGGTCGCAAACACAGCAAATATATTTGTTTGCCAAATTGACGGCAAGAAGCATATCTTCTGGAATCCCAACCATTCACACCCTGTCGGACAAATTACTGTTGCGGATGCACCGATGGTTTATGTTCCAACAACTGAAGATGATAACACCCGTCCTGATCTTAATAATCTCTCACGCCAACTCATCATCTATGGTGCGCCGGGGACGGGGAAGTCGTGGCGGATAAAGAATGACACGCAGGGCATGAGCGTCCTCCGCACAACGTTCCATCCCGACAGCGACTATTCGACTTTCGTTGGGGCATACAAACCGTCGATGGAGGATGTTCCGCGTACTTTCATGAAAGGAGAGGAGATAGCCAAGGTAACTAAAGGAGACGAGTGCCTTTTCCAAGAGAAGCGCATCGTCTACAAGTTTGTCGCGCAGGCGTTTCTGAAGGCGTATGTCGCGGCGTGGAAGAAGATGGCGGATGCGGCCGACAGCGGGCAGGGGGCTGCCCGCCCTACCGTGTGCCTTGTCATCGAGGAAATTAACCGCGGGAACTGCGCACAGATCTTCGGAGACCTCTTTCAGCTTCTCGACCGCGACGACTACGGCTTCTCCGACTACGAGATCGCCGCCGATGAAGATCTGCGGAGGTATCTCGCCGAGGCGTTCAAGGGCGTGAATTGTTCGGACGCGATGAATTGTCTTCCTCCCGAAATAGCGGAGAAGCTGGAGTGGATTTTCAAGGGCGAGATTCTGCTTCTGCCACCGAATCTTTACATTTGGGCGACAATGAACACGTCCGACCAGTCACTCTTCCCCATTGACAGCGCGTTCAAGCGCAGGTGGGCTTGGAAGTACATCCCGATTTCAAACGCCGGCAAGAACTATAGCATCGAAGTCGGGGGCGACAAATACGACTGGTGGACGTTCCTTGAGAAAGCAAATGACCTCGTGCAGTCTTTCACGGAGAGCGAGGACAAGAAGCTTGGATACTTCTTCTGCAAGGCCGACAGGAACGGCGTCATTTCACTGGAGCAGTTTGTCGGCAAGGTCGTGTTCTATCTCTGGAACGGCGTATTCAAGGACACCGGATTCGATGACGAGGTGTTTGATGATGGCAAGGGCGGGAAGCTCTACTTCAAGCGGTTTTTCGACGCCAAAGGCGACCCGAACCCGGAGAGCGTGAGGCAGTTTATGAAGAACCTCGGCGTAGGGGCGGTTGCTTCTTCCGTAGGGAATGCAGAAGGCGCAGACGAGGGAGCGACAACCGAGCCGCCCGTAGGGGGCGCGGAGAATATGGAAGGTCAGGGGCAATGAATCTGAAAGACGAAATCCTGGCAGGCGAATCCCACTCGCTTGAATTCAAGCTTGTCCCGAACGAGGACAGGATAAAATATCTAAAGACGGTAGTCGCTTTTGCCAATGGCAGGGGCGGCCGCATCCTCTTCGGCGTGGCGAACGACAGGACGGTTCACGGGATTCCCAACGACAGGGTGTTCGCCGAAATGGACGGGGTCGTCAATTCAATTGTCGATGGTTGTTCGCCCCGCATCAGTGTCGATGCTGGAATCGAGAACATTGACGGGAAATCCGTTATTGTCGTGGATGTGATGGGCGGCTCGAATTGTCCGTACTTTGTCAAATCCGAGGGCCGCGAAGACGGCGTGTATGTCCGCGTTGGCGCGACGACGCAGCAATCCGACGATGCCACTCGGCGCGAACTGTATTACTTGAGTGCCGGACGAAGTTTCGACGGTGAACCCTGCCCCAGGGCGAAAATTGACGACAGGCGTATTGCGGCTCTGTGTTCAAAGATGTATCGAATCGCGCGCAAGAACTGCGACACGGAAGCCGAACGACGGATGGTGAAACGGGTGACGCCGGAGCAATTGGAGGCATGGGGCGTAATTTCAAGAGTCAAAGGAAGGTGGATTGCGTCAAACGCCTATGCGCTTCTTACGGGCGACCCTGCGTTTCAGATTCGCCTTAAATGCGGCCTTTTCAAGGGAGACAGCAAGGCCGTATTTTTGGACAGACGCGAATTTACGGGTTCGGTCCCAGAATTGATTGACGAGGGATTAAAATACATTCTCGCCAAGATCAACATGGGATGCTATTTCAAGGGGGTGTATCGGCATGATAGATACGAGCTGCCGCCGGACGAAATGCGCGAACTGGTCATAAATGCCTTTGCCCACCGCAGCTATATCGAGCACGATGCGCCCGTGTTCATTGCCGTGTACGATACACGGGTGGAAATAACCTCTCCCGGAGGACTGCCGCGCGGCCAGACAGTGGAGCGCGCGATTGCCGGATATTCAAAGATTCGCAACGAAGTGCTTGCCAAGGCGCTCAACTACATGAGGATAATCGAAGAGTGGGGCAGCGGTTTGCGCCGCGTGAATGGCATCTTGCGTGATTATGGTACTGGCACTGTCGAGTTGGAGGATGCCGGCCTTGCCGTAAGAATGAATGTTCGTAGAAATACTGTGCCGTCGGGCGAGGCAGTAAATCCGAAATGCGTTACAGAAAAATCAAATGGTGAGGCAGTAAATGAGGTGGTAAATGAGGTAGTAAATGGGGTGGTAAATCAGATTTACTTGGCGATAAAGAGTAATCCCGGCGTCAGGAAGCCGCAGTTGTTGAAGATTGTTACTACAAGTCGTGCGACAGCAGAGCGATCAATCGCGCAACTACGGCATTTGAATAAAGTCGAATTTAGGGGGGCACCCAAAACCGGCGGATATTACTGCAAGTAGGTTATGAAAATCATCATTGAAGAGTACCAGTACCCCGTTGAGGTTGTCAAAGACATCCTCTGGGAGGGTGCGTTCCAGACGGTTGACGGCATGGTGTCGATCAACTATGTCGGATACTACTTCAATTCCCGCAAAGAGGTAAACGACTGCGTGTTCATTCTTCCGAAGGTGCTGTTGGAAGAAGGCCCAGACGGGAAAGACCTGGTCTTTGGAAGATACGCGCCAGAAAGCATCGTGAACATGGATGCGTCCTCGCCGCTCACAACGGGCGAACGCGAATTCATCTACCGCTTCTCTGTGTGGATATACCGTGCGCTGTGCGTGTTCCGAAAGTTGAACAAGGAGTCGAAGATCATCTATCAGCGGCAGGTCTCGATGATGGGCAAGGGGAGGCTCCGCAAGTCGGCCACGCTCCTTGATATCCTGTTATCCCTCTTGCAGTTCCAGAAGGACAATCGGGACTTCTTTCTCTTTACAGTCAAGAATCTCCATTCGGGATTCAATAAAATCAATTGGACGCGGACGATTGCCACCACGAAAGCGGTTGTTGACGAAGGGAGCCCCGCTTACCTAAACCCCGTCAACAAGCGAAGGATGGTGAATTTCGACGAAGAACTGCTTGTCATATTCTATTCCATCTTGAACCGCATCCATGAGCAGTACGGGTTCCCCGCTCCCATCGACATGGGCTACGAGCTGATAACCGGGAAGCGGTTTGACCGTTACGTCAAGGGCTACGGGAAGATTCGGCTCAACGCCATCAAGTACAAGTATTTCTCGGATACGGCACTTCGGCTTTGGGAGCTGTGCATGGCGTACTTCGACCAGCCGAGGCAGATAGATGTAAAGGCCGACAGGCGGGAGTATCTGCTGGCAAAGAACTTCAATATCGTATTCGAGTCGATTATCGATGACCTTGTGGGCGAGAAGAACCCGCCGGCTGGACTTAAGGCGCAGGAAGACGGCAAGCGTGTAGACCATCTCTACCACTATCAAAGTCTCATAACCGGCGAGCCGGACAAGGAAGTCTACTACATCGGCGACAGCAAGTACTACAAGCACGGCAACCCCATCGGGCGCGAGAGCGTGTACAAGCAGTTCACATACGCGCGCAATGTCATCCAATGGAATCTCAACCTCTTTCTCGACAACCCGGATGCCGCTGCCCAAGCCGACTTCAACGAGTACGGGAAATTCGGGAAGCTGCGCGATGACATTACCGAAGGCTATAACGTCATCCCAAACTTCTTCATCAGCGCCAGGATGGAAGAAGATTCAGCCGGACGGCTCAGTTATGCCGATAACATACACGAAGCCGACAAGAAGGCAAACGTGTACAATTCGCGCCAGTTCGAGAACCGTCTCTTCGACCGCGACACGTTGCTGGTTGCCCACTATGACGTGAACTTTCTTTTCATTATCGCCCTCTATGCGCGCGACAATCCCTCGCAAAAGGCGAAATGGAAGACGAGCGTCAGAAAGATGTTCCGCGAGAAGATTCAGGCGATGCTCAAGGAGCGGTTCAATTTCTACGCCATGACGCCCCGTGCGGACGTGGATGCCGAGCAGTTCTTGCGTGAAAACTTCCAGCTGTCGCTCGGCAAGGTTTACACACCCTACGGGAACACGGGCGCGCATTCCTATTATTCACTCGCCCTCGACAAAGACGCAAAGTTCAAGGCAGAGAATGACGCGGTCAAAGGACGGCTGGAACAGGGATTTGTAATAGCCGAGTGTCCGCTCGGAACAGACCCGGCGACGGTCGTGTCCGGCGAAGCGCCGGTTGCCACGCCGCCTGTGCCGAAACGATTCCTCACGCATCACTGGATTGAGAACTATCTTGAAAAGTATTTCCTTGTCGGCTGTTGCAAGGATGCCGCGCACCGAAGCTGGATTCTCGGTCGCAGCAAAAGCAAACGTGCGGACTTGTACAACGTCCGGCTCGGCAAGCGCGCGGGCGCAGTCGTCGCCGATGCCGCGCTTACGAGAAGCCCAAAGTTCCTCGTCCTATATGACATTACCTCTCCATCCACCTACTCGGTATACCGCATCAAGAGTGGTATGCGCTGCGAGAAGGACAAGATGGTCAAGATGGGCTACACTTCCGCCCAGTGCGACTATTACTGCTACGTGCTGGAGGAGGAAGTGTCACTTGGCGACTTGGACGTGCCGCAGCTCATCGCGGAGCGCAAGCGCGAGAAAGGCGGCGACTTCAAACCGGGCGCACCCATTTACCTCAAAGGAGCTGAACTCATAGGTTTTAGGAGGTAGCTTATGGCCGATGACAACGATAGCCTTGTTCGTATTGCGGAAGACCGCGCCTTTACCTGCACTGGGGCATACGCCGTCCTGATCATGTCGGGGCTGAAGCGTGTGGAGAACCGCAGCTGCATGCCCGTTCCGGCGCGGGGGCGTTGCGCGATGAGCGTTTCCAAGAAGTTCTGCCGTGCCGAGTATGACGGCATCAAAGCGTGGTTGCGGCGATTAAACGGTGACAGGGTGGATGCCATCATCCCGACATGGGAAGAAGCGAGCTGTTGGCCGGGCCACATCGTCGCGGTGATGGACTACCAGGCGATAGATGCAGAACCCGAAGAAGAACCTTGGCGGGTTCAGGCGCAGTTTTGGAACGAAGGCTACCGCTACTGGTGGCTACTCTCGAACATTCGCAAGTTGTCTGCTCCCATCCCTTGTCGCGGCAATGTCGGGATGTGGCGGCTGCCGGAAGATGTTTCCGACTCCATGGATAAGCAACTTGCCGGAGGCTATCCCGCATGACCGTCACCGTCAGTCATTCTCGTTCAAAAGAGGAAGCCCGGACAATCCGACCGGGAATGGAAATGCGCCTGTCGCCGAAGGCGATCAGGTTGGCCGAATGAGCGAAGCGAATGAGCCGCGAAGCGGTCGCAAGAGCCTGCGTGGCTGTGTGTTCGATTGCCGGGCCATGCCTAACCCGTTCTGGGACGAGACACGGGCGCGACGAGCCCGTCTGCGACTTCTTCAGTTCGTTTCGGGCATCACGGGACTGCAAGGGGTTCAAAGCATGATTTTAAAGACGCGAAGCGGCGATTTAACCACTTAAAGCCGTGAAGCGGCGAATTGATCTCTCCTTACGGCCGCGAAGCGGCGACTTAATCGCGCATCTCGCGCATTGCCCGTCAGGGGGGATTTGTGCTAAAATGTCCGCCTATGTTCAAGAGAGCCTGTTTTCTGTTCGCCTGGGCGGTCGTCCTGCCGCTTGCGGCGCAGCTTTCCTCCGCGCTTCCCGCGGACCGGCTGGCTTTTGCCAACCAGCTGGCGAAGCGGGGACTCCATGCCGAGGCCCTGAAGGAGTACGAGGCGATCCGGGAGGTCAAGACGCTGCCGCGCGACGAGATCCGCTTCCGCCTCGGCGAGGCGTACCGCCACGTCGGGCGCACGGCGGAGGCCCTGAAGGAGTACGCGGACCTCATCAAGGACCATCCGCAGTCGCGCTACGTCGACTACGCGCGCCTCAACCGCGCGCTCCTGCTCACGGGCGAGACGCGCGTGAAGGAGCTGACCGCCCTCGACCATGTCGGCGCGTCCGACACGATCCGCGCGACGGCGCTCTACTGGCTCGGCGAGACGCTGGAGGCGCAGAAGAACGCGAAGGGCGCCATCGGCTGGTACCTGAAGGCCACGGAAGTGGCGCCGACGAACGATGTGGCGCGCCTCTCGCGCCTCCGCGCCGCCTCGCTCCTCTCCGTCTCCCAGGACATGCGCGACCGCCGCCAGGCGCAGGCCATCTACCTCGACCTCGCCCTGGGCGACGATCCCCACCTCGCGGAGGAGGCCCTGTTCTTCGCGGGCATGATGAGCTACCGCGAGGGGCGGCACAGGGAGGCGTCGCAGCTCTTCCGCCGCCTCGCGGCCCGCTTCCCCGCCTCGGACCGCGCGAAGGAATGCGCCATCTACGCGGCGTGGTCGAACTACCTTGACGGACGCTACGGCGAGGCGCTGGAGATTGCGGCCCGCCTCCGGGACGAGGGGAACGAGGACGCCGCCTACCTCGTGGCGGCGTCGCTGCGGAAGCTGGAGCGGCGGCAGGACGCCGTCGACGCCTATTCGCTCGCCCTCGCGAAGTTCCCGCGCGGGCGGCATGCCGACACGGAGTGGTTCGAGCGCCTGACCGTCCTCGCCGCCTCCGGCGACAACGCCGCCGTGCTGGACGAGCTCGCGAAGCGCCCCGACCCGCCGGCGAAGACGTCCGACCGGGCCTGGAGCTACGGCTGCGAGGCCGCGATCGCCGTCACGAACTATCCGCGCGCCATCGAGTTCGCGACGCTCGTTGCGCGCCAGGCGAAGGGCGAGATGGCCCTCAACGCGGTGCATCGCCTCGCCTGGCTCCACGAGAAGACCGAAAACTGGCCGAAGGCGGCGCTCGCCTACCGCGTCCTCGCGAAGAACTGGCCGGACGCCGCCGTCGCCGCGCAGGCGCTCTACCAGGCGGGCGGCGCCGAGGTGCGCGCGGGACGCCCCGAGCAGGCGCGGGCGGACTGGACGAACCTTCTCGCGAAGTATCCCGACTCGCCGTTCGCGAGCGAGGCGCTCTATGCGCGCGCGATGGAGGAGCTGCGCAAGAAGGAGTACCGTGCGGCGGAGCGGTCGCTGGACGAGCTTTCGCGCCGCTTCCCGGCGTTCGCGAAGCGCGCGGAGGCGCTGTACTGGTGGGGCGTGGCGGCGAACGGCATCGGCGACGCGCCGGAGGCCGAGCGCCACTTCCGCGCCGCGCTGGAGGCGAAGCCGCCGGCGGAGTTCGAGCGCGAGACGCGGCTGGAGCTCGCGTTCATCCTCCAGAAGCGGGGGGGCGAGCGCGAGGCGGCGGAGATCTTCGCGGGCCTGCTGGACACGAAGGCCGTCGACCGCATGCCGCCGAGTGAGCTTGCGTGGCTCGCGGAGTTCACGGCGGGCGTCACGAACTACGCGGCGTCCCTCAAGGCCGCCCAGGTCATCGAGAGACGCAAGATCGGTCCGGCCTGGAACCAGATCGGCGCGACGCTCGCGGGCGAGGCGCATGAGGGCCTGAACGAGACGGACGCCGCCGTTGCCGCCTACACGCGCGCCCTTGCGACAGGCGCGAAGACGGCGAGCGGCGCGAAGGCCGCGCTCGCGCTGGGCCGGATCGAGACGTCCCAGGCCCTCTTCGACGAGGCGAAGGCGCACCTGACCGAAGCCGTGGAGCGCGCCAACTCGCCCGAGCTCATCGCCGTGCGCGTGCGGGCCTACGCCGCGCTCGCCGCGAACGAGGAGGCGCGGGGCGACAGCGCCGCCGCCCTCGGCTACCACATGCTCGTGGGGACGCTCTTCGACGATCCGGAGATCGTGCCGCGCGCGCTGGAGCAGGCCGCCGCGATCCTGCGCCGGCAGGGACGGGGCAAGGAGGCGGATGACCTCGACGCCGAGCGCGCGAAGCGCTATCCCAAGACGAACGGAACCCGCTAAACGGAGAGAGCATGGACGCGAACTTTGAATTCGAGGACGAGAAGGAGACGAGCGGAATCTCCCGTGAGGCGAGCTTGTTCCTGCTGATCACGGCGCTCGTGGTCTCCTGCGCCACGCACGTCCTCCTGATGTACGCCTGCTCGGACTGCGCGTTCGCCCCGCTTCGCGGCGAGATCCGGGACGCGCGCAAGTGGACGAAGGAGCTGCCCGTGATGCAGGTGCGGAAGATGGACGGCGATCCCTTCCTGCTTGAGAAGGCCGAGCTGCCGCGTCCCGCCGCCGCCCCGGACGCCGAGAAGCAGGAGGAGCGGGTGGAGCGCCTTTCCTC
>ERZ1026860.1210-NODE-1210-length-13735-cov-16.854825_pt1 | contig 13735 bp, 9 predicted proteins | sample MGYA00380160_ERZ1026860 | MGnify/ENA primary metagenome ERZ1026860 (study PRJEB33269, sample SAMEA4719796) | human gut metagenome | biome: human-associated habitat; feature: organic feature; material: feces | place: Cameroon | collected 2013-10 ... | reverse complement strand
CGTTGATAGCGGACAAACAGTTCCTTTCGGGCAACTCCAGACTCTCTGAGAGCATTGAGGATTACCCGGAAGGAATCATCATTCCCATCGACAAGCCCTACAGATGGACTTCCGCCGATGTCATCCGCAAGGTCAAATGGGCGGCGTGCAGACACTTCCACAAGAAGAACCTGAAGGTCGGCCACGCCGGCACACTTGATCCGCTGGCCACCGGCGTGCTGCTCGTCTGCATCGGCAAGGCCACCAAGCTGGCGGAAGCCCTTCAGAAAGAGGGTAAGGAATACCTCGCCGGCATCTCGTTCGGAGCCACAACCCCTTCCTACGACCTGGAGAAAGCCATTGATCAGGAATATCCAACCGACGGAGTCTCCGAACAGTCCATCCGTGGCGTCATCCCACGATTCCTCGGCGAGCAGGAACAGATCGCTCCGCTGTTCTCGGCGAAGTCTGTGGACGGAGTGCGGGCATACGAACTGGCCAGAAAGCAGTACCTGGAAGCCCACATAGACAAAACCGAAGTGATGACGGATTTCGACCACACAGTGGCCGAGACACTTAGCAAACAGATCATCAATATCTCCGAAATGGAGCTGGTCTCATTTTACCCCGAAGGAAAGGTTTCCGAAGCCGCACCGCAAGATGAAGACATGAGGCCTAATCCACGGATCAACGTTGTTGACACATCCGCATTGCATCTGCCTCTGGCCGAGATACGGATAGCATGCAGCAAAGGAACCTACATAAGAGCCCTGGCCAGAGACCTTGGCGAGGCATTGGGCTCCGGTGCGCATCTCAACTCTCTGGAACGCACCAAGTCCGGAGGCTTCACAGTAGAGAATGCGTTGTCAATCAAGCATGTAACTCGTATCCTTTGAAACCTCGACAACACCCTTGACCTTTTTGAAATATTTGGTGGCCTCATCCAAAGTCTTTCCGTCAGGAATCCTTATCGTCAGCGCGTTGATGATGCTGTAGTCATAGATGACATCCGCCTCGTACTTCGCGGCGGCTTTCTTGAGCGGTCCCTTGCCGACACCCTCATCGTAATAGATTATCAATGTGTTTGGTGAATATGCCAACCCAGTCTGACGCGGTCTTATGGGAGGGACATTCCCAATTGCCGGGATGTCAGGGGAGTCATAGGAGTCAACCTTTGCCAACTGCTTCTCGGTACGGCTGATCGTACTGCAACCTGCGGCCATGGTGATGACCGCCGCCAGAACAAACGATGTGTCTTTAACCTGTCTTGTCATTCCACAGAAAAATCTATCGGTTATCCCTTACAAGATTGAAGCCAGAAGACGCCCATTCGGACATGGATTCTCCATCGGCATAGACCAGATAACCCTCCAATTCATCCAACGATTCTATGAAACGCTTCGCCTCATCCAATCCTATGACCATGCAATATGTGGCGTAGGCATCGGCCAGAGTGGCATCAGGGGCCACAATCGTGGCGCTGAGCAAGGTATGGTTCACAGGATATCCCGTCCTCGGATCTATGGTGTGTGAATATTTCCGCCCATCCTTGATGTAGAACTTTCGGTAGTTACCGGAGGTCACCACACCACAGCCGGACCCGTTCCCCTGCCATATTCCCACAAGTCCCTTGCCGCCAAGTTCCATGTTCCCGTCCTCCGGCATATCCACTCCTATCGTCCACGGCCTCCCTGACTGGTTCACACCCTCGCAATAGATCTCCCCGATGTTCACCAGCATGTCCTTTACACCGAGCGAATGAAGATAACCAGCGATCTTGTCGCAAGTGTAGCCTTGGGCTATCGCATTGAAATTCAGTTTAGGGCATATTCCAGGAACCACCGGGGACATATTCTCATCCAACCTGCCCATTCCGCAGACCGCCTTGAGGCTGTCCACCGCCGCCGCAGAGGGGAGGGAGTCTTTTGTGAAACCAAATCCCCAAGCATCGTAAAGCGGGCCGGACGCCATATCCAGCGCTCCGCCGGTCTCATCATAGAGCCTTTTCGAGATGGTGAATATCTCCCTGAACATCTCATTGGGAACCACCGGCACGCCGGCGTTGAAGCGGCTTAGTTGAGACCCTTTGTTGTAGCCGGACAAGGTGGTGTCCACCAACGTCAGAATGGAATCTACCGACTTCTTTATCTCATCCATGCTGACCATGGCACCGCCATGATTGAATTTTACCGAATAAGTTCCTCCCTGGGCATAGCCCGTCAATTCTTGATAGTCTACCTTCCTGCCGCAGGAAACCACGGCAAGGAAAACGGCGAAGCACACATGCAGGCTTCTGAATATTCCTTTAACAGCTTTCATTACTGCAATTATAGGCATTTAGATTTAATAATGGGACATCATTGGACTAGTTTTTGCTTAATGCCTACCGTTTTTGCGTTTTTTATACGATATTTGTATTTTCAATCGAGAAAGATGAAGATAGATAGCATTGTTCTGATAGGGATGGCCGCGGCGATGTTCGCGCTCCCTTCCTGCAAGAAGGATAAGAATGAAACCTCGACCAAGGAATACCTCAAGGGAAGCCTGACTTTCACTGTTCCTTCCTACGTCACCAAAGGTGAAGTCTTTGACCTTACCCCAAATGGTGTCTCGCATCCCAATACTGGTTCCGCCAAGGATGTCGGTTTCTATTGGACCAACTCATGGAGTTCGGACAAGGACACGACCAAGACGGAGGATGACAAGAAAGGGGATGGATCCTACAAGTTCACAACCCCGTCAAAGGTGGGTACGTTCACTGTAAGTTGCGTGGCTTTTGCCAAAGGATATTATACGACATCCAAATCAGTGTCGTTCAGTGTGGTCGATGCCGCTCTTGATTCTACAGTCACTGGTGCTTATTCCAGCAAGGATCCGGTCTTTGTTGACTCCAGGGATGGCGGGTCATACTACACTACCACTTTCGATGGCAGAACCTGGATGAGGAACAATCTCTATCATACAGGCGCTGGAGTCTCATTCGAAAACAGCGAGGCGATGGATGCTGTTTTCGGTCGTTTATACACTTGGAATGAAGCGGTGAACTCATGTCCCGAAGGGTGGCGCCTACCTTCCGACGCGGAATTTACGGCGATGGCTAACGCTCTTGCCCCGGCCGGGACAACCTTCGTGGAGAAGGATGCGTTCACAGGTGTAGCAGGAGACTTGATGGCTAACGCCAAATTTCTGGGCACGAGGATGTGGGAATATTGGCCACAGGTCAAAATCACCAACAAGACCGGACTCTCAGCTCTGCCTGTAGGCTACGCGACTGATTCCGGCAAATCCCCAAAATTCACTGGCATCAATAATTATGCGGTGTTCTGGACATCAGATTCCGAAAGTGAAGAGACCGGCTTGTGCAGGTATATTTATGTAAAACAAAATGATGTGCTTGTCGGTGCGAGGGACAAGGAATCTTTCCGGGCCTCCGTCAGGTGCGTCAAGGACTAACTGCTTCCGGAAACTTTACGGCTAAGCGTAACGGCTCTAACGCAGATCCGTTACGACATAAGAAGAATCAAGAGTCTTTTCGTCGAACCGGAAAGACTCTTTTGATTTTCCGGCCTCCACGAATTTCAGATTCGTTATCGTGAAGTCCGACACGGAACCGTCATTCAAGGTGACTTCTGCTCCGGTCAGAGTCGTGGTTCCGCTCTTGAAGAACAGTTTTAATCCGGCGATGTCCATCGAACCTTTACCTTTATGTACCGGAGACAGGACGGATGTGTCCACAACCGTTCCTCCAAATTTGGAGCTACCGAAAGAGACTTCTCTGAAAGCATTGTCAATCGAGGCTATCATAAGCGCCGGATTTGTGGCATAGCTGTCGTACGACTCGTCAACAGATTCAACCAACGCCTCTTCCGAGATTCTGTCAATCGTCCAACGGGTCACGCCGTCGCACCAGATCTCAAGCCCGTTTCCGTCCACTATGAATGAGGTTCCCTGAACCTTCACGCTTCCGTTACCGGTCATCTTCGCCTTCTTGGACGGCATCGTGAACGAATAGTCAAACGAGACCAGCGAGGCGGAAACCTTGCTGACAAAAGCATCCAACGTCTTACTTTTGGCGAAAGTGACCTGCGGCAGCGCAAGAAGCGCCACAGCGGCGGCAATGAATATTCTCGTGATCGTTCTCATACTTTTAAGTGCGTATGCACAAGTCATGCCTTTCGGCGGATTACTGATTCTTGTAGGCGGCTATGATCTGATCCAGCTCATCAAGACTCGAAACGAGGACCTGACGTGGCTTGGAGCCCTCCTGAGGGCCTACAATCCCGGCGGCCTCTAACTGATCCATGACACGGCCGGCCTTGGCGTATCCCATCCCGAGACGTCTCTGAAGGTCGGAAGTGGAGCCTCTCTGGCTCATAACAACCAACTTGGCGGCCTCCTCAAAACGTTCGTCAAGTTTTGTCATGTCAACCATGCCACCGGAGCCTTCTTCAGTGTCGTCATCGACAGGAGGCAGGTAAAACGGAGTGTTGAAGCTCTTATTGTGGCCTTCCTGCGAACCGATGTATTCATTGAGCCTGTTGATCTCCTCGCTGTCAATGTAGGCGCACTGGACGCGTTCCATCTCGACTCCGGCATAATAGAGCATATCTCCCTTTCCAATCAGTTTCTCGGCTCCCGGAGAGTCAAGGATGGTAGAAGAGTCTGTTCTGGACACAACCCTGAAAGCGATTCTGGTCGGGAAGTTCGTCTTGATGAGTCCCGTGATTACATCCACGGACGGCCTCTGGGTCGCAAGCACCACATGCAGACCGGCGGCACGCCCCTTCTGGGCAAGCCTGATGATGGACGTGGTGATGCTGCGGGCCACAACCTTGGCGTCACCGCTGCCACCCACCGACATCGTAAGGTCGGCATATTCATCGATGATGGTGACTATGTACGGCAGGAAGCGGTGCCCTTCGGTAGGGAGAAGCTTCCGGTTGCGGTACTTCTCGTTGTAAGTCTTTATGTTAGGCACAGAGGCCTTGCTCAAAAGCTCATACCTCTGATCCATCTCGATGCACAGCGAGCGGAGTATCTTGTCAGCCTTGTCGGCCTTCTTCACTATGGCGTTGTCCCTCTCCTCCCGCTCGTCATTGCAAGGAAGGACAGCCAGATAATGCTTCAGAAGATGGGCGTAGGCCGAGAACTCGACCATCTTAGGGTCGATGAACACCAGTTTCAGTTCGGACGGATGCTTCGCGTACAGCAACGATGTCACTATAGCGTTGAGTCCCACAGACTTACCCTGTTTTGTCGCTCCGGCAACCAAAAGGTGCGGGGCATCAGCCAGATCGAAGACCTTGACCTTCTGCTGGATGGTGTAGCCGATGGCGACCGGAAGCTCAGCCTTGCTGGAACGGAACGCCTCGTCGTTGAGCACGGCACGCATCGGGACGATCGAAGGGTGGTCGTTGGCGACCTCAATGCCGACAGAGTCCGTCAGAGTCACGACACGGACTCCCCTGGCATGAAGATGCATGCCGAGATCCTCCTGAATCCTCTTGAATTCAGCGATCTTGACACCCGGCGCAGGATAGACTTTATAGAGCGTGACGGTCGGGCCGACAATGGCTTTCACATCGTTGATCTGAATCTTGTAATTCTCAAGTGCGTTGCGGATCCTGTTGTTGTTTCTGACAAGTTCCTCGTCGGAGACTTCATTCCTATTTGATGAATATGAGTCCAGCAATTCCAGCGAAGGAAACTGGTAATCAGGCAGTTCGTCACGGACATCGATTCGCGGAAGCTCCTTCTTGATGTCGGTGGACAACTCACCGCCTTTGACCACTTCCATGGATTTTTCCGTAGCCCCGGTGGCTTCGGAGGTGGCTGAACCCTGCTGAGTCATGGTGGCTTCGGCAAGCTCAGCCACCGGTCGTTCCGGTCCCCGAACCTCTTTTTTCCCCGGTTCCTGAGCCTGTCGAAGGGACGGCTCCTCCGGATCACAATCCTCTGCCACCGGTTCCTTCTTCCGTCCCAGTGCCATAAGCCAGTCCGAGAATTTCCCGGAAGCCAGAACCAGCCAGACAACCACAAGAAAAGCCAGCATGAAGCCCGTAAGAATGTTCCCGAAAACAACCGAGGTCCACTTCACGACCGACTCTCCACACTCCCCTCCAAGTCCTCCTCCGAAAGCGTTGCCAAGTCCTGACAGATCAGAGACAAATGCCAGAATAAAGGACGACAGCATCGCCCCGGTGACAGTCAGAAGCGTCGTCTTGACCATCGAATAATGCCACCTGTGCAGCAACAGACGGACCGAGACAGCAAAGAGAATGACCACAAAGGCCAGACTTCCCAGTCCGAACCACCTGCGCACAAGCAGATCGGCCCATCTGTAGCCCATCTTCCCGGCCATGTTGCTCACCTCAACAGAAGTGTCCCCCACAGCGGAAGACAGCGAACTCTGGTCAGTCTTCCAGGTGAAGAAATAGGAAATTGTCGCCAGCAATGTGAACACTGCCAGCAACGCTACAAGAAAGCCGGCGGTTTTCGTCAGCCTCGCCTTGTCTTCATCATCCATATTTCTCCAGAACTTGAACATTATTTCCTGTTCTTGCGATTGCCTTTCTTATTGTTCCTGCGGTTCTGTCCCATACCAAGGTTCAGACCAGGACGCGAGAAATTGGAATCGAATGAAATCTTCGAAAGCTCCAGATCCGCAGGGACCTGAATCCTGTAGCCGGAAAGTTTCTCAATGTCAGCGAATATGGTCTCGTCGGCCACGCTGTCTTTGTTCCATATCAGGTACTGCTGCCTCATATAGATCGCCAGCGAGCGCAGCATCGCCCTCTTGACCTCTCCCTCAGGTTCCCCGGCAATCAAGTCTATGATGCTCTCTATGTTCCGTCCGTAATGTCTGGCGCGTACAGGAGCCTTGTCGATCGGAATGTTCATCGGCGGCACTTCCATTGCCTCAGGATGCGGAGCCGGATATGGGGAATCGATGTCCAGATCATACCCGGCAATCATGTACAGATGATCCCAAAGCTTCTGCTCGTAGTTTTCCTGCATGTGCACCTGAGGGTTCAGGGTCTCCATCACCCCTACAACCGCACGGGCCTGCTCGCTGCGCTTGTCCCTGTCGGGAATCGTCTTTACCTGCTCGACCATATTCAATACGATGCGGCCATATTCAGGCATCTGAAGTTTCTCCCTCTCTGTGTTGTAGTAGAGTTTTATTGAGTTGTCGTTAGCTTCCATATTCATTACAATTTGAGTTGAAAGGCAAATATACGAAAATTATTCCACCTCATCGGCAAGCACGTACCATATTATAGGAGTAATCTCTGAATATCCCATCCGGCGGTAGATGTCAGCATAACGGGCGACCTGACGTCGGTACCGACGGTTTCTCTCTCCAAACTTGTAGTCTATGACCGTCACCTTGCCATCCTTGACCAAGACTCTGTCAGGACGATAGGATTCTCCGTCAGTGTCAATCAGTTCAGTCTCATTCAAGACTTCAGTGCCGTCGGCAGGGAACCACTCCGGATGTGCGGCGATTCTTTGGGCAAGAATATTCAGATACTCTTCCTCCTGTCCGGCATCGATCTCGCCGGCCTCAAAGGCATTCCTGACGGCATCAGGCAAATCAGACGGGACGATTACTCCCGAAAGGATTCCGTGCAGGACAGTGCCGTTGAGCCTGGCATCGCTCCTTGCCTCATCACAGAAGAAGTCTATCGAGTCGGCGCTGAACTTCAGTCTTCCGCGCTCGCGGACATCGGAGTCCTCATCTTCCAATGACGGATTTAGCGGATAGGACGGGTAACCCGGTATCAGTTCGGAGATGGTGTCGGCCTTCCGTTCCAAAGCGCTGTAATCGAACATGCCACCTTTTGAGAAGACAATTTTGTCTTCGGATTCTTCCTTGGCATAGCCCAACGCCTCTCCGTAGCCGTACAGATAGGCATAGAGAATCTGCGAGAAATCCGAGAAGCCGCACGGCAGAGCCGTCGCTTCGACAAGCTCAGCGGCCGGATGAGCCGGATTCGTTTTTGCGGTCGCCGAGCCTGTCGAAGCGACAGATTTAACTGAAGCGGCCGGCACAACCGCGTCAGCGATCTTTTCCGGTGGATAGGACGCGATGACCGTCAGCCCCTTGACAGGTCTCGTCAAAGCCACATAGAACGTGTTGATGTTGTCCACAAACTGGAACTGCATCTCTCTCTGGCTTCCCTCACGGAACAAGGAATCCTCATTCGACGGCTTCCTCAACGACACGTTATAGACACCGTCGGCGATTCCATCAAGCTCGGTTCCCTCCACCGAAGGCCGGGTCCAATGCTTCTCGCTGCGGAAAAGTCCGATCTCCTCGGCGAACGGGAAGATCACATGCTGGAACTCAAGCCCTTTCGACTTGTGGATGGTCATTACCCTGACCGACTCCGGGTCGGAAGGCGAACTGATCTTGGGATCAGCCTCCTGCCAGGCCTTCAGGAATCCATCTATGGCATTCCCGTTGACGGCGACATAATCCTGCACGAAATCCATCAACGCCTGGGCATACTGGGTCTCAGACTCAAACAGTTCTGGATCCCTGGCCTTGAGAATGCGCAGAAGCTGCTCGCAGAGGTCGGCCAAAGACAGGCACGACAACTCGGCGACATTGATGTCCAGTTCCCCCGCAAGGAAAGAGCCGATGGTGTCGTCCTCGTTTCCTACAGAGGAGAGAAGCGACACGACCTGACGGGCCACAGCGGAGGATTTCAGATGCAACGAGTCATCGGAAATGACGCTGACGCCATTATCCATCAGGAACATCGCCACATCCGAGCCATGCTTGTTGCTCCTGACCAGCACCGTTATCTCGCCATATCTCGCTCCGGCCTCATGCACCTTGTTCACAGCGTCCAGAATCTCCTGCATCTCACCGTCCTTGTCGCGGAAAACGACCTCGACACTTCCGTCAGAGCCGTCTTTAGACTTCACAAGCTGCCCCGCGTCCGAATATATGTCATGAACCTTGAATTCCGATTCCTCACATGACATTCCATCGAGAACCAAGGAAGCATATTCAAAGAAACCGTTGTTGAACTCGACTATATTCTTGAGGCTTCGGTAGTTGCTGTCAAGGGTCTCCACTTCGCACCGGGTAAATTCTCCCTGCACCTCGCGCGCCATCATCCGCCAGTCGGAGCCGCGCCAGCGGTAGATGCTCTGCTTCACGTCACCCACCAGAAGGTTCTCCTTTCCCTGCGCGACACTGTTCTCGATGAGGGGGCGGAAATTGTCCCACTGAATCCGGGACGTGTCCTGAAATTCGTCCAGCAGAAAATGCTCGAACCGCACTCCCAGCTTCTCGTAGATGAACGGAGCGTCCGTGCCGTCGATGATATTCCTCAGAATCACGTTGGAATCGTCCAGACTCAGCACATTCTTCTCCTTCATCAGCGCACGGAACTCTCTGTCCAGATCTCCGGCAATTCCCAATTCATTCAGAATCAGCGATATTTTTAAAGCTGTGGCATAGACCTCATACTTTTCAGTGAATATCCCGCAGTACCTTTGAAGCAGCGGCATCAACCTCCCCTCCACCGACGCGAACCTCTTCAAATCAGCCTTTCTGAACCACTTGCTGAAATCCTCGCTGTTTCTGAATATGGTCGCGGACGGGTACGCCGGCTCATCCCTAGGATCCGACACGGCGCATACATAAATCGAATTGAAGCACTTCCGTGAAAAATCCTCATTAGCCAGACCTTCCTCTCCGGCAGCGCCGACAAACGCCTTGGCGGCCTCCCTCACCTCATTCACGAACGAAGTCATCACTCCGGAGAGCGCCTTCTTCATCCTCGCCAGATTCTCCTTTGAATATTCTTTCTCCTCGTCAATTCCATATTCCTCGACAGCGGCCCTGTGCTCGTCCGACTTAAGGGTCATCGCGACTGTCTTCAGGTTGTTCTCCAGATTGTAGCGCTTGCCTTTCTCCAGATCATCCATCACGCTCTGTGTCAGCCATTCGAGAAGATCTTTGTTGTCCTCCGAAAGGGAGTCCAGAACCCTGTCAACGCTCTCGGAGACAAGCGACTCCCGGTCCAGTTCCACCTGATAGGTGGCGAACTGCCCGATCTCCCGGGAGAAGGCCTTGAGGGTCTGCTGGAAAAAGCGGTCGATCGTGCTGACGGCAAACGCGCCGTAGTCGTGCAGGATGTCGCACAACACGGTCTCCGCACGCCGGCGAAGTCCGTCCTCGGAGTCGAACAGCGGGACAAGTTCATCATAATAAGGAGAATCCTTCGGCGAAACCGCAAGCAGATGCAACTCCTTCAGAATCCTGCCTTTCATCTCGTCGGTGGCCTTGTTGGTGAATGTCACCGCAAGAATATGCCTGTACGAATATCTCTCCTCGTCCGTCAGCAGAAGTCTTATGTATGTTTTGGCCAGATTGAAGGTCTTACCCGATCCGGCCGACGCTTTCATGATTCTAATCATTTCATTATATTCCTAATCACCTTCAACATCATGATTACCTTCCGCAAATCATCCTGAAGTCACAGAACGAACAGGTTTTCTCCTCGTCCGTGCGCCTGAACGGAACGTCAACCGAGGCGATTTCAGAGAGGAGGTCGTGGAGCCTCCCCTCCGTCAGTTTCATGAACGTCTCACTGACAGGCACTTCCTTGACAGGTTCCGTGAACATGTTCGCCGGCGGGTAGATCACATTCACCATCCTCTGTCCCTTATAGTCCTCAGACTCCCGGCAGAACACGTCGTAAAGGAAAAGTTGCAAAGCGATCTTCGGCCTCCCCTCGTTGCTCGGCCCGAACAGAGCCTCGACAATTCCCTCGGCATTCTCATCGGTGATGTTGACATCCTTGTCCTCGACCTTGCCGGTCTTGTAGTCCACAATCCTTATCTCTCCCGGCCGCAGGCTGTCCATCCTGTCCACATAGCCGATAAAGTGGAATCCGTCAATGTCCTGAAGAAACGGTCTCTCCAGACCCAATATCTCAAACCCGTCATAGCCGGACGATTTGAGAAGTTCCTGATCCCTTTTCAAGGTCTTGATGACATATTCAACTATCACATCCTCCACAACCAGATCACGTCCTGTAACCTCAAGGGAGTGGAGCTGTTCAAGAATCAGACTCCGCACTATTCCCTTTATCGCCGAGCGCTTGCGCAGCAGCCCGGCAAGATATTCAGCAGTCACTTTCCCCCCTCCGGCCATTTCCGGCGAGTAGAGTCTCTGCATCGTGCCGTGATAGACATCGCCCAGCATTCCAGCGTCCAGATCCTCGGAAACTTCGTTCTGCTTTCGAAGCTTCTTGACCGTGGCGTAGTAGAATTTCGCCGGACAGTCAAGGTAATTCTTGAGCGCCGAGGCCGAAAGCCTGGCCTGCCTTATAGCCTCGACATCCTCTTCCGTCTTCGTTATCTCCTTGGGAGAGAACTCCCCCGACGCGTTCGCCTTTACGAAGCTGCGCTTGATCGGCACACCGAAATGATATTCAAGTTGTTTGATGTAGCGACTCTCCTCCCCGTTCTTCATTCCTTCCGTCCTGGAGTCATAGACCAGCGTCACCTTCTCCGCCCGTTGGATGAGACGGTAAAAATAGTACGCCCAGACCGCATCCTGAAACTCGTAGGTCGGCAGTCCGAAGCCCTTGCGCAGTTCCGGAGGGATGAACGACGAGCTGACGCTCCTTCTCGGGAACATTCCCTCATTGCATGACAGGATCATCACCTGGCTGAAATCCAATGCTCTGGTCTCCAACGGCCCCATGATCTGAAGACCTTTCAGAGGCTCTCCGTTGAACGGGATCGACACCGGACCGAGAAGTTGGTCGAGAAGCCGCACATAAGTAATCGGAAGTACTTCAAGCCCGGCTGTCTGCAATTGGCTGATGGCGTTGTAAGCGGCCTTGGCAAACTCCAGCTCGATCGCCATGGATGAGTCGTCCGCCAACTTGGGTGCAAGTCCTTTGACCAACGTCTTCTGGTAGTCAGCAAAAGCTGCGATCTGCTCCTTTGACGCCACTTTCGGATCAGTCACAGCCGGTCTGAACAAGAGATCGAAAACCGGAATGCCGGAGAGATCCTCCTGCGGGATGTAGTACTTCATGCCATCCTTGATCTCCTTGATTCTGACTCTCACGGCGGCGTCTCCCCGAGTCACCTTCCTGAATATGCTCGAAGAGAACAATGACCAGACCTGATTGTGGTAATAGTACCATTTACCGTCCTTCTGCCTCAGGTGCATCTGCATGGCCGAGACCAAAGTCATGAAATCGAAGAACGCGCTGCCGCTCATCGGGTAGCCCATCGTGATATTGATGTCCTTGATCTCCTCAGGAATGGAGTTCAGCACTGGAATCAGCAACGACTCGTCCGGAAGCACGACCGCGCACCTCTCGTCCTTGACCACCGACGGAATCAGTTTTGTCTGACCAACCGAGGACGGGACGCTTATCACCTCAATCTCAGGGATTTTCAACCCTTCCAAATCCATCTCGAAAGCCTGCGGGAAATCCTGGACATTCCTGGACATGAAGAAGGAGGACTTGTTAAGAGGGTTTCTCACCATCTCTCCGGAATAGTCCCAGCAGAACTCAGCGATCCCTGCGTCCCTCATCCGCCTCATAACCTTTTTCTCGCACTCGTTCAGAGCGTTGAGACCCACAAAGACATATTCATCCACATCCCCGAACGTGGCTTTCAGCACATCCACCGCCGACTCCGAGTCAAGCCGCGCAGCGAGCCCCCGGTAAACCATCCCTTCGTAGGCGAGCCCTTTGACGGAAAGCCTTTCCCGGAAGTTGTTGTAAAGCGGCAGAAGAATATTCCAAATCTGCAGGAAGCGCTCCTTCACATTCGGGTTGTCTGTGTTAAGATTCACGGTCAGCCGCCCCTCGTTGCTGAAATGGCTGATGAAGCTTTCTATCGCCTTTCTCTGATTCTCCGTGAGGTAGGAATATGAATCCTGGATATCCTTGAACTCCGAGACGTTGGCGAACAGCCTCACCGGATCGACAAGGTACTTGTCCACGTCGTCGAAATCCCCAAGGATAACATCTCCCCAGAAGATGAACTCGTCCAGAGTCTCATGTTTCGGGTTGAGATCCTTATAACAATCGTAAAGGTCAAGCAGCAGATTCACCCTGTCCGCCGGCTTATCCATGGATATCCGGAAAAAGAAATCGTTGATCGTCAGCATCTTCGGTGCCACAATAGGGGTTCCGTCCTCCATCACCGCCTCACCGAGGAACTTCGTGAAAAAGACCTGGCTCCGCCTGTTCGGGAATATGAAGCAGGTCTTTGAGATCCCGCCCGGCGCCATATAGTGATCCGCCACTTGTTTAAGGAATGGTGTCATATCTGGTTATAGTTTATATTCATCCATAGTTCTCCAGCAATATCCCGCCCTGACATATTCATTAATCCTTATCATTAAAGCTTGCTCAGAAGATAACTATCCTTTCGCCTCATTCAGTCCTTTGCGTCACAGCCGGACGCAAACTTCTTCCTAACGAATATAACAAATATATTTTTTGTGGCAAAGATAAGCGTAGTTTGTGCCAAAATTCTTCACAAGCAAGAATATTTTCAAAGTTTTCGCAAATATTTTTCAATTTTGAATAATTCTATTTTGTAAATCCAAATATTGGCATTAACTTTGCGGCATCAAACGATGCTTTATCGTTTTATTTTGTTTGACTTAGTAAGCGTTAAAAAATAAGTTGGCAAAGAATTGGCGGTATTTTCGAGGATAGATGTCTTTTGGAAGAAGGAGTGTGCCGGTGGCACA
>ERZ1026860.1209-NODE-1209-length-13755-cov-4.981314_pt1 | contig 13755 bp, 11 predicted proteins | sample MGYA00380160_ERZ1026860 | MGnify/ENA primary metagenome ERZ1026860 (study PRJEB33269, sample SAMEA4719796) | human gut metagenome | biome: human-associated habitat; feature: organic feature; material: feces | place: Cameroon | collected 2013-10 ... | reverse complement strand
GTTCAGGGCGGGTATTCCCTGTTTGACGCGGCGCAAATGGGGTTGGAAACGCTGCAAACCGCCGTAGCCATCCGCCGTGCGCTGGGACAGAACGATCAGGAGCTGTTGGGCCTGCTGGCCGCATTGGCGGATAAGCCGCTTTCCTTAAAGGAACTGGCCGTTGGCGGGGATGACCTGCGTCCCCTGTTTGTACAGAAAGGCGTTGCCACGAAGCAGATGGGCCCGCTGCTCCATGATCTGTGGCGTTTTACCATAGAGGGCCGTTATCCAAATCAGCGTCAGGCGCTGCTGGACGCTGCTTCCGGCTGGCTAAACAGGCTAAAATAAAAAACCGCCGTATTCCCTTTTGCAGAGAATACGGCGGTTTTGTGTTTCATCAGGCTTTGGCTTCCCTGGATTGCCGGTGGAACTTTTGCTTTAAGGCAGCCCAGCGTTTCTGCCGCTTTTCCTTAATGGCCAGACGGTCGCCCAAGTCTCTGGCGCCCACGCCATACACCAGGTACAAAATCAGCCCGCTGACGATCATAATAAACACGGTGCTGGCGCAGCGGCGGCCGGAGGCGTTTACGTTGTAGCCGTCGCGGCCTTCCTCGGCGCACATGCTTTGAATCACCATGGCGTAGCTCTTGCCGTAGCTGGACTGGAAGGTGGCGCTCATATCATACTCTGTAAACAGGGCGTTAAAGTTCAGGGCGAATACCGCCAGCACGCTGGGCAATACAATGGGCAGTTTTACCTTCAGGAAGGTAACCAGGCCGCTGGCCCCCAGGTTGCGGGCCGCGTCCTCCAGCTCCTCGTCAATGGCGTAGAAGGCCGCCTTAATCATGCGCAGGGCAAAGGGCAGCTTCACCACCGTGTACGCCATCACAATCAGGAAGCGCACATTTTCCCGCATGTACAGGTTCTGGTTGAACACATACCACACGCTTTCGGAATTAAAGAAGGTGCGGTAGGAGTAGCAGATCAGAATGGTGGGCAGCAGCCAGGGGAACAGCAGGCTGTATTCCAGCACTGTGCCCCGCTTTTTGCCCTTGTTTTTAAAGACGTAGTTCACGGCCACCACCACGATAACGCAGGCCAGGGCTGCCGCAATGGCCGACAGCACAAAGCTGAGGCGAATGCCGCCCACCGTGTCGGCATTGGCAAACAGGCCGCTGATGGACCCCACACGGGTTTTCAGCTTACCGCGGTTGGTCATGAACTGGTAATCCTGCGTGCCAAAGAAGTTGACCAGCGTCCAGTCATGCACATTCAGCGATTTGGATCGTATGGCCGGATAGTTCTGGAAGGCAAACAGCACAATCATCACAACCGGAGTCATGTAGATTAAAAACAGCACATAGGCGTATACATGCGCCAGCACGTTGGCCACCGGATTTTGGATCTTCTGCTTTACCAGCTTGGCCTTGGTTTTGCTGACGCTCAGGTAGTGGCCCTTGCGTTCGTAATTGCTGAGCACCGTCAGCAGCAGAATGGTAAACATGGCCAGAATAATGGACAGCAGCGCAGCCCGGGCCTGGGGAAACGCCTCGTCCGCCACGGACGACCCGGCCAGGCGCACGATTTCCGGGTTGATGGAATCGTACCCCAACAGGGTGGGGGCGCTCATGGCGCACAGGCCGGTGATAAAGGTCATTACCGTCAGGCTGAACATGGTGGGAATCAGGGTGGGGAATACCACCTTCCACAGCACCGTAAAGGGCTTGGCGCCCATGTTGCGGGCCGCCTCCACCGTGTTGTAGTCAATGCCGCGGATGGCGTTGCGCAAAAACAGCATATGGTTGCTGGTGCAGGCAAAGGTCATGGTAAACAGCACCGCATTAAAGCCGGAGAACCACTGTTTGTTCATGCCGGGAAAAATCTGGCACAGCCAGCTGGTCAGCATGCCATCGGAATCGTACAGGAACAGGTAGCCGGTTACCAGCGCCACGCCGGAATAAATCAAGGTGGTCATGTAGCCCAGGCGCAGCACCTTGGCGCCCTTGATGTCAAAGTATTCCGTCAGCAGCACAATGCTGACGCCCACAATGTTAACGGTAATCACCAGGCAGATGGCCAGCTTCAGCGAGTTCCACACATACTTGGGCATGTTGCCCGCGAAAAAGAATTTGATAACCGCGAAGGGATCGCCGGGCTTTGCCGTAAACACCTGGGAAATGGTATTCAGGCAGGGCAGCAGCATAAAGCCAAAGAACAGGTAGACGAAGAAGGCGATGCCGAACACCTTAAAAATCAGTTCCGGCGTCAGTTTGGCCGCTTTTTTCTGCATAACGCCGCCCCCCTTACGCCTGCGCGTCGTAGGACATGATATCCGCCGGATGAATGCCTACGGTAACGGTTTCGCCGGGCTCGTAAATGTTGATGCCGTCGTTCTTTTCTATGGCCTTCAGGGTCTGGCTGCCCACATGGATATAGTATTTAATGTACAGACCGTAGTATTCGCGGCTTTCAATCACGCCGTCCAGCACCAGCTCGTCGTCGCTGTCCTTGGGCCGGTTCACCCGCAGACGTTCCAGGCGAACAAAGTGATGCTGGCTTTCTGGCAGGTGCATCTTACCGGCAATGTCGCTTTCCACCCGGTTGATATCGCCAATAAAGTTGCACACAAATTCCGTCCTAGAATGGTTGTAAATTTCGTTGGGCGTGCCGATCTGCTCAATATAGCCCTTATTAAACACCGCGATGCGGTCGGACAGGGTCAGGGCTTCTTCCTGGTCGTGGGTAACGTAAATGGTGGTGATGCCAAAATCCCGCTGCATCTTTTTCAGTTCGTTGCGCAGCTGCACCCGCAGCTTGGCATCCAGGTTGCTGAGGGGTTCGTCCATGCAAATGATGGCGGGGCCGGTCACCAAAGCACGGGCGATGGCCACGCGCTGCTGCTGACCGCCGGACAGCTGGCTTACCGCCTTTTTCAGCTGTTCCTGGGACAGGTCCACCTTGCGGGCAATATCCTGCACCTTCGCGTCAATTTCGTCCTTTTTCAGCTTTTTGATTTTCAGGCCAAAGGCGATGTTGTCATACACCGTCATGGTGGGGAACAGGGCGTAGCTTTGGAACACGATGCCAATGTTGCGCTGCTCAATCGGCACATGGGTAATATCCTGCCCGTCCACATTCACCGTACCGCTGACCGGCTCGATAAAGCCGGTGATGGTGCGCAGGGTGGTGGTTTTGCCGCAGCCGCTGGGGCCCAGGAAGGTAAAAAACTCCCCCTCCCTCACATCCACGTTAATGTTGTGCAGCGCTTCAAAATCACCAAATTGAACCACGATATCCTTGAGCTCGATCATGAGGAAACCACTCCTTGAGATAGAATCAGGTGAAAACGCAAGGAAAACCTTTCAAGCATCAAAAGCTTTCCTTGAGCTTTCGGCAAAGCGCCTCACAAATTTTGTCATGATATGGATAAGACGGCAGGGGGACCCGCAAAAGCGGATCCCCCTCCATCGCTGCCATAGCAATAGCAGGATTATTCAGCCTTCTGGGTCAGGGTCGCCCAATCCAGATTGGCCCAATCAGGCTCGGTCTTGGCTTCGGAAGCGTCGGCCCAGTAGAAGCCCAGGTTGGTCATAATGTTGGTCCACTCCGCGGAGTGAGCGCCCACATACTCGGCGTAGGTCATATCGGTGCCTTCCACCTTGTTCAGAGCAAAGTTCTTGATCTGATAGATGGCGGGAATCTCGTCGCCGTAGATTTCCTTGGCGGCAGCCTGGTTGCAGGGGAAGGAGTCGAACTCGTCGCTCCAGGCAGCCTGCACTTCGGCGGAGCCGAACCACTCGGCAAAGGCCTTCACGGCAGCGGTTTCTTCCTCGGTGCGGCCCTCGCGGTTCAGCACGCCCAGGTACTCGGCAATGTAATAGGTGCCGTCGTCGATGTCCACCAGCGCCCAGTTTTCAGGCTCGGTGGTGCCCTTCAGGGGATGATCGCTGCCGGAAGCGGCGTCGTCCACCTTGCCGTACAGAGAGGAGGAATAGAAGCTGGACACCTGTACGTCGCCCTTGTTCAGGGGATCAAAGCCGTACTTGTAGTCGTCGCCGCCGCTGATGCCGCCGGCGCAGTAGGCCCACAGGGTCTTCCAGCCTTCCACGCTGATGCCGCCGGCAGGGCTGGTGGGATCGGTGAAGGGATACAGCATGGCGCTGTTGATGTTGGCGTTGGTGGTGCCGCCCACCTTGTTCTGGCGATACCAGGTATAGCCGCAGTTCACCACGTCGGCCCAGTGCTGGAAGTGCAGCTCCTTGCCGTTGGTGCCCAGCTCGTCGGTGCGGTACAGCATCAGCACGTTCTGGATAACCAGACCATAGGCCTTGCCGTCATACTTGTATTCGCCCACTTCGTCGGCCCAAGTGGGGGTCCAGTCGGCGATGGACAGGTTCTCGTAGGTGCCGCCGATCACCTGAGACCAGCGGGTTTCGTTCAAACCGAACAGGATGTCGCCATCCTTCTTTTCGTTGGCGGCCTGAATGGCGGCGGTGTCGCCGGAGATGACGCTGTTGTCGTCAATGCTGATGGTGAAGCCGGCTTCCTTGGCGGCGTTGATCAGCCAAGTGGTACGCTCGGTGGAGTTGGAGTTGGAGTAGATGCGGATGGTGTAGCCGGAATAATCCTCGGCAGACGCAAAGCTGCACAGGCTCAGAACCAGCACCAGCGCAAGAACAACGGAAAGAACCTTTTTCATGCAGGGTAGCCTCCTTGTTGTTGCTTGAAGATTGTAATTCCCTCACAGGGTTTATACAGTATACCACAATGTTAAATCAATGTCAAAGGTTTGCATGGGCTTTTTGGTGTGTTTTTTTCTTTATCTCACAAAAGAGAAGCATGGCGCTTTTTCCCATTCAACGGCACGGCCCAAAGAGCGGCGCCGGTTATTCCTTGATGGTTCCGCGGGTTTCGTTATAATATTTGACAATTTCCCGCAGCATCTCCGTCTGCTCGAAGGTTTTGGGATAAACGATGTTGTTTTCCCGCATCATGCTCAGGTTTTCAATGGGCAGCACCGCTATTTTTTTCTTCTTCAATTCGTCCAGACAGGCGCTCTTGGCCAGCACCGACACGCCGAAGCCGCGGCGGATCAAATCCTTGATGGTGGCGATGTTGTTTACCTCCAGCACCACGTTAAAATCCTCGATGCTGAGGTTCTGGCTTTCCAGCGAGCTGACAAACAGGTTGCGGGTATTGGAATCCGGCAGGCGCAGAATCATCTTTTCCTTTTTTAATTCGTTAATGGTGACCATACTTTTTTTCGCCAGAGGATGGTCCGGGGCCACGGCCAGCACCAGATAGTCCGTATCCAGCATCAGGTATTTTAAATCCGGGTCGTTGATGCGCCCTTCCACAATGGCAAAGTCCAGCTCGTAGCTTTTCAGCTTGTCATACAGGTTGGGCAGCGTATCGGTCAGCATTTTAATGGATACCCCGTCGTGGACGGATACATATTTGGCCAGCGCCTCGGCAATGGTGTTGCTTTCCGCCGTGTGGGTAATGCCCACGGTAACAGCGGTGAGCCGCAGGGTTTCGCTGGTCAGGTCCCGACGCAGGCGGGCTTCCAGGGACAGCATTCGCCGGGCGTATTTAATCACCGTTTCCCCTTCCCGTGTCACATGCAGCTCGTTATGCACCCGGTCAAAGATTTTAACGCCCAGTTCCTCCTCCAACGCGTGGACGTGGTGGCTGATGGCAGGCTGCGTCAGCATCAGCGCCGCGGCCGCTTTGGTAAAGCTGCCGGTTTCCGCGACCTTGATCAGCGAATGAAGTTTGGGATCAATCACCGCGCCATCCTCCTTATCCAAAATTTGACCTGATTATAACACAAATTTTACAAAGAAGCTACAGGACAATGCTGGGTCTGGGGCGCGTCCTCCACATATTTGCGCAGGAAGGGCACCGCCATAAACACCGCCGCCGCGCAGCACAGCACGTCGGCCACGGGAGTAGCCCATACCACGCCGTACAGGGGAAACAGCCGTCCCAGCGCAAACATCAGCGGAATATCCAGCACGCCCTTGCGCAGGGTGGCCAGCAAAAACGACCGCTTGCTTTCCCCCACCGCCTGGAAGAAGGAAATAAACGAATACGCGCAGGCGGAGAACGGACCGCCCAGACACAGAATGCGCAGGCAGGCCATGCCGTAGCTTTCCGCGCCGGATCCGCTGCGGATAAACACATCCACCAGCGGACGGGCCAGGGTCAGGCTCATCACCATGCACAGCGCCGCCAGGGTGATGGACGCCAGGCAGGACAGCCGGACGCTGTCCCGCAGGCGCTTGTGGTTTTTCGCGCCAAAGCTGTAGCTGATCAGGGGCAGCACACCCTGGGTCATGCCGCGTACAATGCAGTGGGCCAGCATGTTGATTTTTTTGGCTACCCCAACGCCGGCCTGCACCGCCGTGCCGTAGTCGGACAGCAGGTTATCCATGGTGGCGTAGGATACGTTTTCCAGCAGGGTCATGGCGCAGGCGGGCAGGCCGATGGACAGCACCCTGCCGGGAATGCCGCCCCGCAGCGCATGGCGGGTGGGCTTTAATTGCAGCACCGTATGGTGACGGCGGCGGAAAATGACCAGCAGGAAATAGACGGTAGCCAGCAGGTTGGACAGCGCCGTGGCAATGGCCACGCTCAGGGGTTCCATGCCCTTGGGCATAATCACCAGCATAAACAGCGGGTCCAGCGCGATGTTCAAAATGCCGCCCATGGCCACGCCCAGTCCCGCCTGGGCGCTGTGCCCCTCCGACCGCAGCAGGTGGGCCAGCAGTCTGTTCAGGCTGGTGACCAGACCGCCCACGCCTACAGTGCAAAGCAGGTAGCCCCGGGCGTATTCATGCACCGCCGGGTCCACGCCGCCCAGCAGGTTCACATACACATCCACCAGCAGGATGCACAGCAGGGAATACAGCAGCGTTACGGCTATGCAGCCCCAAAAGGCGAAGGAGGCGGCGTAGCCCGCCCGGTCCCGCTGGTGGTTGCCCAGCTGGCGGGCAATGACGCTGGCGCCGCCCACGCCAAACAAATTGGCAATGGCGGACAGAATCATAAACGCGGGCATGCACACGGTAACAGCGGTGAGCATGTTGTCATTGCCGGTCAGGCCGATAAAAAAGGTGTCGGCCAGGTTGTACACCACCAGAATGATCTGCCCGATAATGGTGGGCAGGGCCAGCCGCACAATGGCCTCCGGCACCGGGCATTCCGCAAAAATGGATTCCTTATTCTTCAAGCGCGTCATCGCTGAATCCCTCCTTTATCTTTTCTGACGGTATGATAAAAAAACGTGCAAGCCGCCGGGCTGCCAGGCAGCGCCGCCCTCCTGCACGAAAACAAAGGCCGCTGTTCGCTTTTCAGCCAACAGCCCGCGGTCTTCGTGCCGGAAAAAACCGGTTTATCCGTCTAAGTTCCCGCATCCGGCACACATCCTTTCGTCATCCTGTTTCATTTACGGATAGTGTCATTATATGCGGCGGCAGATACCAGCGCAAATTAACTTTCTCTTGGCCCCTATAAAGAATGCTTATATTCTAACCAAATGTCCATAAGAACGTGCAAAAAGAAACGGAATGCCATAACAAACCGTTATAGCATCCCGTCCAAATTAGAATAAGTCTTTTGAACAGACGTTTCCTTTGATACGTTGTGCCCATCTGTCTCCCAGATTAAACAGGCACAGGCCGCAGCTGAGCAGCAGGCTGGAAGGCAAAATCAGCATGACGCACAGCCCAAAGAACAGCCAGAACACCGCGCCGGATAAAACCCTTCGCATATCCCGCTCCTCTCATTCGCTGACGATTTTTTCATACACGCGGGAGGTAAACAGGTACACGCCGCCATACAGCAGGGCAAACAGCGTCACGCTGCCCAGCGCGCACAGGGCCATCAGCTTTACGTTGGTCATGGCCAGGGCCCGCATCATGGTAACAATGCCGGGGAAGGCCGCCGCAATGTGCAGCGCCGCCGCCGCCAGCGGCAGGAAGAACACCCACACGATCTGGGACGATACGCTTCTGCGAATTTCCGCCTGGCTGAGGCCCACCTTGCGCATGATGCGGTAGCGCTCCCGGTCCTCGTAGCCCTCGGTAATCTGCTTATAATACATAATCAGCACCATGGCCATCAGGAACAGCACGCTCAGGAACAGGCCCACAAACAGCAGGCCGCCGTACAGCTCCAACTCGTCATTCCAAAGGGCGGGCCGGCTGCAGATGTGCCGCAGACCCATATTCTCATCCAGCCGTTTCATCAGCCGGTCCGCCGCGTCCACAATCTGCCGGTCTGTCGCGCCGGGCAGGCTCAGCCACAGGGTGGTGCGTATGCTGGAAGCGTTCTCCCGGTAAGTTTCCTGCTGGCGCTGGAAGGCCCAGCGCACCACGTCCATGTCCTTCACCACCAGAAAGCAGGTATTGTACATGCTCACCAGCGCGGAGCCTGTATCCAGCTGGTCCGCAATGCGTTTTTTCACCGTAAAGGTACGGTCAAACAGGGTCAGCGTGTCCTCCGGGTGGCTGTCCCGGTAATCCTCCAGCAAAATCTGGTTTTCCTCCAGGGTTTCGCTCTGCCCGAAGGACCGGTTATAATCCTCCAAAGGCAGCAGATATAACACGGCGGGGGTGCGCACCAGCATCAGGTCGTTTCCGGCCACCGCCTCCGCCGCGTAGGCATCGCCGTTCTGAAAGGCGGTAAAGCTCAAAAAGCGGTAAGCAACCGTATCACCCCGTTTCAGGCCGTCCCTGTCCAGCTCCTGGTCCACCACGTCCAGCAGATCGTCCGGGGCGTTTTCCAGGGTATCGATGCTGATATCTCCCCGCAGCTGCTGGTTCAGGATATCCTCCATGCTCCACCACAGGGACGTGGTGGAAAACACCATCACCAGCACCATGGTCAGCAGAATGCAGATATTGGCCAGACCAACGGCGTTTTGCTTCATGCGGTACACCATGCCGGATACGCTGATAAAATGACTGGGCTGGTAGTAATACCGCCTGCTGCGCTTCAGCAGCTTCAGCACGGTAATGCTGCCGGAGGTAAACAGCAGGTAGGTGCCCGCAATGACCAGCAGCACGGCAAAAAAGAAAACAAAGATCATGGTGGCGGAATCCTTGACCATAATGCTCAGCCAGTAGCCCGCTCCCAGACAGACCACGCCCAGCAACGTCAGCACCCACTTGTTGCGGGGTTCCTTTTCCCCCACATTGCCGCCGTGCAGCAGTTCAATGGGGTCGGCCCGCCATACCTGGCGGATGGCGTTCAGCAGCGTAAGCGCAAACACCAGACTGATCAAAAACGCCGTCAGCCAAAGGACCTCACCGGACACATAGAAGCCCAGGGCCACGCTTTTGCCCAGCAGCTTGCCCAGCGCCAGGTGCATCAGCTTGTCCAGCAGGACGCCCAGACCCAGCCCCGCGCCCAGGCTGACCAGCCACAGAAAGGCCGTCTCCCACCAGATGACCCGGGCCAGATGCTTGCGCTCCATGCCCAGCACCATGTACAGGCCAAATTCCTTTTTGCGGCGCTTCATCAAAAAGCTGTTGGTATAAAACAGAAAGATAAACGCGAACAGCGTGGTGACAAACAGGCCCAGGCTGAGGGAAAAGCCCAGGGTAGAGCCTTCCAGCTCCGGATTCTTTTTCAGCGAGGCCATGATGTACAGCATGGCGGTGGTCACCACGGCGGTCAGCATATAGGGGTAATAGATTTTTCCGTTTTTGCGAATGCCCGTCAGGGCCAGCCGGGCGAAAAGTCCCTTACGCATGGCTTACGCCTCCCGTGGTCAGGGCGGTCAGCGTGTCGCTGATGCGCTGGTACAGGTTTTCCGGCCCCTCGTCGCCCCGGTACAGCTGGTGGAACACCTCGCCGTCCTTAATAAACAGCACCCGCCGCGCGTGGCTGGCGGCCTTGACGGAGTGGGTGACCATCAGCAGGGTCTGACCGCTGTCGTTAATGTCGCCAAACAGGCGCAGCAGGCTGTCGGTGGCCCGGCTGTCCAGCGCGCCGGTAGGCTCGTCCGCCAGAATGATCTTGGGCCCGGCAATCAGCGCCCGGGCCACGGCCGCCCGCTGCTTCTGGCCGCCGCTGACCTCGTAGGGGTATTTGCTCAGCAGCGCCGTAATGCCCAGCCGCTCGGCAATGGGGGCCAGCAGCCCGTCCATCTTCTGCCAGGGCTCGCCCCGCAGCACCAGGGGCAGGAGAATGTTGTCCCGCAGGCTGAAGGTATCCAGCAGGTTAAAGTCCTGAAACACAAAGCCCAAATGATCCCGGCGGAACGCGGACAGTTCCTTTTCACTGACGGCGGTAAGCTCCCGTCCATCCAGCCGCACCACGCCCCGGGTGGGCTTATCCAGCGCGGCCAGAATGTTCAGCAGCGTGGTTTTGCCGCTGCCGCTTTCCCCCATGATGGCTACATATTCGCCTTTTTCCACGGTAAAGCTGACGTCGCTCAGGGCCTGTACCCGGTTTTGCCCAAACCGGGTGGTGTAAATTTTTTGAATGTGTTCTACTTCCAATAGCGCCATATGGCAGGCCTCCCTTTCTTGGTTACGGTGTACAGCATACCATCAGGGCAGCCCCGCCTGCCATTGCATCCCCTTACATTTGGGCGGCGTGTCTTACATTTTTGTCACGAAGCCGGGTCCACCGCCTCCCGGGCCAGGCTTACCGTCACCCTTGTGCCCCTGCCTACCTGGGATTCAATGTGAATCCCGTGTCCCAGCTTTTCCAGCACCCGCTTGCTCAGGTACAGGCCCAGCCCGGTGGCGTGCTTGTCCCGGCGGCCGTTCAGCCCCGTATAGCCATGGTCAAAGATACGGGGCAAATCCTCCGGCGCGATGCCGATGCCCGTATCCTCCACAATCAGGGTCTGGTTCGGCTCGTCCGCCCGCAGGGTCACTCCGCCCCGGACGGTGTATTTCACCGCGTTGGACAGCAGCTGATCCAGCACAAAGCCCAGCCATTTTTCATCCGTGACCACGGACAGGGTGGTGGGCTGATAGTTCAGCTTCAGCTTCTTTTGAATAAACAGGGGCCCGAACCGCCGGGCGCAGCGCAGCATGACGGCGTTTACATCGCAGGGACGCAGCACATAGTCGGTGGGGCCGCACAGCCGGTCGTACCCCAGCATCATTTCCACATACTGTTCCGTTTTCAGCAATTCCGCCGACAGGTCGGTAGGGCTGGCCGCTCCGCTTTGCAGCAGCAGCTTCATGGCGGAAATGGGCACCTTGATCTGGTGCGCCCACAGGGCGGTATACTCGTCCCGGTCCCGCTGGCGGCGGTCCGTTTCGTCCAGCGCCGCTTCCCGGGCCTGCGCGGTTTTCAGGGCCAGGGCGCGCCAGTCCTCCTCAAGCAGGGTGCGGGCGGGCGGCAGGCTGGCGTCGGTGGTCAGCGGGGGCATGGCCCGCAGGCGGCGGTGCAGCTTCATCTCCCGGCAAACGCCTATCCCCGTCCCAATCGCCCCCGCGCACAGGCACAGCAGGGCCGCGTACAGCATGCCCAGCAGCGGCGCGCCGGTTAAATACCCCACCAGCAGGAAGATGCCCACCGCCGCCGCATACAGCGCCGCGCCGGGCAGGCGTTTTTTCAAGCAGCGTCCCAATCCGTCGTTTTTCATGGAATGATATACCCCATTCCCTTTCGGGTGGCGATCAGCCCCGCCGCCCCCAGCGCGTCCAGCTTGCGGCGCAGCCGGGCGATGTTCACGCTCAATGTGTTTTCATCCACAAAGGCATCCGTTTCCCACAGCCGGGCCATCAGCGTGTCCCGGCTGACGATCTGTCCCTTGTTTTCCAGCAGTACATGCAGGATGCGGCTTTCGTTGCGGGTCAGCTCCTCCCGCCTGCCCTGAAACGTAACCGACCCGTCCGCCGGAGTAAAAATCAAATCCCCATGGGTCAAAACCGTCTGCTGCCCGGCAAAATCGTAGGCCCGGCGCAAAAGCGCCTGCACCTTGGCCATCAGCACGCTCAAATCAAAGGGCTTGGACACAAAATCATCCGCCCCGGCGCTCAGGGCCATCAGGATGTTCATATTCTCCCCCGCCGAGGAAATAAACAAAATGGGCACGGTGCTGATTTTGCGTATCTCGCCGCACCAGTGATAGCCGTCAAAAAAGGGCAGGCTGATATCCATCAGCACCAGCTGAGGGTCGTAGGCGGCAAACTCCCGCAGCACATTGCCAAAATCCTGCACGCCCCGGGCTTCCAGGCCCCAGCGCTTCAGCTGCGCGGCCAGGGTTTCCGTAATCACCGGGTCATCCTCCACAATCAACACGCGGTACATGGCGGGCCCTCCTTTTTTTGTATCATAACCGTGGGCGCGTTCCCTGTCAAGCGGCAGGAAAGCCCCTGCCCCGCGGCGAATGCATACCCCAAACCCATACTGGAGAGGATGGCGCGGCTATGAACAACATCATCGACTATGTCAAATGGCGCGGAGACCTGACCTTTGACCAGGCCCCTCTGTGCCCGGTGGATTTTCTGATCTTTGCCCAGCTGGTGCATCTGCCTCTGGAAAACCTGCGCGGGCAGGGGCTGGGCGAACGGCTGTGCGACCTGGAGGGGCGCGTTTACGATGCGCCCCCCGCCAAGGACGAAAACACTCTGATTCGTTCCCGGTACGAACTGTGGCAGGCTCTGCGGGACACGCCCCGCTTTGGCGACGTGCGGCTTGCCCGGTTTGCGTCCCATTTTGACGCGGAGGAGGAAAAGCAGTTCGCCGCGGCGGTATTCCGGTGCGGCGATGTCAGTATAGCGGCCTTCCGCGGCACCGACGCCACCCTGGTGGGCTGGAAGGAGGACTTTAACATGGGCTTTGAAAGCCCGGTTCCTTCCCAAACCGAGGCGGTGGCCTTTTTAACGGACAGCGCCGCCCTGACGGATACCTGGTACACCTGCGGCCATTCCAAGGGCGGCAACCTGGCCATGTACGCCGCCGCCATGTGCGGCCCTGAGGTGCGCAAAAAAATCCGCGGCGTATACAGCTTTGACGGCCCGGGCATGGATCAGCGCACCCTGCAAAGTCCGGGCTGGCAGGAATTGAGCATTCATTCCTACATTCCCGAATCGTCCATCATCGGCCTGCTGCTGGGCTACCGGGAGGATTTTACCATCATCGAAAGCGACAGCGTCAGCATTATGCAGCACAATCCCTACCACTGGCACGTGCTGGGGCCCGGCTTTGTCACCGCCCAGGAAACCACCCTGTCCAGCCAGTTTACGGATAAAACCCTGCACAATTTTCTGGATAACTGCACCGTGGAGCAGCGCAAAACCATGATTAACGCCCTGTACAGCGTTTTGGCGGCCAGCGGAGCCACCCGCCTGCGGGATCTGCCCAAGGGCCTGATGACTCATCTGGACGATGTGGCGGCGGCCCTGGCGGCCATCTCCCCCGAGGAGCGTCAGGCCGTGGGCGGGGCGCTGAAAACCCTGGCCAGCGCGGGTGGCGAAAACATGCGCCTGCTGGCGGGCAGCCTGCTCAGCCGGTTCAGTCCCGAGGCCAAAAAGGACTAAGTGGAAAAACGCCCCGACGGATGGGATTCGCGTTGACACAGGCCGCCAAAACCGTTATGATGTAGGGAAACCAGAGTGCAGGAAAGGAGGTCATCATCGTGCAGCCCGACTGGGATTCCAAGGACAACGCGACCAATCCATTCGCGCCCATCGATTTTACCTCCCGCCTGCAAAAGCCTGTGCAAAAAAGGCGAGCAGCGGCCCCCCAGCCGCCCCGTCCCGGGCAGCTGTACGGCGGCCTTTCCCCCATGAAGCCCATTGA